>JACKZZ010022818.1_pt1 | contig 21686 bp, 35 predicted proteins | sample 8027871 | NCBI WGS metagenome assembly JACKZZ01 (sample SAMN15724774, study PRJNA655200) | protist metagenome | isolation source: fluorescence activated cell sorting (FACS) single amplified genomes of... | place: USA: West Boothbay Harbor, Gulf of Maine | collected 2000-07-19 | reverse complement strand
CGAGAGAGAGATTAAAATGAGCAAAATGCAGTAATAACGAACACGGACACACATCTCATGCCCCTACTTTTCGTCCCCTTTTTTTTCTTTTTCTTCTTCTTATCATCGGGATGGCAAAGATAATACCTGCGGAGAGAAAAGTGGAGTAAAATAAGAAGCCATAGTTCCATTTGTCGACAAATCGAAACAAGCGCCAGGTGGGAGTTCAGGAACATGGGTGCGAACCAATCATCGTGTTCTCGTCCATCTGCGAAGATGGAGACCGGAATCTCAATTTCTCCGAGGAGGTCATCACTTGACATGAGATCACTATCGAAGACTTGCAGCTGGAACAATGGCGACAGAGACGATCAGATGATTGTGTTAAGAATACAAGTCACGGGGGGAGGGGAATTGCAGAAATATTTCACATAAATGGTGATGGGAGAAGACAGAGGCGCGGTCAGTGTTACCTTCAATGTCGACTCTGGGTACTTCACCGCGAAGATAAACTTTTCATCCCAGCGAGGGTGAAGACTGTGAGGCACAACCTATTGACGACGGGTGGAGTTGATGTTTGAGACGAGAGATGGCGTGCAAGAATGTGAATTCCGTAATGAATTTACCTTCGTTCGATTCTTTACTCGATAAACTGTCCCGAAAAGCAGCTTCACATAAGGATCGCTGGAGTTGCCTGTTTTACCGATAATGCATGTCAGAGCAAGTGGTCGGATGTGCATGCGAGTCAATGCGCGCTACGTATTACATGCGGATGTGCACGCAGGTGATCGCGGTGTTCACACACATGCCTCACTCTCACCTGTCAATTTGACATCAGCAGCAATGAGATCCTTCGCTTCCTTTACATTTACACTCAATCGACCGTAACCTAACTCCTCCTGAAGGGCACGTAAGGGCATACAGACAAACACGTGGTCAGGGAAGCAACGATAACGACGGTGATCACGATGATATTAACGACGGTGAATGTATGGATATGTGAGTATTTTAGCACCTGTGAGGTAAGGAAGGGGTAAAAGAAGTACATCCATCGTGGGATCAGACTGGCGTGCAGAGGTTCCAAGTGACTCAGATCGTCGTCTTCCGTCAACGAGTTGTCGTGACCCACATCGACTTCACCTGGCATTATAAAGAGATAGTGTTGATACAAATGGTGAACGACGAGGAGAAGGATAGATGTAGTGATGATGACCATTACAAAGAGAGGACAATGAATTTGACAATGAATGTGGTACACAATAAGCAGGTTAAATCGATGCTTGATCGAGGTAATAAAAAGGCTCACAGGTAACGGAACACACCTCGTTTGAACACGCGTCTCCACAGATCATTCCCTCCATTCGCACGCTTCTTCTTCTGTTGGAACGCATGGCAGCGGTCACACAGACGGACAGGGCGACCAGAACCGGGGTGAATGTCTCGATTGTTACTGCACGAGGCACAAAATATATTACCTATGCAAAGGGATGACAATAATGATGGGTCAGAAATCAGTGCAAATCAGGCAGACAAAGGGAGAGGTCAGAGCATGCCACATTGAGAGATAACGCTGTTTTCGTACCGCATTTACGGCAGTGGTGTTTGCGTGGACCGCCTAGTAGCGGCGATACGGCTAAGCTCTGATGGCATTGGGTGCACATGTTGCACTGAAGAAGGAAGAAGAGGGATTAGATGGGTGAGAACATACATATGAATACCTGCAACGACGTACTTCCCGATCTTTCACCCATTTGTGTTTTGGACACCATTTCGACGAGGAGCTCGCTTCCATGTAAGTTTGAGAACCGCGCTTTTGAAGCGGAGGACGTGTGATCGACATGACGGTGAATTTTTACACCGCACTGTCTTTATTGTTAAAACTGTCTGACTGGGGTAGTGGTGTTGGAATAGACGGAAGAGAAGGACAAACCATATGAAGTTGCTTATCGGTCTGAAGAACCTGAGGATTCTCGGGGCAATCATTGTGTGCATGAACAAAGTTGGAAAAGAGGTGGACTTCGAGATTGCTTCCGATAGCGTACGCTGTTGTGTTTTTCTGGATTGCACGTCTTTCGCTCCCGATTTCCCATTTCTGCTCCTCTATGAACATAGATGTACCTCCGGACCATAAACGATTCAAAACAGGCTTTTCTATCGTTTCATTTGAAGAAAAGTACGTCGCGGTGGATGAGGTGGTGTTCTTCATTTCCCCACTTTTTTGTTTTCCCATCCTGACTGTTGCATTTGCTTGTTTCAGCCTTCTTCGAAGTGTTTGAAGTGACAGACGAAGATGAAATATCGTTTCGATTGAGTGTAAAATGTTTGTTGGGGTATGTATACGCACGATACTGTACTGCGTGTGTGTGTAGAGGGAGCGTTTTATGGTTCAAGGCCTGGAATGGTCGCCAGCCTCATTTCTCTTCTGATATTTTCCGTTTGATTGGTTGCGGTGATGTAGCGTGTTTCGATCGCTAAGGATGGTCCAAGAAATGTCAATTTCAATCGAGGAGAATCATGCGACGAGAGACATCGAAATCGTCTTCCAGATGAACTGCAAACACGGTGTGTGGCTGGCTCCTGAGTGACTTCGAGCAACGAGTTTTAACTGCAGATTGACACACTGATTTTGATCGTTTTTCTTACGTCTCATTCATTCATATGCGTCCGTCTGTATTGAATGATTGACACAGGCATCACGAAGCAGCATCGGTTCTTCTTCTCGGACTGTGACAGTCTCTCCGCTGTGTTCGATGCAGAGGGTTTCAGCAGGTGGGAGTGAGCTCTCTCTTTCTTTACCTGTCTCTGTACTAGTCTCTCGATCGTTTTCTTAAAGTCACAACATGCGTGTGTGTGTGTGTGTGGTGCCGCAGAATTGAATCCCGTCCTGAGTTGTTGACAAGGCTTGTCGGACACATTCATGGAACAGGTCTCTCTCTCTCTCTCTCTCTCTCTATTTGCATATCTTTCTATCTCATATAAACTCCCTGTTCAGAAGAGAAGCCTGAGAAGTATGGCGCGGTGCGGTTGAAGGTGAAGTTTACGTTCAGTCGAATAGGCGAAAAGTTCGCCCATTTCCACGAGAAAGAATGGGACGATCCCCCGCCTTTCAAAGTCAATACTTTATACTTCAACTTCATGAAGGTAATAGGCAAAGCTTCGTCGATCCATCTGTTTGTGTTCTCGTTGCTTCTGAGCCATGCAAAAGTATGATTTTCCCTCTTTTCTTCCGTTTCTTCATGCTGTTTCATTTCTCCAGACGAAGGAAGTGCTGATTGATCCACTGTTGAATGGCCTGTATGCCTTCCTTGACATCTTGTACTGGAGTAGACTGTGGCAATCTGCCGCCTTCTACGCTGTCTTCGTATACCTCTGCTTCAACCTTCACCTCATCCCTGCCTTTTTGCACTATCCCCTGATTATGTACATGGTGAAAGGTATATCGTTGTGAAGAGTCCCAAAGCTGCGCGTATTACATCCTCTCTTGCCGCTATACCCGTTATCTTGCACACAACGCTTCATCCTTCCGAAGATTTACCTGTCGGCCGCATGGGTTTGGTGCTTTGCTCTTACTTTCTTTCTTCTTTTCTCTCTCGATTATGCTATGTGGTTGATATTCATCTAGGGTTTATTCGCACGCAGTATTCGTCAGTCGAACCTGGACCGAAGGGTAACGTAGACTTCAAGGAACTCGAAGGGCACGACCACGCCAAGACTCGCGATCTGATGAAGACGCAGGTCTCGCAGGAGGCAATGACTTCGGCCTCGGCTCAGGTAAGTGGTAATTTGATGACTTGGTAATGTACTTGTGTGACTATCCTTACCCTGAAACGGGTGAATGATCGATCGCGATTACGATTGCTGGCCTATTGCTCTGTTGAAAGAATTGCTCGGTGCTTGCTGTGCGTGTACACGGAAAGGTGTTACTTCTCATCCATGTGGTTTCTTCCAATGTGAAGACTTTGTTAGAGACCGCAGAGGAAGAGGGAGAAGAAGACGATGAAGAGGAGCAGGAAAAGAAAGCGCGTGAGATGATTAACAACTCTCTCGGGGCTCTGGGAAGCATGACCGATCTGGTACGGTCGATTCTTCTCGCTCTCTTCCTTTAATTTGCCTCTTTCTCCATTTTGTTGCATCCCACGTGTTGCCATCTTGTTTATTTCTATCGATGTTTGTATCCGTTTCCAATTCTATTTCTTTCTCTAGATCTTTGCCTTGGTGAACAAAGAAAGTCTTCTCTGGTACCAGACGAAGCTGGACACGGCCGCACAGGGGATGGAAATGGTATGGTGGTATCTCGATTGGGAATCGCCAGCCATATCTGGGGGGATCACTATCTACCTCATTCTCAGCGCCAGTGAGTGTCATTGTGCTTCGTTGTAGACCTGCAGAGGCTTGCGTTCGTCCTGCTGATGGGCTGTCGCTGGTAGCCTCTGCTGCTTCTCTATACTGCTGCACCGATGCTAGTTTCTGATTGCTATTTTCTATCTCTCTTCCTTCCATATGACTAGTCTGGCACGTGTACTTCTCGTACACCTACACGTTGTTGTTCTTCGGCACCATCGTCTTTTTCGTCATGACCGATCCTTTCTTCGACGTCATCCGCTACATCCAAGGACTCGTTGCTGTCCTCACCTTCGTCTACGACGACCCTAATGACCTTCCCTTCAAGATTGTCCCGCGTAGTGCCGGGACGGATAGATCCCAAAGTGTAGTGTGATTTATTAGAAGGGGCCACCTGGGCTTCTCGGAAGAAGAGTTTTATTGAGAGAGAAAGAGAGAGAGATCACGCGCGCGCAAAGGTGTGCATGTTCCGCTGCTGAAGAATAGAAAGTCATGCGTGGTGTTAGATGCGAATTTGTCGCTTCAATGGCAGACGAGAGCGAGCAGTTTATATCTTTTTATTTTTGTTTTTAAGCTATCTTTCTTAGACCACCTTCCTTCGCATGGCCACTCTCCACCGCCTCTCCTCTTCTCAGTCTCCTTTAGATGAATTGGTAGATAAAATGGATGGATCGAACGTGAGAAAACTTGGATTTCTTACCGTCATGTGCTTCCATTGACGTATTTTTAACTGGTGCATGCAGTTTCCACATTTCTCTGTCGTTAGTCGTTATTCGCTCCTTCTTCTTCGTTATTATCACCAATTGAATCATTGCTTTTAACTTTGTTCTTACTATCTGTCCTCTGACCGAGTCCAGTCGATCCATCTCTCTCTACTACGTCCATAAAAAGGAACTGTGCTGTGTCTTTCCCTGGTTATAATCTGTAATTTTTATCATCTACAGCTGAAGGTCAAAACGTCACTTGACATGATACAATCTGGCTCTACATTAATGATGGAAGGCTTTTCGATGTTTCAAAAAGCGGTAGTAGCTGAGAAGAACAATCTGGAGGCTGCCCGAAACGAAATTCGAGAAGCACAAGCAGCAGTCGACCGGAAGCTGGCTCTACTGGATGCGAAGGAAGCTGCGTTCGAAGCTAAAGTTGAGAAGTATGATTTGAACTGTGTCGCAATGAAAACGGAACGAATGGAACTGGACACGGAAGTCATTGAGAAGACGATGGGTGACAGCAGCAGTGGTAGGAATATCGCAAGCGATATCGTTGATCTTAACGTAGCTGGCACCAAGATATCCGTCCTCCGCGAAACGTTGTGCGCAGTAAAAGGAAGTAAATTAGCCACCATGTTCAGTGGCCGATGGGAATCGAGCCATCGGAAAGGTCCAGATGGTCTCATCTTTTTGGACTTTGATCCTGCGCAGTTCTCCGTGCTGCTGAATTTGCTTCGAGGTCACCGCATGCATGGTAAAGACGATGGTGAGCTGAAGATGCCAGACGAAACATATGCATATATGTGGGATTATTTTGCGTTGGCGGCGCCAGTAGAAAAAGACGAAGAAGTACATTTCAAGAAGAGTAAGATCTTGACCGATGAAAGTCTTGACAAGGCCTTGTTTGCGATGTTGCCGCGCGACGACGGGGACCGGACCGAAGAACCCACGTTACTTTACAGTGTTGAGGGTAGAGTAAACCAGGATGCTTTTCATCGTATGTGTGATGGAAGAGGCAGGACTGTGACTGTAGTGCTGTGTACTGCTGGTTGCATATTCGGAGGATACAATCCTTTATCGTGGACATCTGAAAATTCTTATAGCTCTGCCATTGGGACTGAATTTTTGTTTTCTTTAAAGAATCCTAACGCAAATACTACTCCATCAAAGTTTCCGGTGATAAAAGGAAACCGATTTGCGATCTGGAAATATGCGCGCCATGGTCCAAGCTTTGGATACAATCTAAATTGTGAGTGTCTGAAACCTATCAGTGCAACAAAGTTTCTCTGCGCGCACGTGCAGACAATTTGCTTCAATTGAGCACTTTTGTGACTCTTGCGCACTTCTAGCTTGCAGAGTGCAGTACGCGAGTATTCATTAGTCTTTCTTCACGATCATCATCCCTGACGTCCATTTCTATTTTTACGGTGCACTCACGCACGTTCTCAGCCGGTCAATGTGACTTGAATTGTGGAGCAACTGATTGTCGCCCCCATATTGGCTTCCCTGGTGGCTCTTTTGAACATGCAAGGAATGGAGAAACACCAGATGGTGCTGCTTTTACTCCCGTTGAAGAAGGGGGGTTCTTCGATACCGCAAGAGTGGAAGTATGGAGAGTCGGCACATGATGAAGTACTGAGACATGACTCAGAATCACGGTATACTGAGAGAGTTGTGGCACCCACTGACCAGTATACAATCCCACCTTATCGTAGATTATATATAAAAGTGATGTGGTGGCGATGCTGGCTGCATGTCAAAGGCCGAAGGCCGTGTCCGGTCCCAGGCCCGCCGTCTTTTTTATTTGTTTAGTTCATTTTTCTTTCTTTTTATCGATGGTTTGTTTAATTATTTATTTTGTACGTCGCAATCATGGACCAATCTAGAGCGATATTTGAATTTTTCATTTCCGGATTTTAATCTGGTTTCCATTTCCAGATTTGATTTCCATTTCCAGTATTGATTTCATTTCCAGTTTAATTTCATTTCCGGATTTTAATGTGGTTTCATTTCCAGATTTGATTTCCATTTCCGGAATTCATTCCCATTACCAGATTTGATTTCTTCATTTCCGGATTTCATTTCCATTTCCAGATTTGATTTCCATTTCTGGATTTCATTTCTTCATTTCCGGATTTCATTTCCATTACCAGATTTGATTTCTTCATTTCCGGTAATGGAGTGCCGTTTTGCGGTGCATTCGTTCTCCCAAATCATTGGCATCATTCTCTCGTTGCTTCCCACATCACACCAGCCGATTTCGCCGGATTTGGACCGGGAGGGAAACACCGGGCTCGTTTCTCCACCGGTCATGTCCGAGGTGGCAGCGTTCCTGCTTGAGGAGCTCCCCACACTACTCTATTGCTTGTAAATTGATGATTTAATGTGACTGGTGTTGTTTTCATGCCGCTGAAGACTTTTTTTCTGTTCATCACAGCCAGGAGAGACTCTGTCGTTTGGAGGCAACCACATCCTCGCTCCCGCTAACTTTGTAGAAGGTGCCACTATCGTGCCATACAGGGATGACGAAGATCTATTCCAGGATATACATTCTGGTATGTATGTTTGTGGTGGATGTGATGTATATTTGTTTGTTTGTGTGTGTGTGTGGTGGCTGAACGTGGCTGCTGCTGGCTCTTGCTGGTGTGTGACTTCTTCTTTCAGTCCAATAAACAACGACCAACCACTCTTCGCGCATACACTGTCATGCTCATCGTAATCTTATGCCTCTCTTTGCACAGTGAAATCGGCATAGCTACTTGAATACAACAACAATGACATGAGATGCATCATCCACGAAGAGAAACATCCGCCCAGGATAAAGAGAATACATTCATCGATACTTGCTGCATTGGTATACTGTAGAAGCACTTTGGTTGGAAAGAGATGGGCTTGCGTCAAAAGTTGCTGCATTGATATAGTACTCTAGTAGAAGCAGTTTGGTTGGATAGAGATGGGCTTGCGTCAGCACCTGTAAACTTTCATAGCGTCATCAGCACGAAAGAACCGCAGCAGCACACGAAGCTATTTGCTTGCTCTAGAGTACTCCAGCTAGTTCTAGTACTCTAGCTGCTACTCTGGCTACTCTCTCACACGTACTCTAGCATGACAGCACTCCCGCTACACTGCAGCTCCCATCTTGATCACTACTGTGTTTCTTATTTTTCAATTGTGAACCAGCATGTTGACGACAGAATAGAGACCGGATACGGGAGCTTTACCGGTCCAAATCCGGTGAAATCGGCTGGTGTGATGCAAGCGGGGTAGTAAGCAAGTGCACGGCGGTAAGCATGTTCAACGTAACGAAGCCTTCCAAGCTCCAAGTTCACATTCAAATCGAGGGTCGGTACATAACACTCTCGTAATCAAAGCAGTAGCCAACTCTCTGCGAGCAGCTTGCATCCTGCCACAACAGACAGGTTATCATCAGGAAGAGATGCGATTCCAGCATTAACGTCTCCCATGGGTTCAGCGAGAGAGACTTCAGGTCTCTCCTCAGCAACGTCAGCGACGTTCAGTGCAATGCGTTCGGCATTGGATTCAATAGAGGTAAAGCTCATGATGTTATCGGTACGGTTAGTCAACGGATTCAATACTCGTAGTATGAGCTGGTAGGCAAGGGCGAAGGTAACTTACTTACAGGTAAATGCAAACTATAATCTGTGCCTATTTTTTGGGTATATTCCGAATCTGTATCTACTTACGTGGATTCAAGATTCTGCCGACGTAAGATTCTTCTGTGAATCCGTTTTCACAGATATTGGTTTTTCTCCTTCCTCTGTCTTTGCGCATGTCAAAACTTCTTGATTACATCTCTAGCCGAAGGCCGTGTCCGGTCCCAGGCCCGCCGTCTTTTTATTTGTTTTGTTCAATTTTCTTTCTTTTTATCGATGGTTTGTTTAATTATTTATTTTGTACGTCACAATCATGGACCAATCCAGAGCGATATAAGAATTTTCCATTTCCGGATTTTAATCTGGTTTCCATTTCCAGTTTTATTTCATTTCCGGATTTTAATCTGGTTTCCATTTCCAGATTTGATTTCATTTCCAGATTTATTTCATTTCTGGATTGTAATCTGGATTCCATTTCCAGATTTGATTTCATTTCCAGATTTGATTTCTTCATTTCTGGATTTCATTGTTTCCATTACCAAATTTGATTTCCATTTCCAGATTTGATTTCCAGATTTGATTCGTGCACAAGTTCGTGCATTTCCGCATTTTATCTCTTCCACACTCCTCTTTTTTATCATCATATTCTTTCCTTAACTTCTCGTTACCATTTCTATTCCACTCTTTACGCCGTTGAGCGTACTCTCTCTAATTTATTTAAGAGGACTCAAGGACATGGGAATTCGACAATATATATATACACTTGTTTATACACACACACAGCCACCGGTAACACAAGAACATCACAACCAGCATCCGCGGTTCACACCTATATTTAACTATTACAGGCAGCGGCAAGCGAGCTATCCGAGTGTGGCAACGGAATCCGAAAGTATTAGTAGAAGGATTCTTTTGATCGCGAAGTCATCGCCGCAGATGTCTGTCGTCATCGAAGTCACCATGAGGAATCGCTGTCTGGTGATGTACAGACAGGTACAGAACAAAACACGACCGAAGAAGACATTGACGATTAATTACGTGAGAGGAGGGGAAAGAAAAAGGGGGCAGATGAACGGGGAATTGCGGATGGGATCCGAGAGAGTGGTGGGAGAGTAGTGACGATGCTGGATGGGAAATCAAGATGGCGACTGATGGGGATGAGGGAAACGCAACGTAGAGGGAACGGAAAATGAGGTGACGAGTGACGAGTCTATGAGGGTTTGAGCTCAAGAATGACCACTTGGGGGATAGTAGGCATGAGAATGAGAAGGAGGAACCAAAATACCTGGACACAAACGTGAAATCAATTCTGCTCGCACTCGTCTCAGCCAAATCTCCATGTGCTTGTCTAAAATGATAAATATATAAGGAAGAACATGTGAGTATTACGATGACCAGTTATTAAATGACAACACTTACGACAATGGCTGCCTATAGCACGGGTTACTTCTTCAACACCTTCCTTTAAGACTTCTTCAACCCTCTCCTTCGAGTATAGATCTTCAGCGACGAGGCGTTTGCCCGCGATGACCCAGTTAGCACCCTTGCCGGACTTCTTCGCCCCGTAATCGAGCAACCAATCAACAAGTTGAGAAACGTCAGGTTTCAACTCATCACGCGATTCCTCTTCCTGTTCTCTTTGAAGGAACTCAACGATCCCCGGTCTGTCGTTCTTTGCGAACAACTTACGTGCTTCCACGGTGAACTCTTCATACTTTTCGTCCTTTCTTTCTGCCAATTTAGCCATGTACAGCCTATGCCTGAAAAATTCTAAATATTTGACGAATTCCATATCCACACGAACGATACCAGGGATATAACAAATGTATAAACAAATAAGATTATGCCTAGCTAAGGAGGCAATTTGCTGAAGCGGAAGTGAACTGACCCTCGAATGGCATTTGAGTTATTGACCTTGAAAATGGATTTTGAAAACTTCAAACTTGAAACTGGAAACGTGATTATTTATTATATATTTGGGGTTACACTGGGTTTAATGGTGTCTATTATTGCGGATTTTGGAAGTTGATGTCACCCGTGCCTGACGGTATTACTCAGTCGAGTGGCCACCAACTTCCGCTTATCGTGCAAGTGATCGCATTCCGTCACTACACGACCTGTACTAAAAGTCAAACGAAGCGGAAGTCGGCCAATACCTCCATGCAGACCCGTTCGAAATCTGCTGCTGCTCCTGCCTGTCACGAAGAAAAAGTCTGCGTCTCCCATCTACCGGGAGCGCTATTCTACGTATTAATTTGATTTCCATTTTCATTTGCATGCATGTGGTTCAAGGGTAGTTTAATAAGCAGTGCCCTAAACAAGCAGAACACAACCAGCGTCCGTGACACCAGTAGTTAGTTAGGATGCCATTCTTTCTGGTGGTTGCGTTTCCATACTAAGGCAGCCGTCTCATCCCACCTACGGGCACCGTCATATTCTTCATAATACGCGCATTGGTACACAAACCATCTAAGCCACTCTCTCTGGGTGCGAAATGCCTCAGTAAATGGAATAGAAAGACCTTTGTCAATCCACATCTTCCTAGCTACTACTCTCACGGCATGGCTGCCATAGTATACATTCTTAGATATTGCGCGGCTTCGTCGATGCTACTGGCTGCAAGTCTGACGATTTCTCTTGCCTGGCTTTTAAGCTCCCAGAAATCTACCGAAGGGAAACGAAAGGCAGAAGTGATGACTTTTTAATTGCCAGTGACCAATTAGCACCTGCAACAGATGCTGGGTCCAGCTCCACGAATGGCATGCCATGCATGCGCCTCCCACCGCCAGCTGAGAGCACAACATTCATCCTCAATGGCTTCGTCTGCTCAGCGGTGCTCACATCCATTGCAGAGTGAATGACGGGCATCAGGATCTGCCTTGCCACCCAAACTACGCAAACAATATGATAGACCGCCGCAATCCGAGCAGCTGGAAGATCGAAATCCTTCGTGTTCGTAGGAAGCCCAAAATGGGCCAAAAACCCTGGAGATCAGATTCAGAGTAGCCATCCAATCATCATAATTATATGGTGGTAGTGTTTTAGGCTGATACTAAGGCTAAGGGGTATCAACAGGACCATATCGCACGTGACCCCCCTCGGGACGTCAGCATGGGATACACCCTGGAAGTTCCTCCGCGCTGAGCCGTACTCCTTTTACGGTTCGTTCCGCGAAAGTCAAAGGGTACTTTAAAGCTCACTGATGTATCATACATGTCAACGAATGTTCCGCTTCGGGCGTGTAGAGGCTGGCTGGGGATATAAGTGAAAACTTGGAAGATACCAGTAACGGGTAGGCGTTGTTCATACGCATGCGTTGAAAGAATTCTTCTTGATTCTCGCTCCCCCCCCCAATCCAGCCGCCCAACTACAAATGGATATGCCGGTGGGTAGTCCTTGATGTATGCACTAACCGTCACATCCTCCATCGCTGCTTTCTGATGCGGAAGCACACGTGCTCGGAATTGGATCATGAAGCTTTCGCCTGGTAGTCTCGCCACTGACCAGATGGACCCTTATTGTTTCAATGCTGTAAGGCAGCTTCGTACTCTGCACCCTGTCCTCGACCCATTCAATCAAGATCTAAAACGTGCTGCTTAGCAGTGAGCCTGACCATATCAATGAGCGGGCTCGTGAAATCCAGAAGAAGATTCTTCGGTGAGGAAGGAGCAGCACCCAGCGGCAACCTTCCTTCCTTGCTTTTGAGAAGTTCTATCTCTTTCAGATAATATAAAATACTTGGACACATAGTGTCTTTGTTCTATCATTTATATTTTTATATTTTTATACTCTATGACACCTTATCCTAGCTAGTTAGTAGATTATATATAAAAGTGATGTGGTGGACATGCTGGCTGCATGTCAATCCGTTTCTGCCGTCTACATCTCTTCCTACAAATCATGAATATTCAGACTAAAACAAGCAGTACATGAAGATACTCGTACGCGAGTAGTGGCACTTCAACCTCAGAAGAACAGACCATGGAACGTGAGTTTGAAACCCAACAACACACAGATGGGTGTCAGCCAAGAATGGGGAGAAGGTGGCTGAAATTGGGGAAAGAAGAGTAACGAATAATAAATTTATAGTTTGGAAACTTGGAAGGGAATATCCAGTACTCGGGTGGTCTCCTTGCTATCCCATCTGGATTCTTCTTTTTCTTTATCTTTTGGTTTGGCATGTATGTCAGGCTTGTCAGATCTTCAATTTTCATCTCTTCTGTCTTCGGCTTCTTCGTTCTATTTATACTTCCATAACGTTCCTGATATGGCCAAAGATAGAGAGAGTGAGAGGTTCTAATGATGGTCGTGCCGATGGAGATCTGCCTGGAGTCCTGGTGATTCAAACCCTCCACCAACCGAGCATTTACTTGCTTTGTTCAGAGCGGAATCACCCATTTTTAATGTCTTTTGAGGACAGCCATTGCTCTCTCGTCCATAATCCAAATGCAAATAAAATTCATAACATCATACTCTAAATTATGAGATGAAGACAATAGAAGCTTTCCAAAGCAATCTATTTCATTATCTCATGCCGGGGGGGGGGCGAGACAGTTTCATCCATGAAACCGTCCTGTCGAGGGGATTCTCGACCCCGCGGGGGCACACAGTTTCATACCGTATACATCATGTAGGATTATATAAATCCGTACGATGAAATATGCAAAATCAATCAATACCATGGAAATCATATCCAGTCGAGTGCTTGTGCATGTCATATTCTATCGACAAACTCTCAACCAACAGCAAGGAAGTTGCGGCCAATCGTTCGAGCTTTTCGAATCATCGAACCTCTATCACTAAACTCTATATTATTTTCTATCTCTATTATCGATGTGTATCAATCGAATGCAAGAATTTCAGACGGAAGCAAGGCAGCAGATGACAACTTGAGTGGCTCCTCTAGTGTATCAAGGTGACCAGGACACTGCAGCGCTGCATGATTCACTAGCCATTTAGTTCACGGCATCTCCATCAATTCTACGTCTTTTATTGCCGCCATGTTCAAAACATATAGTATTATTTGCAGAAGTAGAGGAAGAAATATTGCCAAAAGTGCCATCGTCATCACCGGCTTCATCAAGCACACTACGGCTACGCTTGTTCTTGCTCCTTGGAGATCTACGAGGTCCAACTTGGCCGCTCAGAATCATATTCAGCAGCACTTCAGGGATCAAAAAGTTTCTAGCCTTTTCAAGAGAGAAGTTGAACGCCGCCTTTTCGCCGAGGAAGTAGAGAGCAGCGGCATCGGAAGCTTCAGCAGCTTCGAGTTCGGAGGCGAAGGAACCACCAAGGGAAAGAGAAGGACGATCCCCGCGGCCATAGATGTGTGCTTTCCATGGTTTGCTTGCCTCACCACTTCGTGAAACTCCAAAGTATTGAGATTCTTGTTGAATACGTGTAGCATTCTGGAAACCAACGAAGGAAGGAGGAGGAGGCGTGGTCAAGATCGTGGTAGACGGGGACGCCACCATCGATCCAGCACCAGGCCCAGCTTGTCCACCTGTCTCCTCAATCTCCTCTGCAACCTCCGTAGGCATACTGGGAGCGCTAATACCCACAATATTATCACTTCCCACCGGAAATAGCTTTGCGATTCGTGAAGGCAGTTTGAAAGTACTTGCTTGTACCACACCGAAGTTTAGGTTAGCTTTCCGACCTCGGAAGTAGAGGGCCGCAGCATCGAAAGCTTCAGCAGCTTCACGCTCAACTGCGTAAGTTCCAAGATGGTAATGTTTCCCTCTTTCTACAATCTGCGCATACCAGCTACTGTCATTCCTACGGGAAACCCCAATATACTGCGAAAGGCGCTTTCTACGAGTAGTAGTAGTTGGAGTCTTTTCCTTCTTCCTCTTAGCTTCGAAATCTCTTTTCTCCTTCGGTAGGGTTTCCATCACATCATCATTACTGATATCGCTCTCATCAAATTTCCCTCCTACTAGCTCTGCCAACTGCAATGGCCACTCGAAAGATCTAGCGCGCTTTACGCCGAAATTAAGTCTCATATTTTCGTCCCTACTAGTAAGATTTACGGCGGCGGCATCGAAGGCTTTGGCAGCTTCTTGTTCAGTGGCATAACTTCCAAGGCTACGAGTGGATCCGTCGTAATGATTTTGTGCCCCCCAAGGGTGATCCTTATACTCTCGATGACGGACCACGCCCGTGTATTGGGAACGTTCCTTTTTCCTTCTTGGAAGCTTCTCCTCCTTCACTGCATCAACTCTCTTGTAGTTGTTCCTCTCTTCGGTCTTCGTCTTCTTTGGACGACGCCCTCTGAGACGACGATAGACCAAGTTGAAATCATCACTGGAACCATCACCATCGTCAGACCCTCGATCACAGTCTTGAAGGATCTTTTTCTGCAGAATTTCTGGAATAACAAATCGTCGCACGTCTTCAATGGGAAAGTTGAATGCCGCCTTTTCGCCACGATAGTAGAGAGCAGCAACGTCGAATGCCTCAGCAGCTACACGCTCAGACACATAGTGTCCAAGAAACTGGTCATTACCATTTACTCGTATCCGCGCTCTCCAAGGCGAGTCTTTTCGCCCTTTGATACGAGTTACTCCGGTGTATCGAGAAGTTCGTCCAGGGCGTGGAGCCTTGCGTGGAGCATCACCATCTTCCATCACCGTTGTTACCTCTGAGTGATTCGCAATTCCATTCTTTTCTTTGTTCCACTTCTCTTTCTCTACTGCCTTCTCCTTCTTCCGTTTCTGCTTAGCAATCCTCTTTTTCTTCGCCTTCTGTTTTTTCGCCTCAGCAGCCTTCTCTTTCTTTGACACGTACTTCATGCCGAGAGCTTTAGCACAAACCATGTTGTGTCTAATATGACGTGTTCTTGGTAAGATAGATAAAAAAGGAGTAGGAATGGTAAGCATGGGTGCTGTCTCAGCGAGTGTTTACGGTGAGCTCAATACGTAAAGAGCGTGATGCTGACGAAGAGCAGGAAGCAAGCCGTGGAGCAAGCCGTGGAGATCATGAGAAGAATGAAGATACGTAGTAGTGTATATGGTAGTATAGGGACTGCTCGAAAGAACCAAAGTGACTGATTGTGTACCTGTCATTGTCCGTGAAAAAACATTTCTTGCAGCTGCCACATTGCTCTGTCTTTTCACGGCCAAAGGTCATCTCAACAAACTCCTTCTTTTCCTCACGCGCACCTCCCACAGCTGCGGATATGTAGTTGAGGCGCGAAGAGGCGCGCACATGGGAGCCCAATGGACGAAAGGCACCTGTCGTCTTCGTTTTCGAGGACTTAGGAGGCAGGTATTCTTCCTCATCTGAGCCACGCTTCGACTTACTTGACTTCTTTCTCTTCGTCCTCGAGCGCCGGATCAAGACTGCATCGTCACTCTCTTCATCAATGGAGCTGTTCATCTCCAAATGCACATTATCACGATCATATCCACCTTCAGATTCACTTTCAGTTTCCTCGCTTTCTAAAATCTGCTGTTCTGCATCTTCACACGACTTCAAGGATGTTAATTGCATCTTTAACTGCTTGATGATACTATTTTGAATATCAACTATCTGATGGTGGCTCTTAATGATCTTCGCCATCGCCGTTCGCATGGTAGACACTTGAGAAGTCAATTCTACAAACATGTCATGTGCTGCAGCCTTGAGGACATTTACTTCTAGTGATAAAGCATGTATGACAGCATTCTTATCATTCTGAATAATGGATGAACTCATGAGGCTCAAAAGGGATAAATTGAGTTGCAGTGAGGAGTTTGATGTGTCGCAATTCATGTGCCTATGGCTAGCCAGTTGCTTTGCAGAGTTGGCGTCACTGTCGTCAAACCGCAAAAAGCGAAGCAATCCACGCTGGAGTAGACCAGGAAGTGACCGGAAAGCCTTATTCGCATGCTTCGTACGTTTATATTAATTATGATGCATGTTTTATTGTCTCTCTATGCAGCAGCTCATTCAGATTTGATTCCCTTTCCGATCATCTCCCGCGCAGAGACGAAGGCAGCGACGAGACCACTCAGTTGCACCGATTCCGTCGTGGCAAAGGTTAAGTTATACCTATCGTAGTTACAAGCATCGAGGTGCAGAGAAGGAACATGGTAAGTACGACAGAAAAACGAGTGTGAGCGTGGCATGCATTCGAACGAAATCACTGACGACACATCGACTGATGAAGGTAATTTCCAGAAAGAATAACAAGAGGACACAGTGAAGAATGTATATCTCCAAGCCACAGCAGAACGTACTCAACGTCTGCCAATCGAATGAGGAGGAATCGCTTGACATCGTTTGGAAGATCCTTCAAGACCAGCACATGCTTTACCAGATCACCAAGAATATCCTACGTACAAAAGGAAATCGAAGAACAACAAAAAGAGAGTCAGAGAGAGATAAAGAGAGAGAGAGTTAGGTGAAAAGGACACCGATTGCAGATAATAAAAAGCCACAGAGACAGATTGACGGGGGGCGAGCACCAACACTAACTGTACAGCACACACCTGCAGGGCGACTCCGCTTTTGACCTGCACCGATTGTATAAATTTGTAAGCTTCCATGAAAGAAGAATTCATGAGAGCGTGGAAGACGTCTCGGATCTCAGAGGGACGAGGGGAGCCTGAAGGGGGGGGGAAGGAAAGTTACGATTGAAGGAAGGAATAATAGGTGACATGAGAAGAAATGCAGGATGGATTCAAAAGCAGAGTAAAGGGTGCGAGAGAAGAAGCGATGGTCTAATCACACGGGTTTCCGCCGTCGAGACAGTGCGGAAGCTCCTCATCGACTACGCACCAGTACACAAGTAGACGTTGTCTTCGTTGACCATATCGTAGGCAAGATGGGTGGATTGGAGAATGTTGAGGACGCGCCGCATGTCACCTTCGCAGAGACGGAGGATGGCCTGGAACAGAGATGACAAAGTTCGTGAAGGATTGTGGTAGAGGTGATAATGATCATCAGAGCCAGAACAAAGGCGACACACATCAACACACACGCACTCATACCTGAATGCCATCTGGGGAGGTCTTCACCCCTTCGATCTTCGCCACCTCCTCTAACCGATCCTTAATCTGACTCTCCAAAAGAGGCGAGAAACGGAATCTAGGCGAAGGTAGAAGAGGAATACGACAATGCCAGGAAGAAACGTTAGCGACGAGCGTTGCATGCGCGTAAGGCGTGCAGAGAAGGAGAGAGAGAGAATGAAAAGGGGGACCCCTCAAGCTCACCGGGTACATCTCGACTGCAAGGCTGGGATAATCTTACTGACATAGTTGCAGATGAGACAGAACCGCGTGTTTTTGGCGTATTTCTCAATGACACGACGAAGAGCAAACTGGGCTGTAGGAGTAAGCGCACAACACATACACACGCGCGACAGGAGATAAAGTTCAGAGGTATTTCGATGTGAAGAGAAACGCCAGAGACAACAAGGGATTTCATCATCGTAGATGCATGATTTTCTACCCCCCCCCTCTCTACACACCGCACACGCACATGCACACACGTCTTACCAGCACTAGTCATATTATCAGCCTCATCCAGAATCACGAGTTTGACGCCGGAACTGAAGAGAAGCTTCGTGCTCGCAAAGCTCTTAATCTGGTCCCGGACGACATCAATGCCACGAGCATCGGAGGCATTCAACTGTAAAGAGACAGGAAGTATTCAGCAGAAGAGCAGAAGGTGAGTTGGATACGCGAGGTGAAGTTGAGTGAACGATACTGTGAAAAGTATATGACGTATGTGATACCGTCGATTGGTCTATAAGTCTAAATAACAATCGAGAATAGAAGGAGGTATCGATGACGAGGAGTAGCGCGTGTGTGCGAGTAAGTGCGAAGAAAGGGTGGATGCTGAAGGCAGTAGTAGTACCTCCAACACCATTGAAGCGAAGGACTTCCCGTACAGCCGCTTCGCACACGCCAGGATAGTAGACGTCTTACCCGTTCCCTAAGACAAGATACATGCACAGAACGGAGTGAGATGAGAGCAAGAATTCTCCAACGGAGAGAAGAGCAAGAGAGAGAGAGCGCACAACACTTGGCAAGCACCACTGCACCCCGTCACGCCAATCTTCACGTACCGGAGGTCCATAGAAAAGCAAGTGAGGCAGCCGGTTGGCGTCTACAAGCTTGTTGACTGTAGGGACGATGCAAAGGGACGTGGAAATGTGTTAGCAAGAACTTTGGGGAGGAGAAACGCGGGGAGACACGTACTTGTAGAGACGATGTCTTCGTGTGCGATGAGTTCATCAAGTGTCTTTGGTCTGTACTTTTCAATCCATGGCAACGCCTCCAACTGGGCGGCTTTGATGCTTTCCTGTGTTCGCGCTCTATAAAACGGGGGCAAGATTGAAAGGGAAAAAAAGGTGTCAATTTGACTCTTCAGACATTTTTCTCATGAAGGGAACAGACATAAAATATTAAAGATGCATCTTATCCGTACTGTGGTTTCGATTCGACTTCCATGGTTGCGGTAGGTGCGACTGTAATTTCTGAGGTTCGATTTATGGTTTCTTTTGCTTTATTAAAAACATGTTCATTGCGTCGCGAAGCAATCATTGAAAACGATGACTGATCCTGAATTTGTAGTGGATGAGGACGTAATGGCGCTAGAAAAGGGCGATAGACCCCCTGTGTTTGGCCTTATTATTTCCATTATGTTTCCACCTCCTCCAGAATTCAAGGTTTTGTTCGTTTCACATGCTTTTTTTGTTTGGCTTTTAAAGTTGTCTGATAAGCTCCTCTTGCGTCCCCAATACACGTAGGAAAAGTATTCAAAACTTTGCACAGATATAATGGAAGGCGTAGGAGAAGAATATCAGGATTCCCTTTATCTGTACCCTTTTCAATACCTTCACAGCACGGTAGCAACATTGCTTAACTTCCGCGTTGCAAACGCGCACTGTACAAATGAAGCAGAGTATAAACTACTCATAGATAAGTGGGAAGCAGTGCTTCAGGATGCTCTTAAAGATTTAGTCATTAACTTACCTGTTGAAATCGAGGTGGAATCGTTAAAGCTATCCAAGAACGCCGCGGTAGTGTGTACTTACATATGCACCACACCCCACCACAATGGTATTTCGTTCTTTGCAACCTCCAACGTATCGACCAGCAGTCTTTCGTCACTAATGAGGCCTTCATTCTGCTTATCACTCGTATTTGATAGATTTTCATGCTCAAAGAAGAGACAGGCGTGTACGAAACATTAAGAGAGGTCGTCCGCACTGTGGTTGAGTCACATCCAGACATATCGACCACCGCCTCGATCCCAGGCATCAAGCATTCCTCCTTTCTTCGCTTTAAGCAACCTATAGACTCTGGAGTTATGAGCACAGCATTCCAGAAAGTGCAAGAGACGTGGACTCCGTGTAAACTCACCACATCCCATGTGTCGCTCACCGTCGAATCCGCCCCGTTTATGCATATTGAAGCCGATTCAGAGCACGTTCTGCCAATATTTTCGTGACGTTGTCAAAGTGTGTTCTTCAGAGACAAGTGACGGCTAAAACTCGGAGTGGAGACTGTCTTCATCCTCTGCACGCGAGAGAATATATAGTTGCAACCGTCTCCATCATCTGTCGACGTCCTGCACACAATATATTTTTCTGATTTATTTAATACACACCGATACACAACAAACAAACTCCTGGTGACAGTTGCGGCAATACCTTGCCACCTTACGAATACGGAAAGCAACTTCATTCACCTTCGGAATGTACCAGTAGATATAGTCTCGATCGATTCGTAAATCCGACGAAAATCTTCTTCAGTAAAGACTGTCCCTTCCATATTAAGGCAAGAAGCACCCGCACCAGCTAATCCAGCTTTGAATGCATCCTGAAGAGTATCCCCTGCAGCCAAGCCTTCGACAAATCCAGCCATCACAGTGTCGCTGAGAGAGAGAGGAAGAGAGAGAGAGAGAGGCGCACGAACGTGAAGCCACTCACAAGCTATCAGTGCGCAACACTCTCACATGCAGACACATAGTATCTCTCAGACGTACCCGGCGCCAATGGGGTTCAATGTCCCCTCAAGGGAGGGGATGGTGTAGACAGACTGCCTGAGCACCTCCTTCTCGCCTTCCTTATTTCTAATGAACAGATGTGCAGCTCCAGGACCGTCAGTCATTGCAATGAACTCCAGACTCAAAAATTGCTCAAAGAGTCGGAGTGACGTCTCACGCAAAGGCTCCTCCTCCTCCTTCTCATCTTCCTTGTCCCCCCCAGCCAGCACACACAGCTCCATGCGATTCACCTTGAGCCCGGTGGCACCAGCTTCCAACGTAGGGACAATATCTTTGAACGAATCTACTACCACCGGAATAAGATGACGACGTGCCAACGATGTAATTTCCGCGTAGAACCCAGCACCCACAGGAGACGTGCCGCAGATGGCGATGCATTTCAGCGTGGTGGCGTTGGTCGAAATGTACGTTTTCAGTTTCTCCAGTAGCAACGCAGTCTCTTCACTTGAAACACTCGGCGAAGGATCAATCAATTCGGTCACTTCGTTGGTCTTAGCATTGAGCAGCGTGGAAGCCACTCGCGTCTCACCGCCAACTTCTTGGGAAATGACCATTTCTACTCCCACATCTTCCAAGATGGAGTTCAATTCAGCCCCATTGGAACCCCCAATGAAATGCGAAAGCACCAAATGGCAAGTACGGTCCCGGTTTTTTCGGAACAGGGTGATTGCACGGGAGCAAATTTGCCCTTTGCCGCCTGCCGTTTTGATCAGTTTAGAGACTCGGTTTACATCTCCCACGTTGATCCCATCGTTAAACACGCGCACCTTTTGAAGCGCAGGATTTAACCCGAGCACAAGAATCTGAGAAGTAGAGGGAGAAGAACGAGAGATGTTCATCAAAATTGGGATTTCAAGACTGCTGGTGTAGTTCATTGAGACCATCGCACTTGGTCTATTCTTCGCTCCTCTCACCACGCTGAAATCGTTGGAAATTCGTCCGAATATGTAAAACAATGCACTCTAACGTAAAATATTAATCTAGAATCATTTCAAGCAGCGTAGAGCAATCTCTCTATTTTATTCACATTTTCTTCATCACC
>JACKZZ010006940.1_pt1 | contig 21701 bp, 22 predicted proteins | sample 8027871 | NCBI WGS metagenome assembly JACKZZ01 (sample SAMN15724774, study PRJNA655200) | protist metagenome | isolation source: fluorescence activated cell sorting (FACS) single amplified genomes of... | place: USA: West Boothbay Harbor, Gulf of Maine | collected 2000-07-19 | reverse complement strand
ATGGGATACCTTATACTTTAGGGGCATTTACATTGTTATATTATTTGATAGAAGATGATGTTGATCCACATGAAATTATGACTTTAGGTGATTTCACATATAGGTCTAATGACGTTATGGGGTTATTAAAGTCCAGTGGTTATTACGATGAGTATGTATTAAATAGAGATAGTTTTAGAGATATTAAAAAAACTGAAGATGGAAGAATATTGTTTTCAGTTGATCATTGGGTAGATTTTGCACCTCTATTTAGAAATGAAGGGGTTGCAGAACAGGTTTTAAGTGAAGATTGGTTTGAGTTATATGGTTATTATGATCACCCAATAACAGAAGTTGTAGATGCTTTATCAGATGAAAATGTTAAGTATGTTATTGAAGCAATCATAGAAAAACATGAAGGAGAATCAATCTCTGGTTTAGAACATAGAGAGGAGTTCGAAGATTTATTAAATGAAGATGGTGATTTAGTAATAGATGATAGGTTAAAAACGATTACTGATAGTTATAATTTAGGTATTTTACTATCAGAAAGTGAATTAGTTGATTCAGATATCTCATCTGACTTAACAAACGCCTATAGTAATGCCTATAATAGCGCTGCTGAAGGTGAATTATGGGAAGAAGCTAAAGATAAAATTGAAGGTTATTTAGGTTCAGAAGGTAAATGGACCGGAGAAAAATCTAACACTTTAACTTTTGATGTTACTGATAAATATGATGAGTTAATAGATGAGTATATAGAATATGATGGGGATAATCCTCTAGATGAATACTTTTCGTTTATTGGTATGTTAGAAGATATCTTTAAAAATCACTTTTCTAGTAGTGATATGTTAACTTTTAGATCTAACTTAGATTATTTTTATCCCGATAGTGACAATGTAGAAAGAGATTTTAATGACAATATAGGTAGTTATTTTTAATTTATTTCATTCTAAGTATTTATTAATAAAATAAGTATGAATAAAAATGAACAATTACAAGTTTTTGCCAAATGTTTGGGTGATCCAATATTTAGTATAGAATCTTTCTTTAAAACGTTTGATTTAACCCAAAAGGGTATGGTTCCTTTTAAGTTATTCTATAAACAAAAACAGATAATTAAGTCATACGAAAAGTTTAACAGAAATATAATCACAAAACCCAGACAGGCTGGTGTATCAACAACCACCGCTGCGTATATAGCTGCCAAATGTGCATTTGGTGATCCAGAAAACCCACATAAAGTATTAATACTCGCCAATAAACAAACATTGGCACAAGAATTCTTAAAGAAGGTAAAAGATTTCTTAGATCAAATACCATATTGGGTATGGGGTATTGATGATCTAGAAGAGAGTTATTTGGATACAGACTCCAAAGGACACCTAAAACTAAAATCCACAAAATGTGAAATAAGAGCACTGGCAACATCAAAAGATGCTTTAAGGGGATTTACACCTACATTCTTAGTTATGGATGAGGCAGCCTTTATAGACAATGGTGCGGACGTATTTGGTGCTGCTTTAGCTTCATTAGGTACTGGTGGTAGAATATCTCTTATATCCACTCCTAATGGAATGGATCCATTATATTATAAAACTTATAATGGTGCGAAATCAAAGGACAATACTTTTAATATTGTTGAGATGAAATGGCATCAAGATATTAGGTATAATAGAGGTCTTAGATGGTTAAAAGGAGAAGATACGGAAATAAAGTGTGATAGTGTTGGTAGGACTAAACTTAGGTGGGAATATTCAGGTAAAACTTATGAAACAACGGAATCATCTATTGATGATTATGAAGTAATGCTTAAAGATGGATGGAAACCATCATCCCCTTGGTATGAAGAGATGTCAGCAGATATGGGTGACCCTAAGAAGATTGCACAAGAGTTAGATGTTTCGTTTATTGGTTCTGGTGGTAATGTGGTTGATGATGAACACGTTAGTTTTCATGAAGAAAATAATGTTTTAGAACCTGATGTAATGACTGAAATGGAAAGATCTATGTGGATATGGAAGAAACCAATAGAAGGTCATAAATACATATTAGGTTGTGATGTTTCTAGAGGTGATGGGAAAGATAGCTCAACTATTGTGATACTGGATTTCGATGGGTTAGAACAAGTAGCTGAGTTTCAAGCAAAGATACCACCAGATGTGTTAGCAGAAGTGGTATTTAAATATGGTAATATGTATAGTGCGTATACTATTGTAGATATTACTGGTGGTATGGGTGTGGCTACCGTACTTAAACTAATGGATATGGGGTATAAACATCTTCACTACGATGACCCTAAAAGTAGAAAGTTAAGTCAAAAGTACGCAAGATCAAAATACAAAGAAGGTGATAAAGTTCCAGGTTTTAATGTAGGTAATACTAGATTACAAATGGTTTCGGAATTAGAAGAACATATTAGAGAAGGTAAGACGATTATTAGATCTCAAAGAATGATTGAAGAATTAAGAACTTTCGTTTATAAAAACAATAGACCAGATCATATGCCCGGTTATCATGATGACATTATTATGGCATATGCAATGGCAATATTCGTTGTACAGACATCTTTTAAGAAATTAGAGGAAACTAAAAAACATACAAAGGCTATGTTAGATAGTTGGTTGAATATCACTAATAGTAGTAATGAAATTATTAGAAATGATAATAACACTACAACAACTAACACACCAACTTATAATCAACCGCAAATAAGACAAAATGGGGCTGATAACAACAATAACGGAGACTATAACTGGTTATTCGGAATAAGAAAATAAAACAATTATGTCAAATAAAAAATTTTTACGTAATAAACCAACATATGGTGGATTTAAATATAAGTGGGAACCTATAGATAAATTACCTAAAGATATTGAGGTTAGAAACGCTAAAAGCCAAAAAGGTAAAGAATATAAAAACTTTTGTAATGCAGTCCCATTTTCTCAAGGTATTGATAACGTTGTAAAATACGTATATAAATATAATACACCAACGGAGAACATAGCCTATGTTGAATGTGATTATGTTAAGTAACAATATTTAGTTTTTATAGATATTTATTATAATAGTAAAAAAAACTATAGTTAAAAATATGGCACAGAAATTTACAATATTCCAACAATTAGAGAGTTTATTCGGACCCGAAAAGAAAAAGGAGGAATCAAAATCTAGATATTCTTTAGGGGATAATGAAGTCCTTAAAACAAAATCTAAAGAAGAATACGAATATAAAAAATTAGAAGCACAACAATCAAAATACCTTTCCAATATGTGGCATAGGGTAGATAATGAAATCTACCAGCAGTCGGTTTTCTATGAAACAACAAGGTTGGCATCTTATTCTGATTTTGAGGGTATGGAGTTCTTTCCAGAGATTGCAGCAGCTTTAGATATTTTTATGGAAGAATCTACAACACAAAATGGTGAAGGTAGAATTTTAAATATTTTCTCAGAAAGTAAAAGGGTTAGAAGAATATTACAAGATTTATTCTTTAATAAACTAGATATACATACAACACTACCTATGTGGACAAGAAATACATGTAAGTATGGTGATAATATGGTATTCTTAGATGTTGATCCAGAAATGGGTGTTAAAGACGTTAAACAATTACCAAATATTGAGATTGAAAGAAGGGAAGGTAACTTCCTAAGTAAAACTGCCAATTATGGGAACATCAATGGGAATGATAGTAATTCAAATGATGATGATAGTAGAGTAACATTTTATTGGAAGGCTAAAGATATTGAATTCAATGCGTGGCAAATAGCTCACTTTAGGTTATTAGGTGATGATAGAAGATTACCATATGGGACTTCAGTTTTAGAAAAGGCTAGAAGAATATGGAAACAATTATTATTATCTGAGGATGCAATGTTAATCTATAGGGTTACAAGGGCACCAGAAAGAAGAATATTCAAAATCTTTGTTGGTGATATAGATGAACAAGATGTACCAGCATATGTTCAAAAAATGGCTAACAACTTTAAGAAGAGTCCAGTGATAGATCAACAAACAGGACAAGTCGATACTAAGTATAACCAAATGGCACAGGACCAAGATTATTTCATACCTGTAAGAGATCAAGGAGCACCTAGCCCAATAGAAACTTTACCAGGAGCAACTAATTTATCTGAGATTGCAGATATTGAATTTTTACAAAAGAAATTATTCACTGCACTTAGGGTTCCTAAACCATTTTTAGGTTTTGAAGAAGCTAATGGTGATGGTAAAAACTTAGCGTTACAAGATATTAGATTTACTAGAACAATTAATAGAGTACAACAAGCAATGATTCAAGAGTTGAATAAGATTGCCATTATTCATTTATATGTTTTAGGGTTAGAAGACGAATTAGATAATTTCACAATTACACTTAACAATCCATCTACACAAGCGGATATGTTAAGAACGGAACAATTATCTCAGAAAATACAAGTGTATAGAGATTCTGTATCTGATTCAGGTAATGGTTTTGGGGCTATGTCTATGACTAGGGCTAAAAGAGATATTTTAGGTATGTCTGAAGAAGATATTAGATTAGATTTGGAACAACAAAGACTTGAAAAAGCTGCAGCTGCTGAAATGGAACAAACAGCAAATATCATTAAGAAAACTGGAATCTTCGATAGAGTGGATAGTTTATATGGTGAGTTTGGTGGTTCAGAAGAATCTGCTGAAGGAGAATCTGCTGAAGGTGGAGACACTGGTGGTGATGACTTTGGTGGTGGAGGTTCTTTCGGAGGTGGAGGAGGCTTCGGAGGTGACATCGGTGGAGATGATCTAGGTGGTGAAGACTTAGGTGGTGACTTAGGTGGAGAAGATCTAGGTGGTGGAGAAGAACCAGCAGCAGAAGCACCGGTAGAGAGTTTTAAGAAAGACGTAGATAAACTTCTTGTGGAGCAAGAGATTCAAAAGAGGAGATACGAGAATAAAGTAAAAAAATATTCAAATAACTACACTAAAAGACTATTAGAAAGTTTAGATAAAAAGAAAGTTGTGTCAGTCACCAATATTGAAAATAGTAAGGATTCCCTTACAGAAGATTTAGAAAGAATGTCTAAAGATATAGACAATTTAACTAAAGAATAACTTTTTTAAAAGTCTATAATATTTATAAAGAAAATACAACATGAAAAACTTTGGTGAAATAAAAAATAAATTTAATGAAATTCTGTCAGAATCAGTTATAAATAAAAATCAATCTGGAAGAAATACTTTTGGTAAATATCTAAAAATGTTAAAAGAAGATGAGATTTTAAAAACACAATATCACATTTTTGATAATATCGAAAACAAATATTTTGATGATAAGTCAGACGCTAAAGACTATATTAAAGAGAATATTTCTTTATTATCAAAATATAGTAGAAAACAAATCGTTGAATCTAATTCTAAATTGGCTGGTATGATTTCATTTGAAGGTGGTGGTGATTATGAAGGTAAGGAATTACATGATAATATCACTAACTTAATTTTTACTGATAAGAAAGCTGAGACTTTAGATTCTATTACTGAATCAATTAATGTTTTAAGAAACCATATGACAACTCAAAGAATTGATGAGAGTGAATTAACTGAAAAGATTGATTTACCACCATCTGTAGTTTCTAAAATGGTTGTTAATAGATTCAATACAAAGTATGAAGATATCTCTGAAGGTGAAAAAAGAATTTTAAAATCTATTCTTAATGGAAGTGAAGAAGATAAGAAAAACTTATATGATGAATTAGTTAGAGAATGTATTGATACAATCGACTCTAAATTAAATGAAAGTGATATTGAATTAAAAGGTAAATTACTAAGTGCTAAAGATAAGTTACTTAGAATGTCTTATAATGAAGAAACTTATAATACAGATATCTCAAAAATATATAACCTAAAACAATCAGTATAATCAAAGTGTTATGAAAAAAAGAAATAACCCAAAAATAGAATCAATGAAAGAAAGATCACTTATCGTTGAAAATGAGAGAAAAAACTTACATACACCAAAGTATTACATAAATGAAGAACAAGATTTTTCTGAATATATGAGATATGTGAATGTAGTAGGTAGAAGTATCGCAAAAGAAATTAGTGGTGATGATGATGCTATGTATAATGATTTAACCCCTAAAATAGAGAATTGGTTTATGAAAAATGTAAACAAAATATCTGATATGGGTGATGCTGCAACTGAACACATACTAAAACAAAGTAAGTAATTAAAATAAATAAAATATACTAAACCTCCACAATGTGGGGGTTTTTTTATGCGACTATTTGACGCAAGTGGTAATAATGATTATAATTGTTATAACAAATAACAAAAGTCTTAATCATTATAAATGAAAAGAGGAAAAGAAATAAGTTTAGAAACTAAAGAAAATTACAAAGTAAAATTAGGGACAATAGATAATAAAAACCCTAGAACAATTTACTTAAATGTATCTGCTTGGGGTGAACCATTAACTGAAGAAGATAATTATGATAGTGTATTAAATAATTTAAGAAAAAAGGTTAAACAAAAATTATACACTAACATTAAAGATAGTAATTATAATAATGAAAGATATATCGTTGATTTAGATATGAGATCTTCAGGTATCACAAAATCAAAGAGAAGTTATATGTCTTGTGAAATAACATTATTTCAAAAAGATAGAATTCCAGTGAACAATCCGATAACAATATCTGAAGGTAATAGGTTAGTTAATAATCTTATAGATGATTGTTTTGATTGTAATAACCATTTTAAATTTTATAAAACAAAAAAATAAAAATATAAAGGTGGTATCTAATGGTATCACCTTTTTTTATTTACTAACATATTTATAATAAAACATAAATACTATTATGAATAAATTTTCGATAAACAAAAATAATGAAACTAATAAGAAAACAATTCTTATTGAGTATGACGCAGGATATATATCACCTAAAGATAATAGAGAGTTTATTAGTGAAATGAATAAACTTGCAAAAGGTGAAAAGATAATTGAGGAACCCCTACTTGTTTATGCTGTGATGCAAAAATATGATGTCGAAAATAAAAATGGTAGAATCTACCCTGAACCTATACTAAGAAGAGAAGCTGAAAATTACATTAAGTTGATTAAAGAAAATAGAGCTTTTGGTGAGGCAGATCATCCAGAGTCTTCAATTGTTGCAATTAGTAGAATATCTCACAATGTTACAGACTTATGGTGGGAAGGTAATGTATTAATGGGAAAACTTGAAATCATTATGTCACCAGGTTTCGTTAGTAATGGTATTATTTCTTGTGAAGGAGATAGAATTGCTAACTATTTAAGAAAAGGATATAAAATAGGTGTTTCATCTAGAGGTGTTGGTTCATTAGCAAAAGAAGATGGTAAAAATATAGTACAAGATGATTTTGAAATTATCTGTTGGGATATTGTAACATCACCATCAACACCAGGATCTTGGATTTATGATGATAAACCTTCTACTGAACAACAAATGAGTGAGTCAGAAGATAAAAAAGATAAGGATTTATTGATAGATTCTATAGATGATTTTTTAGACGAATAAAAAAAAACCACTTAATTTCATAACTTTTAGGTAATAATACATATTTATATTAATAAGTACTATAATTAGTGCTTATTTTAATATGTATATGTATTTACTATTTATAAAGTATTAGTATTTATATTAAAGTTGTTACATAAGTAATGACGTTTATCAATAATAATAATAATAATTTAAAAAAACAAATTTTCAAATGGCTGAAAAAAAGAAATCAATCATCGAAGAGTCTTTATTAGAATTTAAGACTATTGAAGATGCCTTGAAAGCCAACACAAAAGAAATACTTGCTTCTACTATGAAGGAAGAAATTGAAAAGGTTGTGAGAGAATCTCTTGAAGAACAAGAAGAGATTGAGGACAACGATGAGTTAGAGGGTCTTGATGACGAAATGGAAGAATTGCCTGCTGGTGAAGAAGCAGGAGAAGATTTAGAGGATTTAGATTTGGAATTAGATATGGGTGATGCAGAAGCAGACGAAATGGAAGGTGAAGAAGAAGAATCTGAAGAGTTAGAATTACCTATGGGTGATATGGATGGTGAAGAACCTGAAATGGAATTAGGGGATACTGAAGGAATGTTATCTGATTTAGGTGATATGGAAATGGATGGTGAAGAACTTGAAATGGATATGGATGATGAATTAGACTTAACAATGTCTTCTGATGAAGAAGTACTTAAAGTATTCAAAAAAATGGGTGATGAAGATGAGATCGAAGTTGTAAAAGACGAAGAAGGAATCTCTCTTAAAGATAATCAGACAGGTGCTGAGTATTACATTAAAGAATCTGAAGAATTAGAAGAAGAAATGTGCGAAGGTGCAGGATGTTCTGAATCTGAAGATATGGATGAAGAAACTATCTACGAAGTGGAATTAGATGAAGATATGTATGAAGCATATATGGAATCTAAAGAAATGGAAGAAGGTGAAGAAATCACTGAAGAAGACGAAATGGAAGAAGGTGAACATTTAGAAGAAGATAAGTTAAGAAGACACAGAAAAGATGGTAAACAAAGATATCATGGTGCAAGATTAGCTGCCGAATCTAAAAGAACTAGAAAACCAAGAATCTCTGAATCTAGAAGACCTTCTAATGTAAGAAAAGAGTCATATGAGAAATTGTTAAAAGAATATAAAGAGTTAAAAGCCAAAAATGGTGAATACAAAGAAGCTCTTAAAGTATTCAAAACAAAGATCAATGAAGTTGCATTGTTTAACCAAAACTTAGCACACGTAACTAAGTTATTTACTGAACATTCAACGACTAAAAAAGAGAAGATGGCGATTTTAGGAAGATTTGACGAAATCGAAACTATTAAAGAGTCTAAAACTCTATATAAAAATATTGCAGGTGAGTTAACGGAGAAATCTCCAATTACTGAATCTGTAGATAGAAAAGTAAATAAAACAATTGATTCTTCAAAATCAAATCTTAATGAGTCTACTGCTTATGTAGATCCACAAATCAATAAGATTAAGGATTTGATGAGTAGAATTCAAAGATAATAAAAAAAATTAAACATTTATAAAAATGAGTTTATTAAATTCAGGTGAAGTTGGAAATATCGGACTTGAACACCTAAAACAAATTAGAACAAAAACAATGTCTAAGTGGAACAGCTTAGGATTTTTAGATGGTCTTAAAGGACACATCAAAGAGAACGTTGCTCAGTTATTCGAAAACCAAGCATCTTCTTTATTAACAGAATCTACTGATGGGTCTTCTTCAGGATCTTTCGAAACTGTAGTATTCCCTATCGTTAGAAGAGTATTCTCTAAATTATTAGCTAACGATATCGTATCTGTACAAGCAATGAATATGCCAATCGGTAAATTATTCTACTTTGTACCAAAAGTATCTACAGGTGCTGAAGCATTAAACGGTAAAAACAATGGTGCAAATGGTTCATTACCAGCAGTACCAGGTTCTCCAGACGCTTCTACTTACGAAAGCAAGTCTTTATATGACTTATATTATAACGATGGTTTATTTGATAGATCTAAAGGTGCTGCTACTATCGTAACAGGATCAACTAAAGCAGTTTCTTTAGGAACTGATGGTTCTTTCTCTGATATCGCTGGTGGTTCTGCACAAGGTGCAATTGCTGCTGATGATTCAATCAGATATGCTAAAATCGCTGTTTCTGGATTCTCTTCAAACGGAGCTGGAAAATTAGTAGATACTAAAGGTAACGAAATGGATACTGAAGAGTTCTTAGCATCTCTTAAAGTTGTTACTGCTTCTGATATCGTAGATAACGATGGTAAAGTAATCGTTGCAGCTGATGCTGAAGTACCATTCAGATTAGTAACTCAAAAATATGGATCTCAAGTTGTTGAGTATTCTGATATTTGTAACGCAGAAGGTGTATTACATTTAGAGTTAGATTATACTCACCCAGCGTGTGTATCTTGTGATTCAGGAAGAATTGATGGTTACACTGGTGCTCAATCAGGATTAACTGCTAATGATGTATCTGGATTAACTACAACTTGGTTATCTTATGCTGATTTAGAATTTGCTACAGAAATGGGAGAAGTTTCTTTCGAACTTTCTGAAGTAGTTGTTTCAGTTACTGAAAGAAAATTAAGAGCTACTTGGTCTCCAGAATTAGCACAAGATGTTAGTGCATTCCACAACATCGATGCTGAAGCTGAATTAACAGCTTTATTATCTGAGCAAGTTGCTGCTGAAATCGACAGAGAGATTTTAAGAGATTTAAGAAAAGGTGGAGCATGGACATTAAGATGGGATTATAACGGATGGAAAAGAGCTAACTCTGGTGGTGGATTTAACGCCTACACTCAGAAAGAGTGGAACCAAACGTTAATCACTAAGATTAACCAATTATCTGCACAAATTCACAAAGCTACACTTAAAGGAGGAGCGAACTTCATCGTTGTTTCTTCTGAAGTATCAGCTATCTTCGATGATTTAGAATACTTCCACGTAAGTAACGCTAACCCAGAAGAAGATCAATATAACATGGGTATCGAGAAAATCGGTTCATTAGGTGGAAGATACACAGTATATAGAGATCCATATGCACCAGCTAACTCTGTGTTAGTAGGACATAAAGGAAAATCTTTATTAGATACTGGGTACATTTACGCACCTTACGTACCGTTACAATTAACTCCAACATTACAGAATCCATTTAACTTCGCTCCAACGAAGGGGATTATGACAAGATATGCTAAGAAAATGGTAAATAACCGCTTCTATGGAAATATCTCAGTTGATGGTGTTGTAACTTTCGATGTTAACGAATTAAGATAATCAATTTATTTTAATATAATTAGAAAGGGTAGATTTATTTCTACCCTTTTTTTTATGCCCTTTTATTTCTTATAAGATATTTATTACTATAAAACAACTATATTATGTTAGGAAAAGTAAGAAGAAAAAGAAAAGGTATACATGCCAAAAGTAAAAAATCAAAAAACAAAACATCTAAGAATTATAAAAAGAAATATAGAGGGCAGGGTAGAAAATAAATAAACTATTTTTTGTATATTTATAGAATATGAGAATCAAAAAGAAAAACGTATTAAAAGAGTCATACTTAATCAATGAAGCTGTTTTATTGGATCAACTGACACATATTAAACCTAATGTTAAAAAGGTGCTTAGATTAATCAATAAGAAGTTTGTCCCTAAAGATAAAGAAGATTTTTATTGGTGGAGATTAAGTCAATTTGATATACAATCATTTTTAGAAGATGAAATGCATATCCCTAGATTAGATGCGTATAAAATCTCAAGATTTTTCATTAAATATGGTGAAAGATTATTCGATGAAACTGAAGAATATATATATGATATTTCAGTAAAAGAAGCTTTTCATAGAATGTTCATTAACTACATGAGAGATTTCTCTAAAGAAAAACATTTATATCCAGATATAGAATTTAAGATGACAATTAATGATAAGGAATATACTTTCGATGATCCTTATTCTGTTTGGGAATCTTATGGAGGGTTTAATATTTATTTGGGGTATCATTTTGATCTTAGTACCAGTGTTATTATAAGCGCTTATTTTGATTTAGAAAATGGTGGTGGTGAAAACACTACTTTAATTAAAGAACTGAAATTAAAAATGGATGTAGATGGTGGAGATAAATCCTTTCCACTTATTCCAAACAATACAGAAATAGACTTACCAAAAGACGAAACTTATGAATCTTTTGTTGAGTGGATGCAAGATTTAATTAAAAATATCCAACTTATTATATCTGATAAGAAATTTGAGGCTAATTTAAAAAAATAATAAAAAATTATTTCTGACTAACTACCTCAAACTTTAATGTATCACTATATGTTCTAACTTCTTGACCTGAAGTTAATTTCACATCTAAATGGTAGATATTAGGTATCATCCAAGAAGTATCTAATAAGAAGTAATTAGTGTCAAATGTTCTATTAACATCTTGCCAATCAATTACATTAACTTCTATATTTCCTTCTTTAACATATAATCTATATTCTAAACCATCGATAACATCTATTTCGTTGGTTGTGAAGGGTTTTCTCGCAGAAACGAATACTTTCCTTATGTCACCTCTTTTAATCTTCTCTTCCCTCTTAATTCCACTCACAGACATATAGTATTCTAATGGTTCGGATATATTAGTAGATAAGTCAAAATATGTTTCATCATCTTTAACTTCAAAGTCTAAAGTAACGTTAGATCTATTTCTACCATTAATATTAATATCTGACCAAGTATCTGTATATAACACACAATCATCTGCAGTTACAGGAACCTCAAATTCTACACTATAAACACCTGTTGTTACGTGTACTGTTTGTCCTGTGGTAAATGCACTGAATGTTGCATCATTTTCATCTTTAATTGTAACTGATGGGGTATTATCTAAATTAGTTAATTCACCACCTACATTCACATATAGATATAATTTATTTGTTTTACCTTTATAGAATCTATTTCTATCATCTCTAATAGGATTGTTATATATTGTCTCTACGAATGGTTCGTAATACGTTTGGGTATCTTTTTTAAAGAATCCTACATATTGAGCATCTACTCTTATAAGAGTTTCTAAACTTCTTTCAAAAGATAAACCATAACCATAGTTTGTTGTACCACCAGTGATAAGACTATTCACCTCATCAGTGATATCCATTTCTATATTTTCATTACCTAAATCAAAAGATTGTGTGGTAACTGTTATACCTGATGGTGAACCGCTATATACACCTGACTGATCCCAACTAACTGTTGATGTTGCATCTAACCAGTTACTTGCACCTTCTACAAAAGTGATTTCATCATTTTGTTGTGAATTATATTGTACATAATCATAACCACAACCTTGATCCCATTCTTTGTTAATTCTAAATAAAGTTAAATCAAAAGATGACGCTCTTTGATATCCATTTGTTGATTTTTGTGCAATTAAATCTTTATCAAAAGAAGATGTATTTGTCATTCTAAGGATATGGTTGATATTAGATAAATCACCTAATTCACCACTATTATATCTTTCTTGTAATTTTGTTACATCAAAATATAATAAATGTCTGGTGTATTGTGTTGCTGTTGGGTGTCCTCCGTAATATAATTCAGCAATCTCATTTCTACCTGTGTTTATGGTAGTATCTTTAATGATTGTGTTGTCTTTATCTATATATGTTCTAATTACCATTTTATACTTTATTAATAAATATCTTATTTTGATTTAATATTCTTATTTAATATTGTTTCTAAATCAAAGTTTAAAACATTCAACTTACTAGCCTCTGGATCTGCAGGTAAACCATGATATGGATGAACGTGAGCATTAACGTAATTCTTAACCAATTCTAAAAACTCAACCAACTTTTCACCAAACACAATTGATTGTGCAGTTGTATGAATATCGTTTTGAGTTTCTGGTGTTATTAATTTTTCATTATCTGTTAATTCATATGTATGTTCACCATCATGACTTACTAAATTGATTCTATCTGCAACAACATTAATAATACTACTTTTAACACCACTATTTGCTTTAGAAAACTCTAATTTAGTTTTAGTTCTTTTCTCTTTTTTAGTACTTCCGGGATATGTTACAACATATGTATTAAAAGAATTTTGATCTTCTTCACCATACACTTCTAATAATTCTTTAACTCTAGTTTGTAACTGCCATCTTCTACCTTCACGAATATCTAATTCCAATATTTCAAGTGCAAGTGTTACAGCATCTTCCCTAGTATCTAAATTTATCGAAGTTTCATTTTGATACGTTTCCTCTATTTTGTTGGTTTTATAATTAACTTTAATTATTGATACTTCATGTTGTGTTGCAACGGAATATTCTTCAGGTGTTAAATTTTGTTCCAATATTGTACCATCAGACAAAATTGACCTAATATCTGCTTTAACAAAATAATTTGGTGGTGTGAATACATCCACTTCTATTTCTTCAGTTTTAAATTCTTTTTTTAAGTCTTCATCACCATCTTTTAATTGGATGTAACCTAAATTAACATCATTAAACTTTAATCTATTATCTTCTTTGAATTTACCTATTCTAAGTACTGTTTGATCTTTTTTGAAAATTAAATCTCCACTACCCCTACCTTGAATGGCAATTTCTTTTTTATCTGGATATAATCCGTTTGCAGTTTCTATTTCAGAGAATGGTTTGTCTGGTTTTGTCCAAGATTTATATAAACCTCTAATACCATTTTCTTTTTCTTCACCATCTAACTTATCTTGTTGACTGATAACAGGTCCAAACCAAAATCTTTGACTCTTTTGATTTGTTTCTAATGCATCGTTATGTTGTGCAGAGAATACATAAACACCCTCACCAACATCAGGCATTATATTTAAATACTTTGGTAATAGAGGTATACAATTTACTAAGTTAGTATCATTGTCGTCTTTATCAGCACCACCATCTAACCTTACTTTTAAAGCACCAATACCTTGTTGATCAGAATTATCAACTACTTTACCAATCCTTATTAGATTGATACTTTTACCTCTACTATCACTATTTATAAAATCAGTTCCCATTATTCTCCTTTATGTCTTTTAATTAAAAATTCATTACCATTTAGATAGTCTATTTCAATATCTTTCATTTCACCAATTAATTTATCTATCTTTGTTTTAATTGATTCGTGTTCATGTCTTAATGATTCTAATTTAACTCTTATATTAGAATTAGACATATTTTCCCATATGATTTTTTCTTTTTCCATAATATTTAAGTTATGTTTGCAATTACACTAATACTACCTGGTTTAAAAAATACAGGAAAAACACCATCAGGTGTAGTTACGAATCCTTTTGCTATATTATCATTTGTCCCTACCACTTTTGCATTTTCCACTAATTCATCATGTACAGTCTCCATAATTAAATTATCATGAATATTATCTAAGTTTTCTCCACCACTAGGTAGTGGGGATGTTGGCATCCCATATTGTTGTTTTTTTTGTAGTAATCTAGCAGTCATTGATGCCGAATTAATTCCTGATTTAAATGGACTACCAATAAGAATTAACCCTCTAGGGATTGGTGGTTTAGGTAAGTTTGGTAAGTTAATTAATGATTTAATAATTTTTGAGATTATACTCACATTAGTAACTGGCACTTTAAAACTATTACCTTTGGTTGAGTATGCTTCTCTAGCTTCTTGATTATTACATTCTTGTGCCATAATTTTTAATTTTTAATTTTGTTATTCACCTTTTCTATTTTCTATTGCTTGTTGTCCAGCGTTTTCTGCTGCATCAACACCAGTATCAATAGCACCATTTATTAACTCTTGTGGTACCCCCATAAGTGATTGTACCTGTTTTAATATTTCAGAATTACCGAAAGGAGTTAAACTATTAATACTTTGTTTATAACTCTTTAATTTACTTTCTATAACTTTTTTAAGGAAACATTTTAATATGAAAGACATAGCCTTTAATATTTTTGGTAATAGAAATTCATATATTAACGCCTTCAATAATTTTTGCATAATCTCCCTTATTATACAAATAATATTTTTAATATAATCCCTAATACCATTAAATCTAGCCTTACCATTTAACATATAGAATAACGTAATAATTAGGAAATTTAATTTAGGTGATAATATCATCATAGTCATTGTAGTCGATAAGTTACCAATAAAATTAGTAATGAATTCCCAAAATCCTTTAGACTTATCACTTTCACTAACATTATTTGTAGATAATGTTGCCATCTGATCTAAACCATTGTTTATAACTGTTACTTCATCTTTAACTTCAGTAGCACTTTGTAAACGATTATTAAAATTAACTATAGAATTTGTGTCTATTGTAGAATCTGCACCACAACAACATTCATTTAATTGTATAACACCACTCTTTTTTTGTTCAATTCTGTTTTCTATATTTTCTTTTTGTTCAGTTGAGAAGTCAAAAAAAGTATTATCAATAACTACGTTTGGGTTGTCAAAACCACAGGTATATAATTCCTCTACTACAGTTTGAAATTCTATTTGTTTTCTTAATGTAGGTGTGTCTAATCCAGCTAATCTAGATGTTATACCATAATCAAGATCAATACTTTGAGTAAATACTAATTTAGGTTCAAATATTGTATTTTGACTATTTAGATAATCATTCATAAAATCAATAAAAGTTTTGTCAGAATATTTAGACTTATTAATCTTCATATTGATGACGTTATTTCTTTTATCTGTATTCTGAGCACCTTTATTATTTGTGCCACCAGTATCTAAATTAATATCATAACCAACATTTGTTCCTGTCTCTTTAAATTCAAATGTTGCAATAGGGTCACTACTATTAGGCCAATCTATAGGTGATGAGCTCTGTATAACATTAAATAGAAATCTATTCATATCATCACTACCACCATAAAGTAATGAACCTGCTCTACTATCGGGATTTATTTTAAACATCCCATTATTATCTATTTGTTCAATTTCAATATTAATACCCTCTTCATATAACCATTCAGGTATAATAGGATTTATTTTACAAGCAAAACAAGATTTAAGTAATTCACTTAAATCAAATGTTAATTGTCTTGATAATGAAAAAACTTTTGTTGTTAAAAATTTAGATAAATCTAATTTTAATTCAGATAATTTCCTACCGATTAATCCGGCTAATATTTCAAGTAACATTCTAACAGCATCAATTGCATCAATCCATCTAACAGAAAAATTAATACCTCTAGATGGGAATTCACAAAATGTTTTAATTAAACCTATTGATTCCTGTATTTCTTTTTTAGTAGACTCGACAGATTTTTTTGCGTCAGATATTTTATTACCTACTTTATTTTTAGCTTGTTGTATAGAATTCTTTGACATTTATAAAAAAAAATTAATCATCACCTAAATCGTACTCAGTATTGGTTTTATCTTGTTGATCTTTAAACATTTTTCTAAGTAATGCTTTATCATCTTCGTTAATACCACCATTGGTACCTGTATTATCATTATCATCGGTTTTATTCGATGTCACTATTTGACTTTGTAATTTAGCTAAAGCAAGTTTTTTATCTATTGCAGAATCAATAAGTTTTAAAGTTTCATTATTAACTTTACCTATTTGGTATTCATCTCCTACATCCTCTACTTCTGCTCTACTTTTTCTTTCATTCAATTCTTTACGAGCAGAATTCATTAAGTTTGAACTATCATTATAAATTTCTTGCATAAATTCAGTTAAACTATCTTTATTAAGGTTGATTTTTGTTTTCTTTGGTCTTGCCATAACTCTTTTATTTATAAATACTAAATAAAGAAATTTTTGTTATAATTGACCTTTATCTATCTTATCGTCTTTAATTAGTTTATATATTTTCTTATATCTTCTCATACCCAATCTAATATCCTTTGTAGTTAATGCAGTAATTTCTCTAATATATGAGAGTATAAGATTTTTATTGTACTTATTACCACTCTCTACTTGTTCGAATATCTCTTCCCAATTATCTAAAATAGTAACAAGTGCATCACCTACCTTAATTTCATTTTCATTAAGTTTTGTTGAGTTCATCTCTTCTTTTATAGAATCAGATATTTCAGAAATAAAAATGTCTAAGGGTGTTTTATCATCTTCAGAGTCAATATGGTAAATGTTTTCTGGTCTCTCTTCTACAACCATATAAACATCTTCATATGAAACACTTTGTTTCATTTTTTTATCATCCTTAATTAATCTACCTAGTAAGTAGTTTTTACAAATTGTACCGAAATAAGAATAAGATTTTTTATTTGCAGTTATATCAAACTTTGACATTTTTGTTGCTAAAAATGATAAGGTATCTGTATGAATATCCTCAAAAGTCATTCCTTTAGGGTATAATTTATACTTCCTAATGATAGACTCAATCATTTTATTTAAAGGATCTTTAAGCTCTCTATTATAAATCCTATCTCTCTCAAAAGCATCCTCTGTTGTACCAGTCCATATTTGTCTAGCCTTATCTGGATTAATCTTAAACTTAGGGTCTCTGATATCTGGTATCATAACCCCTAAGTTTAAAAATTTAACTACTGCTTCTTCTTCTTTTGGTCCAAAATATAAGTCATTAACTCTTTTTCTTCCTCTTTTCTTTTGTTCTTCAGACATTTATGAATATTATCTCTCATATGTTATTTCTCTATCTTCCGACCAATAGCATTCTTTTTTAGCTTGATTTTGCCAAAATTTACTTTGGATTGGATCCATAGTTTCTTTGTAATCCATAAATAAAGACCCTTCTCTAGTGTTAGTGTGTTTATACCCTAATTTAGGGATAACTTTAACTACCACTGAATTGAAAGTCATTCTTAATAGGAACTCATACGTAAATGTTAACTTCATATTTGTTTTTAACCCACCGAAGTTATCAATAACTTCTTTTTTAACGATCATCCCATCAAAGTTAAAGTTAGCAAAGTTTTGTAACACATTGTTGTCAATGTATCCCATCTCCTCTGAGAAATCTTTTGCCCAAACTGCTTCGTTTGTGAATGAAATGAATTGCCCATCTGTATTAGTTTCAAAAACAATTGGTAAAAATACCCCAACTTCTGGATAATGTGAGATATACTCTTCACCAGACTCTAACCAAATAGTTGATAACTCATCGTCACACTCTAAGAATGTGAAGTATTCTGTTGTAGTATTCTCAATACCCTTATTAATCTGACCCTGAAAAGATGTATCACCATCATTCTCAATTAATCTTACATAATCTTTAGTGTTTCCCCAATCAAAAGAAGTTAACATTTCTTTTAATTCAGTCTCTGTAGAGTGAACAACTAATAATTCTTTTGGTGTTGTATTTTGATTTGCAACACTTTCTACCGCTCTTTTAAGGTATGTTTCTGTATTGTTTTTTGCCGTATGTACCGGAATAATAACTGTAATGTTTGACATATCTATTTAATTTGTTTTTTTTATTTGTTAGTAACTTCTGTTTCAGTGTTAGTAGATTCTTCAACCCTATTTAATAATGTTTCTAATTCTACCTGTCTTTGATTAATAATATTCGTATATGTAGTTTCTACATTACTTCTTAACTCTTCAGTAGTGTATTTACTTGCAGTTTCTTCCATACCATTTGTTAAATTTTGTGGAATACCTCCTTCTAAATACAATCCAACCATTGTAGCAACAATATCTGGCAAAGCATTTAAATTAGAAGTCCATACACCATTCTCATTTAATTGGGTGTTACCATTTTCATCCGTATGACCCATCCATTCAGGTACCATTCTAGGAATTTTACCAACAACTGGAGTATTTGTTTTCATACACTCTATTGGAAATGTTCCAAAACCAGATAAATCATCAACCCATACACCTAAGAAAGAATCTTTCAATTCGTTTGCAAAAGTTTCTCTTGACATACCTGTCATATCTCTAAATGTGATAAATTTGTAATGAGGGTATTTTTGATAAAAAACTTTTACTAATTTTAAAATTTCTCTCTTATCTCTAGAACTGATTGCAACGATTGGTTTTTTAGGTTTATCATTTTTTGTAAAATATTCAGGAATACCTACTGGTAAAACGTGTGTGTTTGTACCTCTGAAAACAGACTCAACATACTCTTTTTGAGTATTAGTAGTCGTAATTACATCATTAACACCAAATTGTTGCCAACTCTCTCCTAAACCTAAATCCTCTAACATATATTCGTAAGCTTGTAATAAAACAATTCTCTTACAAGGGAAGTTTTGAGTTTCTTTAATCAACCCACCAAATGCCTCAGGTATAATTAAGAAATCAGAAGGACCAACTTGTAATTGTTGAGCTTCTATAGATGCGTGTGGTAAATTAGCGTATTCTTCACCTAACCAGTTAGCAATACCCATACCATTTTCGTCTTCGTATAACTTATAATCATTTTGTTGGTGTAGGACATATGCTCTATACCCTAATTCATTTAACACTTTTACATGTTCATAAATGTTTGCAACACTTGCAACAGGATTACCCTTCGTATCGATAGTATAAAAATAGATACCGAAATCCTTACTCTTAATCTTACTTAAAGCCGTTTTTAGATTTTCAACTTGTTCGTTCATTTAAATTAATTTTTTATTTTATTATTATTATTCAATTTCTCTTAATATGTCGTAATGTATAAGTGTATTGTAAGATAACTTAAAAGAAACTGGTAAAGAATGTAATGCCATTACACCCAATTTCTCATCAATTTCATCAGTACCCTGTAACACTGTTGTTAACATATCTCTTAACATCTCATATTTGGTGACATCTACATGTAAAGCATCGTCTAAAATTACTTTACCATCATCATCTTTTAAAATGTTTCCTTTATCATCTCTCATAAAAGGGTTATCTGCCCTAACTACTTCTGATAACTTATCAAAATCTACGATTAACTCTTTCCCAGCAAAATCTAAATATTGTTTTTCCATATAAATAATTTTAGTTTAAATATTAAATTTGTAAAGACTACTCAATAACCTCAGTGAATGATACTGTTTGAGTATTTAAAACTTTATTTAACACTGTTTTGTCTTCTAATATTTCTTTAAGATCGACTATACTATAATCCGATTGATTATTTATGTTATAGTCATTAATAACTTTTATAGAAACCTTACCTTGTGGTTTAGAATCTAAAGTATAAGGGTTTGCAGTAATTAAAACATCTACATAATCCCATTTATTTTCATATTCTCTTACAAATTTAATGGTATTAAACTTACCTGATAACTTAGATAAAAAGAATAAGGTAGATGGTTTACTATTATTTAATTCTTTAGAAATGATGATTGGCTCATGTCCCTCATCCTCAATCCAATTATGTAACTGATTTAAATGTTGTACTGCATTTAATTTAGATTCACCAGCATGTCCAAATACCTCTAAAGCAGAATCTACATATAAGAATTCATTTAATTCTTGCGTACCACCAGTAAAATTGAAATATTCTAATAAATCAAATGACTTTATTTTTCTCTCAGGTAACTCTTCACCCTCTTCTAATTCCTGTGGGTAGTATTTATCATAAGTCTTTTCTAACTGACCCATAAAATCCCTAACTACACCATCTAATGCAATTCCAACTTTCATTTTAAAACTTTTTTTATTTAACTTCTTTTTCCATCTCATCAAAAACTTGTTCAACAAGCTTAATAATAGGGTTTCTTACAACGTCATTAGGGTCTCTCAACTCAACACAACCGAAACCTTCAACATTATTAAACTTATTTAAAACTATCTCTAATGAACTATCTCTTTTGTTTCTAATATCTTTTTGTTTAACATCACCCATAATAACCATTTTAGAGTTATCACCAATTCTAGTCATAAGTGTTCTAACATTTTCTAGTGAAATATTTTGAGCCTCATCAATTAATATGATAGAGTTGTCAATACTTCTACCTCTGGCAAACGCTATCGGTACAATCTCTATAACACCTAACTCGATAAGTTTTTCCATTCTAGTTTTACCAATTAACTTTCTAATGTTGTCAGTAAATGATTCCATAATTGGTGCCATTTTCTCTTCTAAGTTTCCTGGTAAATGGCCAATCTCTTCATTTTTAAGTGGTGTAATAGACTTAACTAATACAATCCTTCTAAATTTAGGTCTTGTTTTAATTAGTTTTAATGCTTCCGCACACGACAAAAAAGTCTTACCAGAACCTGGTAATCCACTACATATAGTAATCTCATTT
>JACKZZ010019126.1_pt1 | contig 21706 bp, 15 predicted proteins | sample 8027871 | NCBI WGS metagenome assembly JACKZZ01 (sample SAMN15724774, study PRJNA655200) | protist metagenome | isolation source: fluorescence activated cell sorting (FACS) single amplified genomes of... | place: USA: West Boothbay Harbor, Gulf of Maine | collected 2000-07-19 | reverse complement strand
GACGACTACTTAAAAACTCCTGAGCGGTCATGCAAAACTTGCGGGAAAAAAATGCGTGAATTGCCATCCGTGTCATACGTTGGTGCCTTAGGTCCAACGTACCAATCCCGAGAATTTCACGGTGGGGAGAACTTTGACGGTGCACCTGCTTACCAGTACAAATTACCGCGAAAAGATTTTATTCCTCCTAAAAACGATGCGAAATCTACTCTATGGCAAACTGAACATATCCCCGGTGTCCCTAATATTCCTTCAAAGTCTGATGATGTGGAAGTTGCTAGTGCTGGCGATGTTTCCAACGCTGGGTTTAATGATGTTCCTACCCCAACGCGGCGAAAGAAAAAGAAAGCGTCTACTAGGTCGCCGTCGAAACAGAAGAGCACGCAGAAGAGCAACAGTTGTCCATGTGCAAGTACAAAAAGTACTGGAAAACACCCATCTGGCCCATCTCCGATGCTGCCACCACCTCCAAAATTTCCTAAACGGGCCCCTGGCGGGACCGTCGCCGCTAAGAAAGTGACGAAAGGCGCAGTGATAGGTTTGGCAAAAGCGATGCTTCCTTCGATGCCACCGTTGCCTCCATTTATTCCCGCACTGACATTGCCGCAAAATTTGGGACTTCAGGCAATGATTCCGGCTATGTCAATGTGGTCTGGCATACCCATCGTTGGACAAATTGCAATGGGAGTTCACATGTCTATGTCCGCGGCCAGACCAATGTCGGCTATGCCTTCAGGTCTGAAAAACCCTATGAGCGCACCACAAGTTGAAGCGCTAGCTCAATCGGCAGGTGTATTGGCCAAGACGATGAAATTTGACGGGCAATTGAAGGCGGGGAACAAGTTGAAAGCGGATTTGAAGAAAATGGGCATACCGGGATTTGTTCCAAACGTACCCGTTCCAACCAAAAAGTGTTCGTGGAACCCAACGGTGAAGCGGACGTCTGGATTTTGCCCCTTGGCGAAGTGCACGTCGCGCAAAGCAAACTCGAAGAGTTGCCTAAACAAGATTTATGTTGACAAGCACAAAACCACGTGCTGCAAAATTAACGCTCCAACTTCTTCTACTGCAACGATACCTGCTCCACCTTCCAGTGCTTGTGTATGCAAAACAAGGGAGAAGAAAGCAGCAGACAACGTGGCGGCAGGCGCATTGGAGGCATCCAGGATTTCAAATTCAATGCGGTTTGCAGAGTTGAAAGAGTGCTCATCTTGTCAGAAGAAAAAACGGTGGACATCTGCCCGTCTACTGAGTCATGAGTATGACGCCCAGAAAGCGTGGAATGCTACACAAAACAAATGGTTGCATCATTTAGCATTGGCGGTATACAACTACGGCGAATTTGTCCGCAGACAGGCACCCATTGGTTCGGCGGTGCCATGCCAACCGTTTCGGATTCTCAATTTTCGTTCTCGGGAAGATGCTCTGAAAGTCACAGATCACTTTAAAGCAAACCCACGGTGTCCCGACAGCAAGGTGTGTGGGACGCAAAAGATCGTAGTCATTGGACCACCCGCACAAGCTGATTCAAAGCGTGCAACGTGCGAAGATGCAGGTCAAAAAAATCAACTGCACCGTGCAGATATGCAACGGCCGTTGCAGCTGTGTGATTTAGTTAAAATCGGCACAAACCCATGGGCTGTATACCGTGTCATGGAAGTTGACAAAGATTCGAAAGCCATACGAATAGATAGACCGTATTTGGGTGAAGCCCTCGTCGAAGGCCACCAAATACAGCTCATGAAAATTCTGCCAGCCCAGCAAGCTTTGCAAAGGTTAGCGGAGAAGAAGTCTGCGTGTGCGGACCGATTGTGCATTACAGTGATTGAAAAGCAAGAAGAAGAAATCTCTTTGTTTATCGGCGGAAGACGCAATTTAGTTTCGTCAATTTCTGCGGCGTTTAACAGCGCAATAGGAGATTTTAAGCCCGCGCTAGGCCACCCGCCTGTTCATTGCGACCCATTTGCTCTCGAGTACGAGAACAAGCATAGAAAACCATCCCCGTCAGTTACAGGTGGCGAATCCTTTACGAGCTGGGAAGCGAAGAATCATGAATTCGACGAGGAAGACAAGAAAGAGCCAGAAGAAGTTGTTTCTGGTAGTCGCAGCATAAATTCTCCAGTGGATGCAGACAAAAAACTTGGAGAAGATTTAGGGGTAGACAACTATGGCAAACAGGATTTGATGCAGCAATAATAACATCTCATCTCTCCACAGGAAAATTGGCAGTCTTCCAACTAATAATTAATTTTTATATAAAGGTTCATTGGTTTGCTGGAGGGAAAGATAGACCAGGAATGGGAGGCTCGAAAGTTAGACCGGATATCATCCTGAGATAAACAACTACAGCATGAGCATTCCCCCTTATCACTAATAATTTAATTAATTTTTTTATAAATTAATTTTAATAATTATTGTAAATTAATTTTAATAATTATTGTAAAAAAATAAAATGTATTGATGCGAATATGTATGCATGCACAAATTATATACGTCGTCTTATGTAATTTTAATATTGCACGCCATCCGCGATCCAGCCGGCGACGCGCTTTATCGAGGAAAGGTCTGTCAGTTTTGAAATGGCACGGCACAGGCGTTTAAAGGATGCATCTTGAATCTCATACTCAATAATCATCGACACCCTCTTCTTCTAGGTTAAACTCATAATCAAAGTCAGGCAAATCTTTGCCATCCTCTGCCACGACTTTGAAGGGCTTGCTCGCTGCGATTGCTTTCGAGCTGGACAAGTGCAATAAAATGCGATAATAACGTCCGACCTTCAGCAACTCCGAGTTGAATGAAACCGAGCCAACCGATTGGGTGCTGTCTTCGCCGCCACCTGCTCTGGACGAGGTGTGCTTTGGGACATACTTAAAGTGACCCGTCCGCGGAATAAGCTTCCATAAGCATTTCATGGACTGTGTGTACACTTGCATATACGCGCCAGAGCAGGAAGAGCCCCAGGCGTATTCGACCTCAAAGAGATTCTTGTGCACTACAAATGGTGGTACCAAGAGACTAGGCCCACGGTCGACGTCGACACCCTTCTCCTTCGCCGAGTCGTTGAAGCTGCGAAAGAGCCCCAGACTTTTATCATCGAGAAAATAATCCAAGGGTGTTAGACCAAAAAAATTACGAATATACCTGTTTGCACCGTTCTCTAAAAGGACTTTGATGACGTCCAGCTCGCCCACGGCTGCGGCGTGATGAAGGGCAGTCCACCCACTTTCATCAATGGAGTCAAGGTTCGCTCCTTTAGCAACTAGAAAGATCACCAAATCATGGTTGTCAGACATCTTAGATGCCGTCATTAACGGAGTCATGTTGTGCGCCCCCCTAATATTCAAGATGTCTTCCCCCCCCCTCCGGGGCATCTTTCAACATAGAACTAAACGCGTACATGTTTTTCGACTCGCACGCGGCGTGAGCCTGCTCGGATGCCAACGAGTTTCCCATGCTGTTTCGGCCACAATGTCGAACACACTTCTGCGAGCGGATTACTCTATGACGAACAGTATACAACGCACGGTGATGCCCAACCACCACCCCTCCCACTCGTCGACCATCACGTCTCTCTGCCTGCCGTGCGTCTTGCAGCTTGCGACGTCCGATCCTCCACGGAGCTCAGCTCTTGCTGCTGATGCTGCCTTCATAATGGACGGTATACAGTACGGTGGTAGGTAAGGGAGCGGTACAGCTGTACATAGTCAAGAAGACGAACAATTATTCACGATATTAATATTATAACGTGCGCCGCCGCCCGTGCCGCCGTGGGATTGAGATATTGAGATTGAGAGCATGCATCCATGCATCCGATCATATACATTTGCACACGTGCATGCGTGACCAGTGGAGAAACGCAGTGGACAGTTTTACCACAGTGCTAGAGTATCCGATCACATCAGAGCGTGCTGCCGCCGCTGTTCTCGTTCGGTGTCCACTCCGGTACCAACTCGGGTACGTACATGCAGTGCCTTCGAAAAGCAGGCGTGGGCTTGCTCCGTCTGTGGCAAAAAATCAATGTCTTTTCACTGTACCTCCGCGGCTTGACACCAGAGTCCGACACAGAAGCTCGGCTGGTGTCTGGAGAGATATGGGCACAATTTTGTGATACGATTAAAGCTGCAGGTGCAAGTATGCTGGCTGGCGACCCACCGATTGATGGGTTCAACCAAGCAGAGGGATACAGGTATTTGTCTCGACTGCTGCGCGTGTCTTTAGAAAATTTTGTGGAATGTTCAGACCCTGGCTTCCCTAAGTTAGTCGCCCTTGCGAATGGCAACCGGGCTGCTCCGGTGAAAATCGGGTCAGACAATCCAGACAACTTGTATCAAAATGCCATTTTGAGTTCCGAGTACGTGTACCACGTCGAAGGAACCCGTGGCACGGTGCACTACCTTGGGCTAGGTGTCCAGTCCGGGTCGTATGGAAAAGCAGGGGGGCTGCTGACTGTGGATTACAAAGAAGCTGCGGATTTCGGATGCCCAAAAGACTTGGATGCACCCGAGAAAATCTTGCGATTTTTTATTAGCACGGAAGCCATGAAACCGCCTGAGTGTAAGCGAAAAAGATGCCCTGTTCCATGGTTATGTATGGTGGAGAATCCTACGGAGCACGTGTTTATTGTGCGCCAAACATTCAACGATCGTTCCACTGAATTTCCCGCAAAGCTGGCTATTTCTGCCATCGGTGGGCACCAACCTGCACCAATAACTCCACAGTCATTGGAGGATGGGCTGCAAACAGCAGGTTTGTTTGTTGCTGGGGCATCTATGATGTTTTCGATGTGGGCGAAGAGCTTTAAGAAACATGTCAACGAGCTACCATTGTTTGACCAAGAGAAAAGCAATCGCGCAGGCGGCGACCCTAACATTCGATATTATCATTCCTACTGGTCTTTAGGGCCTGAAGAGGCACTTGTGATCGATGCTGATCCGCCTGCATGCGATACATGGAATTTTCAATTAAACAACCACTGGATGGAATCGTTGGATTACCGTTATTACACCATTCACACCAACAAGCATCTAGCAACGTACCGGCCCAATGGTTCTGTAACGGTTATCGTGGCGCACGAAGACCCGAAATTGCCTGGAGTGACTTGGGTCAACACGGTCAGGCATAGTTGTGGAACAATGTGCTGGCGTTGGATAAAACCAGAACATGATCCATGCCCACCTCCACGCCCGCGTGTTGTCAATCTGAAGGAGTATATGCATCGCGAAGTATGCACTGATGCCACCCAAGGACTCCGCCGACGTGCATCATCCACCGGAGAAAGTACCAAAAAGCGCGGTCGCTCCTCAAACAAGAGACCGCCCAGACGTGTTGCACGAAAATAATGGCAAGAAGGAAATATTTGCGCTTTTACCAGTAGTACATAATGAGTAATGATTGGGATTTATTAAGCACCGCTGTAGAGGTTTTACATTAGTCTAATTTATTTAAGCGGCCAATGCACAACTCATAGACGCTGCTGGTATGCCAAATGATAATATGAATGGTCGGTGACTGGACCAACGAGACAAGACAACCGGAGTTCTTATTTTGATTACACATCTTTTCTACAACCACCAGCTTATTTTATTATTCCATGACCTCCGGCACAGCGATTGTGCCCCGAACCAGTTTCATCTCCATCGCCAGGTTTCAGTCGGGCGATTTCCGTCTAACGCACGATTAATATCGAGGAACCGAACTTGGATTAGCCCGCCGCGTGTAAACATGAGATTTCACCTTGGCAGCTTGGCGACGTCGAGGTTTTTTCCCCCTATGACAGAATTTATCCAGAGCAGTACCAATACATGAGCCGGCTAGAAGAGGCCTTGGATGTGAGCGCAGGAGGGGGTACTCAACAGCGCCATTACCTTCTTGAAATGCCAACAGGGACGGGTAAAACTGTTTCTCTGCAGTCTTTGATAGCCCCCTACCAAGCAACACATAAACTGAAGGTGGGGAAACTAATCTACTGTACCCGAACTGTTCCAGAAATGACGCACGCAATTTCATCCAACACGTCTTGCAACAGATTTGCCGCTACTAACTCATCCACTACACCAGACCGTTTCGCATTACCTTGGATCATCAATATACCAGTCTCTTCTACATTGCGAGTGCTAAAGCTTTCGTCACAGAGCAAAATAGGCATGCGATGAAAGCACGCTGACTTACCCTCACTCAGGAGTCGAATTTGGGACATCACATACCGGCACTGCTTGCCTTCCACGTGAAAATCTTCTAAGGGCCATCCTACAACAACACCCGCCACATCATGCGTTAACACCAGCTCTGACAAGAATAGCATCGAGTTAGCGACTGACTGGCCTTTACCATGAGAAATAATACCCATGGGTCGTGCCATTTTTTGCCCTCGCGAAATGGCCACGCCCGTGCGTGAGGTTCCTATGTCTAGCGCCAACAACTCCCGCCCACCCTGACGGCCAAAGGCGTTCCGGACGAACTCCCTTACACATTGGGTTACCATTAACAGCGGAAACTAATTCAACGCAGATAAGAACATTTTGACAAAGCAACAAAATCGAAAGGCCACAAAACAGCACACACACGTAGGCCTTCCGTTGTACCGCGTCGACAGTCACCCCGTCGCATGTTTTTGACTTCATCGTAACGTCGATTCTCTCTTCTTCGCGACAAATAATCAAGGTTTTGCAATTTGCAATCGCTGGCAATCTGGCAAGCTACTGTAGGTACTCGTACTCGTACGACTGTACCTACTCGTACTGTACTTACAGTAAACACGTACTGTACTTACAGTAACTGTCTCCTGTTTGGGACAGTACGTACATTCGTACATTCCGTCACCAATCAAATCATACATAATACATAGGTACATAGGGTCATTCATAGAAAGCGTCAAGAAGGTCACGCACGTGGGGAGGAGGAGGGCGACAGGTCTTCACAAGTCACAAGTCACAGGGAGGTATCATTCATCATTCATCGATTCAACTAAATTCAAATATGAAAGATGATTTGAGGAGGACAAGCCACATCGACAGACATATGGTACTGTCGTTCGTACAGCAGTAATACAAACAGACAGCATGGATGGATGAAGACTCAAGAAAGGGATGAATGGAGGATGGAGGTGGGCTTGGCGGCTGTACAAACGACAGAGTCAATTCATTTCGAGGGCTCGTCACGTTCGAGTGTTTTGTGCTGTGCGTCTCGGGCTACCTCCCTCACCAGAATCCCTCCCTGTCTACGCTTGTGTGTACACGTACTCGTTGACAGTCGACTTCCTGCCCGCACGGACATTTTCAACGGCGTTGATCTGTGCTTCTTCTTTCTTCACTTTCGTCTTTTGCAACTGACTTTTCATTGAGATGGCTAATTTTTTGGCTAGCGGTGGTTTGGGAGACTTAGGTCAGTATATGGCCGCTACGCTGTCACCAGATGCTGAAAAGAGATCTTCTGCTGTTTCGGCGGTAGATCAACTTTCCAAGCAAGCAGGGTTTTGCACTGCCATCCTCGCTCTTATTCTCAATAGTGAGGTGGACCCGGGGTCGCGCCTGGCGTGTTCTACCTACTTAAAGAATTTCATTCGGTCTCACTGGAAATATAACAGCAGTTTGTCCGGGACGTTTCTTGTGGAGGACGAACGGGCCGCGATACGCACAGGCTTGTTGGACGCACTGCTCACGCCGAACACACTGGAGAAGTCCTCTCGGTCCCTCCTCGGAGAGTGTGTGCGTCTGGTGGCCATAGAAGATTTTCCTGAACGGTGGGTCGATATCGAAGGCCGGTTGAGTACCACTTTGAACACGACAGCCAAAGAAAACCCACAAGTTCTGTCCAATGTTATCTTTGTGATTTATGTGGTATGCAAGCGGTATGAATTCTTTCTCAAGCCTTTCCACAAAGCGACCGATGTTCCCGCTGAACTTGAATCGCTAGCGACGTCCGTTTTGCCTACACTGGTGAACGAGATATTCGTCCCGGAAGCCACCTCCAGTCGTCAGCGAGGTTCCTGCGTGCAGGATGACATGTTGAGGATGATCGCAAAAATATTTTTTCGTATGACACGATCTTACTTGCCCAAAGACGCAGAAAAGTTAGTGCCCTCCATACTCTCTTCAAGCCTGAACGTCTTACAAGAACTTCTGAACACGGCGGCCAACCAAGCAGACACCGCAGATGAAGAAGAGCTGAACACGAAATGGCGACTGCACAAACGGCTCTTGAAGCAGATGGAAAGTTTTCAGAAAAACAAGCGAAAATTGCTGGAGCCGCAAATGGCAGAGCTGTTTACACTCTGCCGCAAAGCGGCACAAGTTCCCCGGGCGATTCTGGCCGACCGAATTTATGCCATCTGCCTGGACATACTGGCGGAGTCGACGGCGGTGGATGCCCATTTTAAACTGATCAAAGCGGAATATGCAGACATTGTGGAAAACTCTGTATTTCCTCACCTGGAGTTGTCACTGGCGGACAAAGAGCGCTGGTCGGAAGATGAGGACGAATACGTACGTTCTAATCTGGCTTTGGAGAGCATGGACATGGAAAATGATGTGGTGGAATCGTTTACTGCCCGAAAGTCTGCCATGAACTTTTTGACGGCCACGTCCAACTACGCCGAAAGTGAAACCAAGAGCGGCGGCGGCGGTGGCGGGAAGAAAAAAGGAAAGAAACATCGGGGCGGGGGAAGCAAACCATCTACGCCTACCTTTCAAATTGTGCTCAACTACATCGACAAATTGAACCACAAGATGGCGTCGGACATAGCGGACATAGCAAAGAAGCCTGCTGCCGAAGCGGTAGACGAGCGCAAGAAAATGGAAGTGGTGCGTGAGAAGAAACAGTTCTCTATCCTCCTTGCCTACGGTGCGATGGCGGACGCAGTATCGAAAGCTACCAAGGGAGCCGCTATTAGTACGTTTTTACGCAACAATGTCCTGCCTGCGTGCGACAAAGCAGGGACCATGATCGCTTTTCCCGATTGGAAAGTCAAACAGAGCCCTTTCCTGGCTGCCAACGCACTCTGGGTCGCCGCACAGTTTGCATCGCACTTTCCAGTTCAAAGTTTGGCAAATGAAATGTTCGACTTGTCGCTGAATATGATGATGACCCCAGACCCAGAAGACGACGATGGCGACGACGATGACGACGCTGTGTACATCGGCTCGTGGAAGCCTATCCGTATCGTTGCGGGTCACACCTTGCGGAACACGATTGAGTGCCACTTTGATGATAGCGCCGAATTTCGTCCACGATTGGAGCAGGTTTTAAAGAACATGATGTCATTGGTGGAAGAAGACAAGGAGGACTTGTTATGCGATGGCATGCAGTATTCCGTCTTGTCCAAGTCTTTTGAAGCCGCTGGTATTGAACTTTTGCCGCACTTGAATTCTGTCGGAACGCAGTTGTGCATGCGCTGCCACAAAGATCTTGAGGAAGGAGGAGATCTGCTCTCATCATTCGCTATGCGGGCGCTCGTGGCGCTCGCGGAAGGCATCGAGTCGTTCCTGGATGAGCTGGACGACACGGAGGACGAGGACATGCCTGGTGGCATATCGGTGGAACACGCAATCGGGGTGATCGAAGAGGTTTTTTCCAAAACCACGGAAGTGCTGGTGGCAGTATATGGTAGTGTCAAGGGCTATGGGGCTAAATCGCCGGTGAAAGGTGCGGCCAGTCCATCAAAAGAGGACGTAGCTTCCATGGATATTCCATATCACCCTGATGTTGGCAATATGATTCGTGCAATTCTGACCTTTTTGTCCCCTGTCCTTGACGACGACGATGAAGAGCCTTCCAAAACAGATGTGCTCCGATCAAAGTCAAAGATTCATGGTGCCGTCACAGCATTAGCCTCAAGATTCACGATGTCTTTGCCCGCGTCATTAGACGACTTACTGCAAGCTGAAGATGAGTTGCCAACGTTTGTTCTTTTGGCAAAATATTGCAGCCGATCGCCAGAGTTTTTCACTGCACAAGACGGGTACATTTCTCCGTGCGACGCCCTCTTGCAGCTGGCACTGCCATTGATGGACCAAGGCACTGGCCGGGGGCCGAAAGCGGCGTGCCGAATGTTTATTGCCCTCTTCAACCATTGTGGGGACGATTGGAGCGAAGGTGTGTTGGGGCAAGTCATGATGTCCGTGTTGACCGTGGCTGCGCTCCCATGCTCGGAATTTCTGTACGCTGAGCTTGCGACTGTTGTAGCACACGTGGTCGTGCGGAACCTTGACGTCGCGATTTCCAGCGCGCGGGAGTGTGGGGATGTGGGCCAACTATTATTCGCGTTAAGCCGAGGACTGCCGTTTATGACGAGCGATCGTGCCGAGAAGGTAAGCGTTTGGGCGGGGATCAAACTTATAAACAGGATTGGATTAACTGACAAGTTCTCGGCATCCGACCGCAGACAATGTGGCGATCTTCTCATCAAAATTTTTGCTGTAGTGAACGATGGAGAAGATGCTGATGATGGTGCCGAAGCAGAAGCTTCTAATGGTAGCAGCAGCTCAGACGATTCAGAGGACTCAGATGAGGAGGAGGAGGACGGGGTGGAAGACGCGGAAGAAAATGAAGCCGACTTTTTGGCGAGGTACGAAGAGGAGGCTAAAAAAATGGAGGATGGAGCAGACGACGACGACGACGACGAGGAGCTGGAGGTGCTGTTTGATTGCGAAGACGAGCTTGATGTCTATAAAGATATCAGCGCCAAAGGAAAGTTTTCCGATTGGATTTCAAGAAAAGGCGAAGCAGTGAAATCGCTCGCGAAGAAGAAGACCATGGAGAAAATCGAGAATTTTATGAAGAAAGGCCAGTAGTTTCACATACACACGAACTAAGTAGTCACTACTAGAATATTTTCTGAGAGAACTAGGGATTCAAATAGGCTACAGTACTGTATGTCATACTTTTGAAGTACTTGAACGTGAATGTTTCTTGGTTGTTAGTAGGACGCTAAACGCTAATATTATACTTTGATACTCTCGTGCTGTGGGCTGTGGATGGGAGAGAATTCAAAACGATCACGACTTCAAGACATAACTGTTTTCATATATTCATATATTAAATATTAATACTTCTTACTTCTTATTGGTGTGAGGTTCATTTTCACGGACGTTTGATGTCGACTGCCCCTCTGTGATGTCGTGTGGGTGTGACGATTGGTGTCAACGGGGAAAGAAGGGTAAAAAAGACGGTGGAGACTTAATCTTTAGCGGTGGCGCTGCTAGGATTCTGGTGTCGGGTAGTTGTGTAACACCTATTGTCTTTGACGAACGTACTGAATTTGTTTGACTTCTCTTATTTTTTAAGTAGTGTACCCACCATGGCCGACATTCATGTCACGGGTTGGGCAGAGCAGTACGACGAGGAAGGGAACAGGTATTTCTATAACGTGGACACACTTGAGACAGTTTGGGATGTACCAGCATCGTCCCAAGGAGGTTATTGGAAGCAGCTATGGGATGATCATCACAATGCTCCATTTTATCAACATACCCTTTCTCGCAAAATGGTGTGGACATTGGAAGCCGAAGGAACCTCGAATAGCAGTCTTGGAAATATGAACCATTCTTCGGAGAAAGGATTGTGTCCCGAGACGACACCTAGAGCAAGTTTGATTACTTACGAAGAAGCAAACCCGTCATCTGGAAGCCACCCTCGCACTTCAGTTGATAAGTGGAGAAAGAACCGAAGTAGGTCTTCCGTCGGTAACGTTCCCGACGACAAGAAAGTGTCCACGGTTAGACTTCCTTCTTTCGAAGACGTCCACAAGGAAGAAGAGGAATTGGAGCTCGAGCTGGAAGGAATAGACCCAGACAGCCAAGAAAAGGCTATTGATATTGGTTCCGATGCACATGATTTGGACTCCTCTTCTTCCTCTGAAAGTAGCGAAGATTCCGAAGAAATTGATCTTGTTGGTCCAGGCGAAGATAATGTGCCATCCACAGCACAAGTGGACGAGGACGGTGTAAAGGTCGCTACCGGGAGTCCGAAAATGATGGAAAAAGAATTGAAAAGCGAAGGTGATGATGACGAGGAAGTTGACGAGGAAGACGAAGACGAGGACGATGATACTATATTTTATGTCTATCAGTGTGTGTTCTTTGCCCATGGTTGTCTGTTCGAGTCGCCTGCAGCAGTAAGTATAATCTCTCTACCATCCCTTGAATTCAAACAATATTAACCTAATTTGTCCTCCTTCCAGGCTATTGAGTGTCTTCTAAAATTCGTATTTCAAATGATTTTGGTGGTGATCTGTGGTTTGCTTGCAGCGGCGCAATGTTTTGCTGACGCAGCGATCATACGTATCAAGAACCATGCCCGGGAAGCAAGCATATTGTTGGCATCGGCCGTCAGTTTACTATTGTGTATCCCTGGAGGATTGGTCTATCGAGATTTTAATAGCTTTCAAGATGATTTTGACCTGTTGCCAATCTGGACCGTCATTGGGCGCGTGGATCCCCGGCGATTATGGGTTTTTACGCACGGTCAAGGCGCCGATGCTTTGAATGTCATCTCGCGCCATTATCCGGCGGATTCGATGGACGAAATGCAGGCTGTAGACCCGAGAAAGAAAGGGAAATATAACAAAGTGCGTCGTAGTAGTAATCGTAAAAGCAAAGGAAGGCGCAAGTCATCCAGCAGTGGCAAAAAATCCAAAGCAGCGTACAATGTGAATTCAGATCAGAGCAATTTTGACATAGAAATGGTAGACGTTTGAGGGCTCTAAGTTCTCAGCAAGAATTGCTTTAGAAGTAATTTAAGAATGTGGTAGGTAGAGTATTCTCATACAAACTGTATTTAGCATTACCAATTAAAAAACCACTTTAGATTTTAGGGTTGGAACTGACATTGTATTTGATTTAAAATGAGAGTCTTAAAGCAGACTATATAATATTTTGTTTTTTTAAACATGATATGTCAACAGCCAATACTAAGTTATTAATATGTCAAGTATGAATATCATATAAAGCGCATGCAGTGCCTGCAAATGCTTCAATACGCTCAAGCCCCGCTATAATACTTCTCAGACCTTTTAACGATCCCTCATCCTTTTGCCCGTCTTTGTTTTGGTACCAATGCGCAAAATCTATCAAATGGACTTGTACTAGTTCCTCTTCTCGCGGAACACCTTTACGACCGCCCACCCTGACTGCGTCCCCTTCATACACAACTAGGACCGAGTGCCCATAAAACCGATATGTTGATTCAGTTTTAAACCAATCGAAGACAGCCTCAAGTTTCTCCTTGATAGGTCGCACTAAGTCAAAGCGAAAATTTTTGCCATCAAAGAAGAAGCTCAAAAGCCCTTGTTCTACAACTGTATTTTCATTCAACAATGCCCGGTCCCTCTTCCCAAAAGTGCGATACGTGTTCGTCGTAGTGTCAAAAACTTTCATTCCAATCACGCTGTACCCCGTGACTTTTTGCATTGGACATTTGGAATCTTTCTTCTCCTTTTCTTCCTTCGTTGCATCCTCATCATAAAGCTGCGTTCCCAACTTGAGGTCCATGGTACAAGGATGTCGAAACTTAGCCTCCACATTTTCAAGCATCATGAACTGTCGTGGAGCTTGTCCGACGGCACCCTCACCGTGCCCTTTCGAGCGGCAAACGCCGTAAAACTCTGGGAACAGCGCATTCCGTGGTTTTCGGGAAAGCTTCTGATAAAAACTCACTTCTTTTTCAAACCGAACCAAGGTCGACAAGGGCTTGAAAAAAACCCCACCTTTAAAATAACTAGGGCACCCTTTCTCCCCTCGTGAATTCACAGTATGCGCTTTTTGTATATGTGGATCGTTTTCAAGGTCTATATGCACGGCGTTGGCATCATTCGTGTGCGGGGACTCGGCGAGAAGGGACATGAGTGCGCCATAAACAACAGTCCACCATTCAAAGATTCTTCTACAACACGGAAGTGGTAAGAGAGAACCGACGGGGAAAGTGTCTCATGTGCGCGCGGTGGGGGAATGTTAATGAATGGTGTTCTTGTCGTCTTGTCGTCGTCCATCGTCATCACAGAGACGACACAGACGCACATGCACCACATTTACGACGGTACCTAGGTACCACCCGGTAGCGGTCTACACTACGACGTACACGTCTACACACGTTTATTTGATACTGTAGACTGCAGACTACAGTACTTATAGACTGTAGACTTGACTGACATGTTTGTTGTTTAAGTACACATTGGTACGTACTTACTATCAAACGGTGGACAGATGTTAGGATGTTAGCAGTTTTGTTTCAAAAGCTGACACAAAAACACTGGACGCCGCGAAAGAAGGACTACCTAGAGGCATTCACATGCAATCGCGGGCGAAGGCTAATAAGCGAGTTGTATGTCGACAGAGTATGCACGCATTAGGTGTGTGCAAGCAGCATGATCCATCTGTCTGTAGTTCAAATCGGTGACATTCTTTTCAGAACAGAAACATGGCGCTGGTGGCTGCAGACGCCGGGACTGGACTGCTGATGGAAGAGATGGGGAAGCTTACGGCAACCATGGCCTGCAATTTGATCGAACTCGTGGAGCCTGGGATGAACGTGAAAGTCATGCTGCATTTGCAAGGAGAAGAACGCGGTCTCTTCTTGAAATCAGATCCGGTAGAGGAGGGCGACATTGTCTTCAAACTTCCACTTCGTGTCGCCGTATCGGCGGGTGCGTTTGACAAACTCTGCGCCATGGGAAGGACAAACGGCGTAGAAATTGCCACCTATGAATCAAAAAACGAACTGAAAAAACAGCTTTTACTATTGCTCCATGCTTCCTTCGAGCCTACAGCTAGCCCGCTTTTGCTGGCATACCATTCTTCGTTGCCATCATTGGACTCCTTTGAGCACTTACCTTTGAACTGGAAACGGGAACGTGTTGCCAAGCTTGGGCCTTTGTTTGCCCCTATGCTGCAGTCTTATGTAGACCGTGCAAGAAAAGAAGAGGCCTCTATGTTTTCATTTCTGAGCGATGAAGTTGTGCGCTTAAGTACATGCAATCCATTGCTATTCTCTGATGCTTGCATTAAAGGATTGACACATACCTGGTTGTTTTGGGCATTTTCCGTTACTAATTCACGCGGATTCGATTTAACCGACCATTACAACGGCTCATATTCGGACGAGGAAAATAATCCTGGGTTGCTTCCCATTATGGATATGATGAATCATGCATACGGCGCGAAAGCCACTGTGAAAATTTCTGTGGAAAAGCATACTTTGGGTGCGATGGTCGATACCGCCGAGGAGACGTACATGTGTGCGCGCGCCACGAAAGACTTGAAAGCGAATGATGAATTGTGTTTTGAATATCAAAAAGGAGAAGAAATTTTGCACTTTCTATTTTACTATGGATTTCTCCCATCGGAACGACACAGTGAAAGCGAACTTATGTATTTCCAAATTGAAGCATTCGACGAAGCAAAAGAGGCTATGAGTGAATCCGAGCAGCAGGCGGACGGGTTTGCCCTGTACTCTCGGGCGCTTCAATCTCTTGGGCTACCAAATTCTCCCACCTTGGCAATACCCGCTTCCGCCGCCGAGCCTTTCCCAAATGCGTGGATATGGATTCTGAGGCTAAAGGCTATGTACGAAGGAAAATGTCTAGATCAGTTGCAAGATTTTATCGATGGGAAGGTGAAAATTTTGGTATCCCAAGAAGAATTTGTGTGGACATCCGTGGGCGAAACATTAACGGAATACATCAAGTGGTACGAGCACGCGTTGTCTTCCTCGGGTGAGGGGACAGTAAATCTGGGTGCAACGGTGAGCAGCATACTCGGAGATGCCCGAGACAGCGATGAAGAGCATACGTTGACCCGTAGCATTCTGCTGATTGCACAGTCTGTATTGGAAAGGGCACACTCCATTTTTCAATCGGCAGTGATGAGTCAATGAATTCCATTTCCTTTTTGTTAAGCACGGACTTGGCACTCTCGCTCGTCTCTTTCTTTTCAGACTGCGAGGGCGCTAGGGCATTACCTGTACAGTACTTTCTTTCGTACTCGTCGTAGTTACTGGTACGTAGTGCTGTGCCAACATTATACAGATGTATGCATCATCAGTGTTTCAGTTTTCAGTTTATCAGTGTGGATGTGGTGGATGTGTGGATTCTAAATTGCCGGATGATGCGTGCGTGAAGGAGACAGACGTTTTGCGTTTTCGCACATACCGGGACAGAGGGCAGGCTTGTCAAATGTCGGTGGATGAACGCGTGTCCCCAAAAGACTCTTTGAGAGCGAAATTAGAATCTTTTGTTGTAGTGGACCCATGTTTGAGGCGAACCCCTCAAAGAAACGAAAAAGACAGCGTCCGAATGCTCCAAGTGCCACCAGCCAGCCGCCGGAGGCCACTGCAAAACACACGCGGCTTCACCGTCCTTTCGTGAATAAAAGTACCTCATCAGAGGGCGTTCAGAAGAGCATGGAAAATGTCAGCTCGAAGAAGCGACAGAAATATTCTTTCCCCCCGGGCCGCGACGATTTTCCTTACGCGTTTGGTGGGGCGAACTTTTTAGACCACTTTGAGACGCCTGCCCTGGCATACGGCGATATTGCTGGTGTTTTGAACAGCGTTGCAAATGCTTTGCGCGTGGAGCCATCGAAGTTGAGAATTTATGACCCGTATTTTTGTCGTGGATCGATGAAAACGTATTTAGCAGCGCTGGGATTTACCCAAGTGTACAACGAAAACGAAGATTTTTACGAAAGTGCCCGGTACAAGGACGAGAGTCTTTTTGACGTGGTTGTGACGAACCCTCCATATTCAGGACAACACAAGGAGCGGTGTATGAATTGGCTTCGAAGTCTCCATAAGCCATGGTGTTGTTTGATGTGGAACTTTGCAGCGTCAAAAGCTTGGTACCACGGTGGAACATCACGGAAGGCTGCTAAAGATTTTTATTTACAACCCGTCGATAAATCACGGTACGATTTCCGTAACCCGCAAAATAAAGGCATGCAGGGCGGAAGTCCGTATGTTCCTCTATGGTTTTTGAATACAACGGCAGTAGAAGTGGGCAACGAAGGAGCCATCGCAAATTCATTGGAGGAGATCCCCGGTGTACAGCTAGTAAAACATTTCGATTCCTTAGCAAAGCATGGTGTTGTAAGAGGCTTTAAGAGATTGAATCCGCGTCAGAGGAAAAAGAAAAGAGAACAGAAGAAAAGAATGTTCTCTGCGTCTAGTTCGTTTACATAATTACGGGGTACTTAGTACACAGTATTAAGTTATCATCATATATCTTAGTTTCGCTAGTCTCGTATCACGGCCAAAAGTTTCTTAGTTCGTACTAATAATAATAAACTTACTTCGTGTACTTCTTTTCTTCGTTCGGCACCTGTACTACCAACTACCATACTACCATCAGTAGCAGCAACATGATGATCTGATTCCACAGCACTGGGTATCATCTATTTCCCCCATGATTTCAATTTTTGAATCTTTTGTGAAGCGCGACGCAATTTTTCTCGCACAAGCTCGTCTTCTTTCAAATTGGCTAAGTCTGAACGGATCTCCCGTATCAAAGAAGCGAGAGCACGATATTTCCCCTCTAATTCCTCATCGACCCGAGTGCTTGCTCTCCGTCCATTCGAGTATTCTCCGTCAGACTCGTCGAGCTTTTCTCCGGCAGCTTCGTTCAGCAGCATTTTGTTTTCTGCATCTGCTTCTTCCATCAATTTTTCTTTTGCTTCGTCCATGGATGCGGTTATGACCCCGATAAATAAGTTGAGAATCATCATGGACGCAATGAAAATAAACAATACCCAATACACAGCTGCGAGAGCTCCGCCCTCCGATGAATGTGTACATAAGTGCTTCATGTCGTCATACCCATAATTTGCACAGCCGTACATAGATGTGTACATCAAATCTGTCCAATCCTCCAGAGTCGCCGCGCGAAACAGCGAGACGTATGCAATGTGCAGAGTTCCCATGTTAACCGGGTCATTGGCACCATACAACAAAACACCAACAATGGCAAAGACATAAAATACGAGAAAAAGCAAGAGTCCAATGTACCCTATAGACGATAAACTCATGATCAGACCGACGACTAAAATTCTGAGCTTTGGCAATGCTTTGACCAATTTCAACACTCGCAACAGACGCATCAGCCGCAGTACCATTATGGTGTCTCCGCCAGACAAGGGAAAAAAACCTATCGCCACGATTGAAAAATCAAACACGTTCCATGCATCTCGAAAATAATTCCAGGGCTTCTTCCCTTCTGCAATCAATTTGATCACAATTTCAAGGACAAAAATAACAATGACGATAAACTCGAGCACGAGTAAGAGAACCTTACTCGCACGACTGCGAATGGGATATGTCCCGATGCCAACGAGCACACCAGCGATCAAAATCACGGCAATAATAAATATCTGGAATGAAAATGAGTCACGCAATTCGGAAAAGTATGCAATATGCTGTTCATGAGCAGGGCTCAGGGCAAGTGTTTTGTAGGACGCGACTCTCTCTCTTTTGCGTATCTCCGCAAGTTTCTTCTTCTTGGCCTGTATTTTTTTTTGCCGCTCCCTTTTTTGAGCTGGCGTCAAAATAGACTCTTCGTATGCCCGCTGTCGTCTCTGTTGAACTTTTCTTATGGCCAAGTTGGCCGAGACTGCCGCCGCAGACATCTCTCTCTCTGCACAAAATGAGGAAGTGAACAAGTTCTTGTTAGCAGAGCACCCTCGGGCAAAATAAATCCTCGCGGCGTACAATCACACCTTGGTGACCACAAGTATGTACAAATCCAACGTATCTCCGGTGAAGCAATCAAATGGTCCAATCGACTCTCGTATAACCGAACGCACTCACAAATCATATGACAACACAAAGTGCTGTACTGTGCTACTGCATTAGGGTCTGTAACGATTATTACAGTATCACGAGTACGAAGTGTACTCCGCAGACTACCAACGACGACCGACTAACCTGTACTCACTTGTGTGTTCTGAGTTCTGAGTAAAATTCCAGAGGCTCGTCCGTGTATTAGCCAACCACTCGAGCCGTGTCATGTGTCATTCTTGCGCCGCGTGTGCACGGTTTGCACGGGACAATGTCTGCACACGTTAACATGCGCAAGGTACGAACTTAAGTTTGCGTGTCCACTACATTGTGGGCAACATTATGGGACGGATTTATTTCTTGTAGGTGTCAGTGGGGCGATTGCGAAAGAAGAACCAGAACGTCTCTGTGGATGCAATGGGAGAACAAAATATGGCATAGGGGTGTGAAACTCAACGTTGTTGGGTTAATTGCGGTAGGCATATATGAACATGCTTGGCCCCTCTGGAATCTCAGCGGTCTTTCTCCTTCTTTCTGGTTTCATTTCTATTTTAGCTGTTGAGGAATACAGTGTATCCATCGAAGGTTGGGGTGGTTTTGGGGTGAGCCATAGTTATGCCATCGTTGAACAGGGAGTTCGTGATGCTTTAGAACATCAAGACTCGCGGAGTCGCCTGTCCTCGAGAGCCAGGGTAACGGGGTACTTTTGCTCCCCCCTTTACAACAAAGCGTGGATCGCGCGGTCCGGATGCAATGCAAGCAATTTACCGATGCCTAAGGGAGGCAGCAAGCGCATATCGGCACGGTTCACGTTTCCATTTAATGTTGCAGAGAGTAACAGCAGTTCGCATACATTTGTTTTCGCAACAGCTGAGTATTCCAAAATTCCAGAATCCTTTTTCACCGGAGCACGGGATGGGCTCCAGAAAGGTACGGTCACTATAGTTACCCCATCTCCTTGGTCTAGGCAAAGCTTGTTAAATAGTGGAGTTCCTGAAACTAGTGTCATCGTTTTACCACACGGAGTAGATACTGCTGTATTTCGGCCCAACATATTTGTCAATCGAGATGATCGGCATACTGCTCGACTGAAGTTTTTTTCTTCTTCCTCACCCAATGTGATGGTCAACGACCAGACACAAGTGTTTTTAAGCGTCGGTTCTATGACGTGGAACAAGGGGATCGATATCTTACTTAAGTCGTTCGTACGACTTTATGAAGCCTACGAAGGGGACTCCTTGCCACCGTATTTGCTTGTGTTGAAAGGTATTGATCAGCTGTATACATCATACGATTTTCTTCTAAAAACGCTTCAGTCCGTCCATGGGGCAACGACTTTGTTTGAAAACAATCGAATTCAATACATTGGCCACGAATTATCACAGCTGAAATTGGCGCAGTTGTATGCAGCTGCAGATATATACGTGTCACCCTACCGAGCAGAAGCGTTCAACATGCCAATTTTTGAAGCAGCGGCTACTGGGCTGCTAGTTATATGTACCGACGACGTTTTAGCACCATCTCACCTGCTCTTTCAAGACCACCGTTTCGCGTTGCCAGTTCGAGCAACTGTGACGACTGTAGTCGCATATGGAATCAAAACCACTTGTTTTGATCCCTCTGAGACGCACCTTTTCCAGCAAATGTACCATGCCGCCAACAACGCCTCACTTCGTGCCCTAGCAAGGTGGAGCGGCCCTGCCTACATCAATGCCTATCTGACGTGGAAGCATGTTGCTGAATCCTTTTTAGATCGAATCGACAATGTCCTTTACAAGTCTCCATTTATCTATATAAGCAATCTAATCCCTAACGAAGTTATCATCGCAACGAACGATCATTCAATTCCTGCAGTCGTTACGATGGGTGGTGTTGACGAGGTAGTACGCCTTTGTTGCACGAGCTTGTTTGCAAATTCTGAGGAGGGTATCATTACGGTGGGAAAGGAGTCGGTCCAGTCTTTTCATGAGGTAAACGAAAATTGCCACGTCATTCCCCGAAGGGGGAGAACCAGAGTTCTTGACCAAATTCAATGCCGCGTCCCAATATTAATGGATATAGGGTCTATGACGATCCAGGTTGCGATATGGTCTGAAAGGAACGGAAAGTTTGTGGCAGTTGACCATGTCAATGTTCATACGATCCCGAACAACACGGTCGCCGCCCCCGAGATGTACGGCAGAAATTTGATAGAGGCAGGGCATTTCTGGAATGCCCAGCTTGAATATTCGCGCCTTCTCTCTCGTGTGGACAGGTCGTCGTTGGAGTTTAATCTAACGTTGATCAAATTGTCCAGCCTAGTTCCTCCTATTATGCCCGATACGAAGCATCTGAAAAAACTGAAAGTGGAGCTCCTTGAAAATTTAAAGAATTTGATCAGTGCAGACATTGTAATCGATGTCAATCATGCATATCCTGCGGAGCATCGCTATGGTTTTGATAGAAACGCTAGCAGTAATATTCGGTCTACGAATGCGTATTTGATTTTACCGAGCGTGTTTTCATCGTACCATGATGTGATGGATTACGAGTACCGTCGCCTAGCCGCCAGCCTCGTTGAGCGATGGGTGTACCACACGGTGTCTATGCGCGGAAAGGACCAGGAAATCGATGCAGATGCAGTTGATTTATCTGCCTGTAAAGCAGGAGCTATTAAAATCGGATTTGTTTCGACAACTATGTACTACCATTCGGTAGGCAAGCTCATGTTGGGGATCATTCGCACATTAGCTGGTCGGGAAGACAACTTTTGCGTCTTTATATTTGCGCCAGAGAAGTTGGTTGCGGACGAATCGGACTTTATAATGCACCATTTGAAACAGTCGAAAGCATTGCTCAAAGCATTACCAGCCAACGACCTGTCGTCTGCATGCGAGATAATAAGGCAAGAAGACCTTCAGATCATCGTGTATACTGATCTTGGAACCGATCCCTTGCCCTATTCTAT
>JACKZZ010012884.1_pt1 | contig 21727 bp, 20 predicted proteins | sample 8027871 | NCBI WGS metagenome assembly JACKZZ01 (sample SAMN15724774, study PRJNA655200) | protist metagenome | isolation source: fluorescence activated cell sorting (FACS) single amplified genomes of... | place: USA: West Boothbay Harbor, Gulf of Maine | collected 2000-07-19 | reverse complement strand
TAAATCTCCACGCCCTGCGGCTTGACCGGCGTTGTTGAATAAATCAAACTTTGTTCATCCCAACGAATGCTGGGATCTATAAAAAGGTTGCGAACACGATAAATTGATATAAACTTGCTTTCGTCAAAAAAAGGAGCTTTATCAATGACTAAAAAAGTCTATCGTGTTCGCAATTGGGCTAACTATAACAAATCTTTAGTGAATCGTGGAAGTATTACTTATTGGTTTTCTGAAAATATTGTTAAAGAGTGGTGCCAGCCACCTAAAACTAATACTGGCCGTGGTCGTCCAGAGAAATATCCAGATAGTTTTATCAGAGCAGCTCTTACGTTGCGCCAGCTTTTTAATTTAACACTAAGAGCAACAGAAGGCTTTGTTAGAAGCTTGATTGCCATGTTAAAGATGCCATGCAAAACGCCAAATTACACAACACTGTCTGTAAGAAGCAAGCAATTAAATATACCTTTATACAAGACAAAACAACACCACCCTAGAAGCATACTTGTTGATTCCACTGGGGTTCAGGTAATAGGCGAAGGCGAATGGAAAACCTTAAAGCATGGTAGAAGCCGCCATCAATTGTGGCGCAAGCTTCATTTAGTTATTGATTCAAACAACCAAGAAATATTGTCAATGAAAATGACTGATTCTATAAGGTTTGACGCCAATTATCTTAAACCACTTATAGATCAAATTAATTGTCCTATAGGGGAAATAATAGGTGATGGTGCTTATGATAAAAAAAGCTGTTATAAGGTGGCACATGAGAAGAATGCCAAGCCAATTTTCCCTCCGCAACATAATGCACGCAAGCAACCTAATAAATATAAAAAGAATCCCGCACTAGAGCCAAGAGACAAAGCAATAGATAGTATTGGCAGAGGTCCAGATAGAGAGGTTAAACTTAAAAAGTGGAAAGAAGATAATGGTTATCATAAGAGATCGTTAATTGAAACAACAATGTCCAGATTAAAATCTATATTTGGAGATCAAATGCGGTCACGTTGTGAAGACAGACAAAGAACTGATTTAGCAATAAGATGTTATATTCTTAATAAAATGACCACACTCGGCATGCCAAAGAGTGTTGCTGTCTTCTAAAAGTTAAGTAGTTTAAAGACCCCCCGCGCAAGCGGGGTTAGCCTAAGTTTTGATTTATTCAACAACGCCGGCTTGACCGCAGGGTCTCTTTCAACATGCAGAAGATCCCGCGATCAAGTCGCGGGACGTAGGAAGTGGGCGCCCTGCGGCCCTAAACTTCAACCCCTTTGCGAGCCCTAAACCTCCACGCCCTGCGGCCCTAAATCTCCACGCCCTGCGGCTTGACCGCAGGGTCTCTTTCAAATACTAAGGAGAAATATGCATTTCGTATATATTCTAACAAACAAAAAAAATGGTACTCTTTACGTAGGATCAACATCAAATCTTATTTTGAGAATGGAAACCCATAAAATAAAAGCAATTTCAAGTTTCACCAAAAAATACAATTTAACAAAACTTATATATTTTGAGCTGCACTCAGATTTAGACAATATGATCCAAAGAGAAAAAAGATTAAAAAACTGGCATAGAAAATGGAAGATAGAGTTAATTGAAAAGGACAATCCATGCTGGTTAGATTTGTCTGGAGATATTGTTGATCTTTGTATGTAACATTTTTTTCGTCGATGTTGTCATAAGTTCTTTATCTATCACCTCGCCGCTTAATCGCAAGATCTTCTGTATGTTGAAAGAGACCCTGCGGTCAAGCCGCAGGGTGTAGAGGCTCAGGGTAGCAGGGCGTAGAGGCTCAGGGTAGCAGGGCGTAGAGGTTCAGGGTGGCAGAGCGTAGAGGCTCAGGGTAGCAGGGCGTAGAGGCTTAAGGTCGTGTGGGGGCGTGCCGCACGCACCTACCTTCTACGTCCCGCGACTTGATCGCGGGATCTGTAAACTTCAAATCCCAGCAAAATCAATATCTTCACCGTATCCTGCAACCCCCAGGCAAGGCACAGGCAGCATTGTTCTAAGGGTTGCAATATTTTCATCAAGCTGCTGCATCTTAGGGTCTACACAGTTTGCAATCCACCCAAGTAATTTAACTTTATCATTTAAAATTGCTTTTACAGATAATAATGCGTGATTAATGCAGCCAAGCTTCATGCCTACAACTAAAATAACATTAAGCTCTGCGGTTTTAACAACATCGCTGTAAGTTTCTTTTGAATTTAATGGAACGTACCAGCCACCAGCTCCTTCAATAATGCATATGTCAGCTTTGCTTTGTAATGGCTCTTGTATTGCCTTCATTACACTCGCAACAGTTAGTGATTTACCTTCATTAGCTGCTGCAATGTGCGGAGCTATTGGTTCTTTAAATATAAACGGATTTATTTTTGCATACTCAAGTTTTACCGAGGCTTCTTGTGAAAGCAAAACAGCATCTTGGTTTTTTAAAGTTTCATCGCAGCCAGAAGCAATTGGTTTTAGTGCTACTGTCGATAAGTTTTTATTATTAAAATATTTCAATAGTTGGCATGAAATATATGTTTTGCCAACCTCAGTGTCTGTGCCAGTTATAAAGATTTTTTTGCTCATTTTATATCTCTGCTAAAAAATATGAAATATTATAACTTAAAGAAAAAGGTGTATTGCTCTTTAAATAAGATTTTATTTTTGTGCTTAGGCCGCTGTTAGACTTGGGAGTGTAATTAGTTCCAGTTTTTTTGAGGCTCAAAAGTGCATCTCTAAAGCATGAGAAATTTTTAGTAATGGTCTCAGTTTTTGACACAATATTTGAATATTTTAATTTGGCTAAAGTTTTCTCAACAGCGCTCGCTGCAAAAAAATCATGAATTGCGCACGAATTTTTAATTTCATTAAAAGTACCTTGTGTTGGAATTGAAAATGCTATAATGCCATTTGACTTCAATTGTTCTTTAAGTTTTTTGAGTGTGTTAGTTAGATCCGGACTCCAGTGTAAACTTAGGTTTGCAAAAATAATATCAGAGTTTATTGATAGGTTATCAAAGTCTTTTACCAAAAAATCTAAATTATATTTTTGCTGTGCTTTAGTAATTGAACTTTGTGAAATGTCTATGCCATAAATATTCTTACTAGTAATTTTCTCTGATAGTAAATAAGTAATATTCCCAGTTCCACAACCAAGATCCAAAATAGTATCCGCTTCGGGTTTTGTTTTTTTTAATAAAGCCGTTAGTTGGGCGCCACTATGTATTTGCACACTACAGTTGCTATCATATGTGCTAGCAGCACTGTTAAAACTTTTTTTCACTTGGTTTTTATCAATAAGCATTTAGTTTTTCGCCTATAATATCAAGCAACTTAACAATTTGATCTTCTGTATGGCTGGCGCACAAAGATATTCTAATTCTTGCTAAATCTTTAGGGACTGTTGGTGGTCTTATACATGATACAAAAACCCCTAAATCAATTAAGCTTTTTTGTATTTCAAGAGTTTTACTATTAGTTTTTGTAATTATGCATTTTATAGGAGTTTCATCTTCTGAAATTAATGAAATATTTCTACTTTCTGCTTCTTTGTTAAAAAATCCAATCAATGCTTTAAGTTTGTCTCTGCGCCATGTTTCACTTTCAATTATTTTTAGTGATGCAAGTGTTGCATAACTAATGGCTGGTGGAAGTGCTGTGGTATAACAATAAGTTCTAGATTTTTGTAAAATAGTTTCTATAATCTCATTGCTACCTGTCACAATGGCGCCAAAGCTCGCTAAAGATTTACCAAGAGGTGTAACTAAACAAGGAATATTTGCATCATATTCAATGATACCTTTACCATTTTTGCCTATAACCCCGATGCCATGCGCATCATCAATAATTAAGTTATTATTTGAAATTTTATTTAGTAATTTTGCATCGGTAATATTACCTTGCATGCTAAATACACTTTCAGAGATAACCAAAGAGCCTGGATTTTCATTCAAAACTTTTTCTGCATGATTTAAATCATTGTGGTGGTAACGCAATAATTTAGCTCTAGATAAAATTATGCCATCTATAATTGAAGCATGACAATATTTGTCGGCAATTATAGTTGAAGATTTATTCGCAAGAGAATTTATAACCCCAAGGTTTGCATGGTAGCCAGAATTAAATAGAATAGCTCTTTCTCTATTTAGGAATTCACAAAATGCATCTTCTAATGCTTTATGTGGTTTGCTGTAACCTGAAATCAAACTTGACGAGCCACTACCAAGACCGTACTTTGCAGCTCCATCTGCAAAGGCTTTTTTTATAGCAGAATGTTTAGCTAGATCAAGATAATCATTGCTAGTAAAATTTATTAGTTTTTTTTTATCAATAATTATTGTTGAGCTATTGTTTGTTTCAATAACTTGACGCTTTCTTAGCAGCTCATTGTCTATGTTATGCTGTTTCAGAGACATGATTTTCCTGCGTGCTCATAGTACGCATTCCAAGTTTACTTAATAGTTTGTTATCGCTATCAGTTTCTGGATTTGGACATGTAAGTAATTTATCACCTGCAAAAATTGAATTAGCACCTGCCATGTAACACAAAGTTTGCATTTCTTCAGACATTGAGTCTCTGCCGGCAGAAAGTCTTACGAAAGAAGTTGGCATCATAATTCTAGCGATAGCTACAGTTTTAATAAATTCAAAATTATCTATCAATGGCGTGTTTTCAAGAGGAGTACCCTTGGCTGCCATTAATCTATTGATAGGAACACTTTCGGGAGGTTTAGGTAGTTTAACTAATTCTAATAAAAAGTTAACTCTATCTATTCTTTTTTCACCCATGCCAATTATGCCGCCGCAGCAAACATTGATTCCAGAGTTTCTGACGTTATCTAGGGTTTCAAGTCTTTCTTCGAAAGTCCTAGTGGTAATAATTTTTTTGTAATAATCAGGAGATGAGTCTAAGTTATGATTATAATAGTCAAGACCAGCTTCTTTTAAGTCTTGAGATTGTTCTTTGTCTAACGTGCCAAGGGTTACACAAGATTCAAGCCCCATATCTTTGACAGCTTTTATCATTTGTAAAACTTTAGGAAATTCTTTTTTTGGTGGATTTTTCCAGGCGGCTCCCATGCAAAACCTAGTGGCGCCAGATTGTTTGGCTTGTTTGGCTTTTTCGATTACCACAGAGATATCTATTAGATTTTCTTTTTGCAGCCCGGTATTGTAGTGGCCACTTTGTGGACAGTAAGCACAGTCCTCTGGGCAAGTTCCAGTTTTTATACTTAAAAGAGTAGAAAGCTGGACTTCACAGGGATTGAAGTGCGCCCTGTGTACTTTCTGTGCTTCAAAAATAAGCTCCATAAAGGGTTTTTCAAATAAATCGTTTATTTTTTCTGCATTCCAGGCTGTTTTATTCATAGTGTGTAATTTCTACCTAATTTGTCATTGAAGGCAATATATGTTAACTTTTGCTCATAGTCAACCCACAAAATAATTTAGGTTTACCACAATGTCTGAGCTTATTAATAAGGATCTTAAACACGTCTGGCACCCCTGCTCTCAAATGAAAGATTATGAAACTTTCAAGCCCCTAGAAGTTGCAAGTGCCAAAGGTAGTTATATTAATTTAAAAGATGGAACGAAAATAATTGATGCGATTTCAAGTTGGTGGTGTAAATCACTTGGGCATAATCATCCTGCAATAAAAAGAGCTTTAAAAGATCAAATAGAAAAATTTGAACATGTGATTCTTGCTAATACTACCAATGATGTAATTGTTAGTTTGTCAGAAAAACTTGCTGATTTAACCAAGACTTTAAATAAAGTTTTATATACTAGTGATGGCTCTTGCGCTGTAGAAGCCGCTATGAAAATGAGCTTACATGCTAGAAAAATTATGGGGCAAAATAAAAAAACAAAATTTATCGCGCTAGAAAATGGTTATCACGGTGAAACTGCTGCTGCATTAAGTGTTAGTGATGTTGGGCTTTACAAAAAAAATTACCAAGATATTTTATTTGATACTTTTTATATCTCAAATATTCCATATGTTGAAAGCATAGAAGATCCATTGTGGGATAATTGCGAGAGTCATTGGGAAACAATAAAAGAATCCTTAGATATAAGATCTGAAGAAACAACAGCTATAATTTTTGAGCCCATAGTTCAAGGCGCAGGCGGCATGAAAATGTATAGCAAAGATTTAGTAGCAAGGCTGCGCAAATGGTGTGATGAAAATAATGTTCATTTAATCGCAGATGAAATAATGACAGGCTTTGGTCGTACCGGCAAAATGCTAGCGTGTGAACATGCCGACATTGAGCCTGACTTTTTATGTTTAGCAAAAGGCTTAACATCCGGATGGTTACCACTAAGCGCAATGTTAACAACACAAAATATTTATGATTTATTTTATGATGATTATGAAACAGGCAAAGCTTTTTTACATTCACATACGCATTCTGGGAATACATTATCTGCATGTGTTGCGCTAGAAGTTTTAAATATTTATGAAAGAGAAAATATAGTAGAAAAATCACAGAATCTTGGTAAATTTATGTTAAATGGTATGCATGATATTGCGTATGAAACTAACAAATTAAAAAATGTTCGTGGTGTAGGTTCAATAGTAGCAGCTGATATTGTTTGTGATGATCAAAATAAAAGACTGGGCTACGATGTTTACAAAAAAGCAGTTGCCATGGGCGCTCTTTTAAGGCCTCTTGGCAATACAATTTATTGGTTACCGCCTTTAAATATGGAATTCGAAACTTTCGCACAATTAAAAGATATTACGCTTAAATCTTTACAAGATTAGGGTTTGAATATAGGATGCTATTTTTCTCCAGCCAAGCTAGAGATAACTAAACCCTAAAAGGATTACTAATATGCATAAAAGAATAATATCAGGTTTATTATCTGTGTTAGTTTCAACATCAGTATTTTCAAGTACTATGAGCACTAAAATTGATCTAGGTGGAGCTCCAGTTTACCCAGCTAGTGAAGCACAGATTTCTCTTGCTGGTTTGTTACCAAATGTTCAATATACAATAAATTGCAGCATTGAAGTTTCTGACTGCACAATGCAAAGCGCTGTAGTAGCTAAATTTGAATTAGATAATGGTGGTGCTAGCACTAGCACAGAATTTTATTTAAATGGCGAATTTATAGGTAACAATGTAGCCCAAAAAACGTTGCAAGGTACTTCGCATAAATTAGTTGTTGAACATGTCACAGTTGGCAGTGGTAATAATCAATTGAAATTCAGCAATGCCGATTTTGATTTTGGTTATATGGTTTATGGATGTCAAGCTACAAGTTAACTGCTAATCAAGCCCGTCACTAACAACGTCGTCCTGCGGCTTGACCGCAGGATCTTGCTAAGGATCAATGGCAAACCTAAGAGATCCCGCGGTCAAGCCGCGAGACGGCGGGTCTCCTGCGCAGTACGTTTGGTTCGGGCGCTATAAAAGTCAATTTTTCTTCTACCATTTCTTTAAGTATTCTGTTTAATCGAGTTCCTGGGTTCTCTGTCATATAATCGTCATATTTCTCCATGGTAGCTTTTAATTTTTCAGCTTCGGTAACGGGACTTTCTCTAATTTTTTTAATTTCTTCCAAAAACTTACGGGAAGTATTAGATTCAATCCCAAACATTCTTTGAATCTTTCTTCGAGAGCCGTACTTGTTATAGCGTTTTTCAATGTCATCAATTTTATAAAACAGCATTTTACTTTTTATTGTATTGTAGTCTGTCGAATTTTTAAGAAAGTCAAAATCCATTTCTTTATTGTGTTCCTTGGCTAAATCGTAAATTTGTTCATTGATTTCTAAGCCTTTTTTAATGGTTGCAACAACGACCTTATCTAATATAGTTTTTTTAGTTTTTTCTATATTCGTTGCAAGTTTCTTTGCATTATTAATATGATCTGGGTCTTTGTTATCGTCTCCTTTATCAGTCAAAAAACTTAGTAGCTCTCTAAGTTGAAAAAGTTGCATTCTTAAAGGTTTCATTTCTTTTTGGTTTGTGGTTTCTCTGTTTAATGATATATAAGATCTAGATTTTTCTTCAATTTCTTTAAAAAAACTATTATAAGTATCAATTGTGTCTTCTACTTGTTTTGCTACGCTGTTCTTTTTCATAATTTCTTTTGATTTATCTGATAACAGCAATTCATGAGATTTATCACTTCCAGTTATTTCTCCAATATGGTTAGTTGGTTGAGTTAAATATCGAGCAAGCTTTGCTCTGCTAAATAAACCATGTTTAGAAACTTGTTGGTGACCTCTGCTTGACGGGAATCGAATTCCATCAAGCCAATGGTCAGGTCTAGATGAAAACCATGATGAGGTATTTGTTTTTATATAAAGTTTTCTTTTAGGGTCGCAATATCTATAGTATCCATTATCGTGATCAATCTTTTAAAAATATACGTTACCACCAAGTTGTTTTATTTCTTTTATTTTATATATTAAATCCGTAGTATCAGGACTGGATGTTATGGTTTGTAGTTGTTTAAATTCTTTAATTGCTTTTAATACTTTAGGTCGTTTAGGTTTATTTACGTTGCTTAAGTCAAATTTTAAAAGAAAATTTTCTAAATGAAGATCAAAGTCACCTGTTATCATTGATGCATGAATAATACTTTCAAGTCCTAGCTCACACTCTTTATTTAAATTTATTAGTGCATCAAAAATCCAAGGGTGAGTTGATTTGGCGCCACCTTTAAATATAGATTTAGGTCTTTTTTTAATTCCAAATATGTTAATTGCCGGCATGGAAAGAGCTTCACTACCCCACTTACTTGCAACAATGATTTTATCAACAGCGACTTTAGCACTTGGTGCGTACTTGGTTACTTCCGCGTCGAGTTTGGATTCAGACATAGTGTTAGGTTCAAATTCTTTTATTTTAGTGTATCTAAGATAACTTAATCTTTCTGACATAGTGTGTCCTAGAGATCTTCCGCGTTTGTAAGTATATCTAATATTGTTTATTATTATGTCGATAGCTGGGTTGGCGCCTTTGTCTTTTTTTTCTTTACAGACAGTAGCTATTTTATACTGATTTTCATTAGGCATATATTCTGGTGATTTAGAGCTTCTTATTTTATATTGAAGTTCTGATCCTTTAGAGAAATTATATTTAGATTTTTTAGTTTTAAATAGCGCTATAAGATTGTTCACATTTGGATCTTTAGATGCTGTAATTATTTTTTTTGCATTTATTAATTTATTATAGATATCATTTTTATTCTTACTAGTTAAAGTTAGTTGTTCCAAAATATTTTTATATTCTTCTTTGTCTTTTTGAGTTAATGATTGCTTGTAAGTTTTGTTAACAAGAGTTTCAAAAATTTCTCTATACTCTTCATGGATTATATGTTTGCTGCTTTCAAGGCATTTTAGGTAAGTATTATATGCCGTATCTTTAAATGGGATTTTTGCATTTAGGAGCATTAAATTGCTTGATATAAGATCCTTTATTTCTTTTTTTATGTCTTTTTTTTCTGCTTCAGGTGCATTCCACTTCATTCTAAAGAATTGTTGTAGTTTTTTTGGAGAATCTACATCTTTCCAGTGATCAGGAAATAGAAGAGCAATGTTTATAAAATCATCATATGGAAGTTCATGGGTTGCCAGATAAAGGAAGTAATTATTTGATTCGATATCAACTGTATTTATGTCAGCAGGAGGGGTGCTTGTGTTTGTATTAGAAGATCTGCTCATACTAAATTATCCTCAAGACTAAATACACATATTTAATTTAGAAGATGAAAATCATATGGTTATGTATAAATTATAACATATACAGGAAGGTTTGAGCCAAAAAGATGCAAAAATGTTATATATCAAGAGGTTAGATTTTTGGATTTTGCTTGTTATGAAGAAGATCCCGCGATCAAGTCGCGGGACGTCGATTAGGGCGGGGTGGTAGCTGCGAGCATCAACGCCCTGCAGTTTTTTAGAGGCTCAAAGCCTTGCATCTCTCTAGTGCTACGCCCTGCATCTCTCTAGTTCTGCGCCTTGCATCTCTCTAGTGCTACGCCCTGCGGCTTGACCGCAGGGTCTCTTTGAAGTTGGTAAGCGGGCGTTGGCTCTTAAATATCAAACTTAATACCCTGCGCCAAAGGCAGTACTTTGCTCCAGTTGATGGTATTGGTTTGACGCCTCATGTAAGCTTTCCAGGAGTCTGAGCCTGATTCGCGACCGCCGCCAGTGTCTTTTTCGCCGCCAAAAGCTCCGCCAATTTCAGCACCTGATGTGCCAATGTTTACATTTGCCAATCCGCAGTCACTGCCACGTGCAGAAAGAAATATTTCAGAGTTTTGTACGTTTGAGGTAAATATTGCAGAAGACAATCCATGCGCTGAATGATTTTGCATGGCGATTGCTTCATCAATTGTTTTGTATTGTAAAACATACAAAATTGGTCCAAAAGTTTCTTGCTGTACGCAATCCCAATTATTATCTGCTGTCACAACAGTTGGTTCTACATAAAATCCTTTGCGATCAATTTTGTTACCACCAAATAAAATTTTACCGCCAGCTTTTTTAATATTTTCAATAGTATTCAAAAATTCATCTACAGAAGCTTGGTCAATTAAAGGGCCCATTAAATTCTTTTCGTCTAGTGGGTCACCTATAGTTAATTTTTGATAGGCGTTTACTACGGCTTCAATTGTTCTATCATAAATTGATTCATGAATAATTAAGCGTCTTGTAGTAGTGCACCGTTGTCCTGCTGTTCCTACGGCACCAAAAACAATTGCTGGCATTGCTAATTTTAATTCAGCAGTTTCATCGACTATAATTGCATTATTTCCACTTAATTCTAATATAGATTTTCCTAGTCTTTTAGCAACCATTTCATTAACTAGTTTGCCAACTTTAGTAGAACCTGTGAATGAAATTAATGGTACTCGCTTATCACTAACAAAATCTTTAGTAAGATTGTTGTCGTCTGTAATAAACATAGAAAACACTCCGGGAAATCCATTTTCTTCCATGACTTTGTTACATATGTGTTGCACAGCTACAGTGCAAAGAGGAGTTTTAGGGGATGGTTTCCAGATAACTGTATTGCCACAAATAGCCGCTATAAATGCATTCCAAGACCATACCGCAACTGGGAAATTAAAAGCACTGATGACGCCAACAACTCCCATGGGGTGCCACTGCTCATACATTCTATGCTCAGGTCTTTCAGAATGCATGGTTTTACCATAAAGCATACGTGACTGGCCGACTGCAAAATCAGCTAGGTCTATCATTTCTTGGACTTCACCATTGCCTTCTTGCTTTGATTTGCCCATTTCAAGAGAAACTAAACTTCCTAGTAAGTCTTTATTTTTTCTTAGTTCATCACCTATTAAACGGACAATCTCACCACGCTTAGGAGCGGGAACTTCTCGCCATTTTAAAAAAGCGAGTTGCGAAGTTTCGACTATATTTTCATAGTCATTTTTTGAAGCATTGTATACATTTGCAATCGGCTCGCCACTTGCAGGATTTACAGAAATAATTTCACCAGCATTTGTAGTTTTGGACCAATCAGTTGCGCTTGTTGATGCACCAAAGTTTTGGTTGTTAAGATTTAAGCCTTTTAGAATATCCATAATGTCGTTCCCAATTTTTTCTTGTAGCATTTGTTAATCCTTATGCAAAATATTCACCAAATCTATTTGTCGTAACATCTCTTAATGAAAATTGTTCTTGTTTAACAAAGCCTTTGTATTTTTCTGGTTGCTTTCTGATAATATCAATTACAGCGCAAAGCTCAGAAGCTGTCGTTAATTGGATTGCCGACCAGCTGATTCCATTAATGCTTTTTGGATAAAATTTTCGAACAAAATTTTCTTCTGTATAAGTACCATTTTGTTCACCGGTAACAGATGAATAAACTAAAACCACATCATTTTCTGTTTTAGGAACTGAATTTTCTAATATTTTCTTTAAAGTGCCTCTGTCTTGATTAAGTTTCAAATCATTCATTAACAATCTTATTTTGTAACAGTGGCCCGGGTAGCGAATTGTTTTGTAACTTAACGTTGTAACGCGACCTGCATATGTGTCAGCTAAGCTGCCAATGCCTCCTGATGTGTTGAATGCTTCGTAGGTTAAGCCATCGACCTTGATTTCTTCCAGTTCTGTTAGTGGTAGCAATTGGACTTCTTTGCCGCTGCTGATGCCATTACAAAGATTGCCATATTCGTTGATCAATCCGTCTGTTGACCAAGTTAAAGTGTACTGTAAAGCATTGCTGATATTTACAGGAAGTGCTCCGACTCGCATTTTGACCGCATCTAATTTTGGGAAATGTTCCATTAAATCATTTGTTACTACACTAATAAAGCCAGGAGCTAAACCGCATTGAGGAACAAAAGCATTTTCTGCGCCTTCGGCTAGTTCTGTAACAGCTTTTGCAGTTGCTACATCTTCTGTTAAGTCAAAGTAATTCGCTTTTGCTTTTTTTGCAGCTTTTGCAACAGTGACATTGCAATGAAATGGTAAGCTTGATGCTACGGTTTCTATGGAATTTTTTTCCATAAAGTCTATTAATTCTTTTTCGTTGCCTGCATCTAAATTAATTGCTTCAATGTTAGGTGTGCTTGATAAAGCGCGCTTTGTGTTGTGGTTTTCTAGGTTGATATCACCAAGATACACTTTATAATCTTTTGAATTTGCAAGAAGTACTGAAATTAAAGAGCCTATGTTGCCAGCACCTAGGACTAGAGTTTTATGCATAGTATATTCCTTTTATAATATTTATCCGTACAATCGGGGAATATACTACGCTAAAATTAATGGCGGTCAAGTTTGTTAAGTTATGAGATAAGTGCCAGTGCCGGTTGCTATTAAAGTTGAATCATTGTTGAATAATTCCATGCGGGTGACGCTTATTTTACTACCGCTTCTGATAACGTAAGATTTCGCAACAAAATCTTTGCCGCGTCCTGGCCTTAAAAAATCAATATGTAAATTAACCGTGCTAGATTTTCCTAAAATTTCAGCTAAATCTTCCATGCTACGTTCTGGGTTTCTCATTACAACTGCAGCCATAGCGGCGGCGCCTCCTGCCATGTCTAGGACTGATGAAATTACCCCGCCATGTAAAATACCATGCATGTAGTTACCTATTAACTCATCACGATTTTCAAAGTGCATAGTTAAAAGTTCTTTTTCAATTTTATCTATCTTAAGACCAATTATCTTATTAAAAGGTATTTCAGATATTACATGTGCGTATTTTTCTAAGTTTTGCATTTTTGAGTCCATTTTTTATATTTAATTTGTTTCTTCATATCCTGGGGGTCTTGGTGCGCCAGGGGGGCGAGTACTGAATGCGCGTGGAAGATCTTTCGTTATCTCTGGTTCATCGTCTTTGCCTACTATAACGTTATTATCAGGATTTTCAGTAACCCCTTTGGCTCTGAGATTTTCATAAAACTTTTCTGGAGTAAACTGGCCTTTTAAGAACTCAGGATCTCTAAATACTTGAAACTCTGATTCTCTAGTATTCATGCCTGTAAATTCATACCCAAGTTCACTAGAGTTGTTTGCCAAAATATTTGCTTGTTCATTCTCTGGCAGGTGCTCAAATTTTTGCATCAAGAAGTGCATGAATATTAAGAATTTGAGAAATGCAAATTGATCTTCTGGGGTTGCGTCTTCTTTATAAGCTTTTTTTCTTAAGTTTTCGTATTCTTTTTCTTTTGCTTTATCTTTTTGTAAAAACTGCTTAATATTTAGCTTAAGTTTGTATTGGTCTTTATTGATAAGTTGGTTTAGATTTACTTTTTGATTGGTTGTTTGTAAAACAAACACTATTAATAATAGTCTACGGTCGAGTTTAATTTCTGCATTATTATTTAGATTTTTATTGGGCTTATTAAGCTTATGCCCTTTAAGTTTATTTATGAATTCAGGTACAAAATCATTTCTAAATTTATTATTAGCTTTATTTAGAAGCTCCTCATCATTATTTGCTTGAGCACTTTTTTCGGTTGCCATGTTGCTGTCCTTATTTGGTTATTTAATTGAATTATACCACCCCTGTCTTATCTTTGCTTTTTAGATTAAGATCATTAGATGAATTTTGATAAGCCAACATACTTAAAAATAGCAGTTCCAGTGCCCATGAGGCAATATTTTGACTATTTGCCACCTCAGACGGGCAATTGGCAAAATTTAAGCCCAGGAATGCGCATTTTAGTGCCATTTCAAAGGCGTGAGCTGGTGGGTGTTTTTGTTGAGTTTACTCAAAAGCCAGATGTTAACCCTGCCAAATTAAAGCCAATTACTGAAATTTTAGATAATGCACCAGTTTTGGGCAGTGATTTGTTGGAGATGGTTTTTTGGGCTAGTGATTATTATCATTATCCAATTGGTGAAGTTTTCGCCACCGCCATGCCGGTTTTGCTAAGAAAAGGTAAACCTGTAGAAAAAAGTGATAGGGTTATGAAATCACTATTGGCTAAAGATGTAGAGGTTCAGGGTAAAAGTTTTTCCTTAAATCAAGATCAAGATAATGCAATTTCATCTGTAAATAAATTTCAAAATAAGTTTAAAGTTTTTTTATTAAATGGTGTAACTGGCAGTGGTAAAACTGAAGTTTATTTTGAAGCAATAAAAGAAACTTTAAAAAACAAAAAACAAGTTTTAGTGTTAGTTCCTGAAATTAATTTAACTCCGCAAACTATTTCTAGATTTCAAAAACGCTTTACTGAAACTGTAGTTGCTATTCATTCTAATTTGACTGATTTAAAAAGATTAAATGCTTGGATTTTAGCAAGAGAAAATCAAGCAGCAATTATAATTGGCACAAGATCAGCTGTTTTTACTTCTTTTAAAAATTTAGGTTTAATAGTTGTTGATGAAGAACATGATTTATCTTTTAAGCAACAAGATGGCTTTAGGTATAATGCTAGAGATCTTGCTGTGATGCGCGCTAAAATAAATAATATTCCAATTATTTTAGGTTCAGCAACACCATCCCTTGAAAGTCTACAAAATGCCAAACATGAAAGATATCAAGAGTTACTATTACCAAAGCGCGCAGGTTCTGCAAAACTACCTGAGTTTTTGCTTTTAGATGTAAAAAATAAATATTTAGATCATGGTTTATCAAAAGAATTGTTAACTGAAGTAAAAACGCATTTAGCCAATGGCGATCAAGTGATGTTATTTTTAAATAGGCGAGGTTTTGCGCCTGTTATACTGTGTCACTCGTGCGGTTGGATGTTAAGTTGTAAGCGTTGTGATAAGCAAATGACTTATCATCATAATGAAAAACGTATGCATTGCCATCATTGCGGAGCACAAAAGTTTGTTCCCAAAAAATGTGATAATTGTAATAATCTTGATTTAATGCCAATTGGTCTTGGTACTGAGCGGATTGAAGATGTTTTGCAAAAAGAATTAAAAGATTTTGCTATTGCGCGTATAGATAAAGATACTACAAAACATAAAGGTTCAATTGAGAAATTATTAAATGGTATTAACGATGGTGAATATCAAATTTTAATAGGCACTCAAATGCTCGCCAAAGGTCATCATTTTCCAAATGTAACCTTAGTTGGCGTGATTGGTGCAGATGGTGGATTTTTTAGTAGTGATTTTAGAGCACTCGAAAGAATGGGCCAGTTACTTTTGCAGGTTTCAGGGCGGGCAGGGCGCGATGAAAAACCTGGTAAAGTCATGGTGCAAACCCATTATCCAGATCATCCTTTGTTATTAGAGTTATTTGAAAAAGGTTACAATGATTTTGCTATAAGTTTGCTAGAAGAGCGCCAAGCTGCTTTGCTTCCACCATTTGCATCTTTTGCTTTATTTCGAGCTGAAGCTTTTGATGTATCTCACGCGCATGATTTTTTAGAAAGCTTAAAGAATTTAAATAAAGTTTTTGATGCTTCTGTGCAAGTATTAGGACCTATTCCTGCAAGTATGCCACGGCGCGCAGGGCGCCATAGAATGCAGCTTTTGGTGCAAGCTAAAAAACGCATTGTTTTACAGGAATTTTTAAGAAATATTATGCCAAAAATTGATACTTTGCCAAATAAGCACAAAATCAGATGGTCTTTGGATGTTGACCCTCTAGAAATGTTGTAATTGACGATTTTATAGAGTCTGGTATACTTCGCCTTCTTGAAGGAGCCGGGGTGGCGGAACTGGTAGACGCGCCGGATTCAAAATCCGGTGATGGTGACATCGTGTCGGTTCGATTCCGACCCTCGGTACCACTCTTTCTTGTTATGTTATGACTTCACAATACTTGTCCCGGTGGCACAGCTGGATAGCGCGGCCCCCTCCTAAGGGGCAGGTCAGAGGTTCGAATCCTCTCCGGGACACCAATTTGATATTTATTGGTTTACGCAATCTGAATGTGTTTTCCAGCCATATATGATTTCTACTGGCTTAGTCAATAATGCTTTGGCACACTCAATTTTAATTTGTAGTGCAAAATTTGCGCCATCTGATATGCTTGTAAGTGTAGACCGTATTGAGAATGATTTCAAAAAAGGACTGTCACTTGTGCTGCATGTCGCAGTCGATGGTAAGCTGTCTTTGAATTTTACTGTTTGTCCTTGAGGCCAGGTAAGATTTGAGAGTACCAATTGTTTGTAATCAGTAGGTGAGACGATTTTTTTATCATTTATTTTAACTTCCATGCAATATACATTTATTGCATAAATGGTATTAGGCGCTAATAATGACGAGTCACTTGTTGTAGGTGCTGCATATACTAAATTTATACTGATCCAAGTGGTCATTATTAAAAGAAAGATTTTTATTAATTTATTTTTAATCATAATAATACCTATAAGTTAAATATTATTTTTAGTTTATGAAACTGCTATCTACGGAACAAATGGACAGTCTTCTGGTTTCATCCATTTATAATCTACACTAATATTAAAATGCTTTGCGTTGCAGCATATGGAATCTATTTTGATTCTGCCACCAATGGCTACTCCCAGCAGTGTTTTAGTGTCGCCTTTAACTGTTACAGATCTCATATAAGGATGGTCTGCATCACAGCTTGTATTAGACCACTCGCCACCATCACTTTTTACCCATGCGCCCGCAGCTCCTGCGACACAATCTGCATCATCAATTTCAGTTGCGAAATTTACAAAATCTATCGGAACTTCTGACGTCATAATGTTGCCATTTATTTTTATTATTGGGCAAAGATAACTACCTAATCCGCCTAGTGGGTTAAGGTCTGTTGAATCTGAGCTTGATCCTACAGATGACTGGTAAGTATTGCTTTCACCAGATCCTGGGGTAGCGCTTAATTTTTCAGGTATAAAAGAAGCTGAATCAGCAGCGCCTGTTAGCATACCTACTAAAACAGCAAAGAATACACCTATTAAAGATTTTTTGAATATTGTTTTTAGCATCACTAATCCTCGTATCAAGAGTTAGGATCCATGCATTTTGAAGCTGCCTTCCACGAATATCTTGTTTCTATATTTACATAGCTTGCTTTACAGCAAACTATCCTCGCGGCTGTTTTAATGTCTACACCTTGGAACCAGATTCTAGTGCTGACACTTTTCACATATTGTTTGTCGTTTGGGCATCCAACAAGTGACCAGTCATCGCTGTTGTATGCACTGGATTTTTCACCGGTCTTGGTTGTGCAATCATCACCATCACCAATTTGAAATAATTTATCAACTAGCTGATCGCCAACAACTTTTTTGCCATTAACAAAGATTTCGGTGCAAAAGGTGATCTTATCTAGATTTGAGGCATCCAATAACCCAGAGTCTTCTGGGGTCCATGCAGCTAGTTGAATTGGCTTAACGGCAGTTGCCGGGCCAGCAACTGCTGAAAATGATAAGAAAATGTACAATAAGCTTGTTTTTGTTATTTTTAACATAGTAAATCCTATGTATTTGTTATGCTTATACTTAGTATTGTACCATAATTGGAGTCAAAAGACTGAAGGGGTCAGACTGAAGGGGTCAGGTATTCATTTTCCATTTCGCTAATTATCCGCACAGTTTTGTTGTACATTACATAGAACTCCTGGCTATCCAGTAATATCTGTTCGCATCTTTTAACATAATAAGAAACACTGGAGGGGCTTTTAAAAGAAAACAGTTTGGCTGTTTTTTTCATAGATGATCCGCAGATCTTATAAAAATAATGAATTAATATTGTCCTGAAGTTCTTCGACTCAAGGCTTTTTTTATTATTAAAGGTATTAATGTTTTGATTATAGTATTTAATAAATTTTTCAATTAATAAGTCATTATTTTCAAGAGATTTTTTAAGTATATTAAGATCAGTGATTGAGCCGCTCTCTTGGCTTTTGGTTATTCCATTTAAAATATTAGATTTGAATTTGTTATCACAAAAAGCAATAGGTATATTTTTATTTGCATAAAATTTTTTCGTTACATCATCAATGCCGTCTAATACAAATTTTTCATATTTAGATTTGCTTCCTGTAGTGGAGTAAGATTCTAGAGTAAATTTTATTTTAAGCCACGCAGGTGGGGTTAGCTTTTTAATATAAAATTTATAACTTGACCATGGGTAATCTAATGGTGTTGCAGATATTCCAGCAGAAACTGGATTTAAGTGAATATATCTATTAACTTGAAGTAAATAAGAGTTTCCTTCTACTAAAATCGCTTTATATCTTCCACGAAATAATGGTCCGTCAGTTATTTTAATTTTATTAAATCTTTGTGTGTAAACCCCATCTATATGCCTCATAAAATCTGGTAAATTTGCTTTTGGAGTGCGCGCTAGAATGTGGTAATGATTGCTCATTAAGCAGTAAGCGTGTATTTCAACATCATATCTTAGAGCCGCTTCCTCTAGTGTTTGTAAAAAACATAAGTAATCTTCATTTTCAAAAAAGATATTTTTTTTGCCGGCACCTCTATTCATAATATGGTACCAGGCACCTTCGTATAAAATACGTAATGGTCTAGGCATGATTTTTTACCTTATAAAATTATTGTTAAAGCTGGTTGGATTTGTTTAATGTCTAATAGTTTTGAGTGTTAAGTGATGTGGTTTTGGTGGGAGGTATGGTTATAGGCCAGGTGAAATGTAAAATGAATACCTGACCCCTAAGGTCCTGACCCCTAAGGTCCTCTATTCATAATATGGTACCAGGCACCTTCGTATAAAATACGTAATGGTCTAGGCATGTTTTTTTACCTTATAAAATTATTGTTAAAGCTGGTTGGATTTGTTTAATGTCTAATGGTTTTGAGTGTTAAGTGATGTGTAAAATGAATACCTGACCCCTTTGGTTTTTGACCCCTTTGGTTTTTTAGGCCAGGTAAAATGTAAAATGAATACCTGACCCCTTTGGTTTGTAAAATGAATACCTGACCCCTTTGGTTGGACCCCTTTGGTTGTTAGGCCAGGTAAAATGTAAAATGAATACCTGACCCCTTTGGTTTTTGTGGTTGAAAGAGATGAGATGTATGTGTTTTTTTTGGTCTAGGTGGCGAATGGCGAGACTTGACCCCTTGTCCTACTTTTAGGCCAGGTGAAATGTAAAATGAATACCTGACCCCTTTGGTTCTTGTAGCTAGTCTGCCGGCTTCCAGCCATGCTTAACTTTTCCACAAATGACGGTATTTGGTGTATACTTGTTTCCTTGTGTGCGTCTAGTATCACCAGCCGCGCCAAATCCCTCCTCTAGAGAGCAGTGGGTGAACATTAATACAGTAGCCCTCACTCTAAATCTGCTTCTAGTTTCAGAGAATCTATTGGCGCAGTCAGTCCAGAACCTTGTCTTTTGTTTTCCTGTGGCCCATGTGCACCCCTTCCAATATGCTTTATCTTTTTCTATATATCCGTATATACGTGCTGGAATACTGCTAGGGTTTTTCATATAAGATAAATTACTAGGGATCGCGCTGTTATAAATTTCTTTTAGTGTTTTACCATTGCTCATTGTATCACCTGAGGGTAGGTTTCTGTCCCACCAGAACCATGTAGATTCATCTTGATTCGTGTAATTACTTCTACCTAACCATTCGTCCATCATAGCTTCTCCAGGTTGATAGTTGCCACCAATCTTCCAATTATGTGGCCAGCAATAACTGGTAACATTGTGCCTATCTGATGCTGTAAGCTTGCATTTGTTATTTAGTTTTGTCCATGGGCTTTTCTCAACAACAATTTTATTGCAGACATAGCCACTACTTTTTAGGTTTTCACCATTGCTGTAGCTAGTTGGCAGTGTGTACGTTTTTCTATAGAACACTGCGTCTTGAGTTACACCGCCCTGCTTATAAGTGAATTGATCCCCAAATCTTATAAGCGGTTCATATCCTTGTGGGCAATCGGTTGTTCCTTGTAATACGTCGGATGCCTTTCCTAAGCCGGTGATCCAAAGTTGTCTATAGCAAAAATCGCCAGTAGGGGCTGACCCACATTGTGGAACACTGCCATCGCTTATTTTGCTTTGTGCAACTCTAATACTTAAAAAGTCTGAGTGTGTTGTTGTTTCTGCATGCCCTTTCATTGGCTTTTTAGTAAAAGATTCTAAAATTGAGGAGTCAGCGGCATATGTACTGATAGGGATAATTGCAAGTAACATAATCAATATTCGACAATGCTTTAGTTTGTTTCGCATGGCTAAATATCACCTCTAATGCAATATTATTAATTATAGCATGTTTTAAAAAAATTTCCTTTAGTTGGCTCTAGCGCTCAGTGAGAGGATAAATCAAGGTGTTCGCTATAACCATCAGGTAAAATATGAATAATTACAGTAAGTTACCGGATGGAAAGGGTCTGAGGAGGCCGGTCTGTAAAGAATAAATAAGGGGCCAAAACCAAAGGAGTCAGGTACTGAGAAAAGAGTAAGGGGTCAGGTATTCATTTTGCATTTCACTAATTATCCCCATAGTTTTTAGATAAAACACCGGATAAGATAAGAAAAATAAGGGGCCAAATCTCGCCATTTGCCACATCAAGGAGCCCCTTCTTAATCCCTTAAAATCTCAAGCAAATGAATCCTACGACTATCACTATGTAACACTTTGAATTTAAACTTATTTATCTCTATGGTTTCGCCGCGCTTAGGTAAATGACCAAAACCTTTCAAAACTAGCCCGCCAATAGTATCAAATTCCTTATCGCTGAATTTTGATTGAAAATATTCATTAAAGTCTTCGATTTCGACAGAAGCTTTGACGATATAGTGGCCGTCACCATGGCGTTTGATTTCGTGTTCTTCATCTATATCGTATTCATCTTCGATATCACCGACGATTTGTTCTAGAACATCTTCAATTGTGACAAGGCCGGAAACATGGCCGTATTCATCAATTACTATTGCCATATGGTTACGGTTAATACGAAATTCTCGGAGTAAAATGTCTAATCTTTTGCTTTCTGGAACAAAAACACAGGGCCTTATGGCTTCTTTAATATTGAATTGAGTGTCTTTTTTGTAGAAATATTTTAGTAAGTCTTTAGCAAGTAAAATACCAATTATATCGCTGTCGGTATCTTTGATAACAGGGAATCTAGAGTGGCCTGATTCTATAACCAAAGGCAAAATTGTATTAAGGTTGCTGTCGTGTTCCACAACTGCCATTTGAGTTTTGGGGATCATTACGTCTCTGACATGCATTTCTGATACTTGCAAAACGCTTTCTATCATATTGAGCATTTCGGAGCTTAAAATGTCACGCTCTTCGGCATCATGCAAAACTTCGATTAATTGTTTTCTATCCTTTGGTTCTCTGATTAGAACGTCGCTTAAGCGCTCAAACCAAGATTTTTTATTGTTGTCCTC
>JACKZZ010016232.1_pt1 | contig 21733 bp, 12 predicted proteins | sample 8027871 | NCBI WGS metagenome assembly JACKZZ01 (sample SAMN15724774, study PRJNA655200) | protist metagenome | isolation source: fluorescence activated cell sorting (FACS) single amplified genomes of... | place: USA: West Boothbay Harbor, Gulf of Maine | collected 2000-07-19 | reverse complement strand
TCATCGCTGATGCTGCTGTCGCTACCACTGCTGTCACTACTGCTTCCACTATTCGAGGTAATGGAATCTTCAATTTGGACACTCATGTCACTGTTTTTCTTATTTTCATGGGGGTCAACATTTTTTCGAACATGAAAATCCTTTCCCAGCTTCCATTCATTTATTTCCTTATCATATCTAATTTGGTCCGCGATTGCTAATTCAACGTACGGCTGTCTCTGCGCAAGCGGCATTTCTGTCCACTCTTTTGAGAGCTTCATCATCATCGTTGCACGGCCGAGCTTGTTGTACGACGGCTCCTTGTTGCGGCGCTCCCTCGAAAACTGCAAGAATGGGTTCGTCACACTTTTTGGCTTGGTCCACTTTCTAGCTGCCATTTTCTTCTGGACAGCGTACTTTTTTGCGCGTTCGGCGTATTCCTTTTTTCGTTCCTCCGAATCATTGGTTTTGTACTTAACATATCTTTTCTTAATCGTGCGACTCACCAGTCTCGTTAATGTCTGTTCGCTGCGAAGTGATCTTAAATGCGTGCTGTCGACGTGCTTGTTTTCCAACAAATAGCGGACAGCACCTAACACAGTAGAAATGGTGCTTTCTGAGATGGCAAACTTTTTCTTGTAGAATCTTCTCCGACGGTGACGGCGCCATGTATCTTTCCGTCTAAAAATCCAGGAGTTTTCGGAATCCGAGAGTCTCGAGACTGGGCTTGCCGCTTCTGGCGAGTGGCTCTTTTCTATCACAGCCGTCGAAGAACTTGCGACCACTGATTCTTCATTAATTGCGTGAGACTCCAACATGTGCAGTCGGAGCATGTCATGTCGATTGAATTTTTTGCCGCAATGTGAGCAAGAAAAGGTGCGCAATTTGGCAGGCCTAGTCAAAGCAAACAGTGTACTGTTTATCGTATTGTTGGCTTTTTGACTCTGACAGCCATGAATGTGTTTCTTGTGATACCAAATTCCACTGTGGCCAGCAAAGTTTGCAGAGCACAGGTCGCAATAAATGCGTCCGGGTTTCCTAAAACGATGTAACACTGGCTCACCAAAGGCCTCTCCATGATCCCCGTGATAGCTCATCGCAAGTCGCGACTGTATAAATCACCCTGCGAGTCGTGGTGGGGCAGGGATACGCCGCACGTGCACCGATCCAGCCACGCAAAGAAGTCCGACAAAGTTCTACGATCGAAAAAAAGGAATTTCCGAAAGCTCCTCGTTCTACAAAAACTTGTTTTTGTTTTTGCTTTTCTCCATTCTTCTTGATCACACACACACTATTAGTAACATATAAGACTACTAGTCAGGATAGATAGTCCATCCAGAACGAAGTACACATTTGTACTATGGTCTACCCGTGTCTCCATTCTTGCAACTACTGTATGTAACTCGACTCTGCTCACTCAGGCTCGTTCCATGACGTTTCTTTTGTCTTCTTGTTGTAATAGTAAGTGTGGCCGTTTTTAGCATCTTTCAATTTTTGCCAATGCTTCCGCGTACTACTAGTCTTTTCTTGAGTCTTAGGCACACCCGCGGGCCAACTTTTGGTCATAGAGTTCGTGATCGTGTTTACGTAATACGTGCTTCCCTTTCGGTCGTCTTTTCGCTCTTCCCATTCATCACTAATTTTTCGACTGTGACTGTAAAGACGTCCTTCCTTGCGCTTCTTCTGAACAATTGCTTTTCGTGCGACTTGCTGAATCATCCGAGCGCTGTCCATTCGTTTTAGCGACTTGCGTCTTTTTTCTGTGACTTTAACATCGTTTTCGTCACTAGGCTTGATTTTTCGATCTTTGTATCGCGACATTCTCGATTTTGGAGATACTGCTTTTTTCGCAAAATCTTTAATTTTAGCAAAACTGCTCTTCCTTTTGAGTTTGCTACCTTTTCCAACTTTCGTTTTCTCACGAATGATCTCGTCTCCACTCATGGACTTACTTCTACCGCTTCCATGTTTCACAGCACCTGGTGTATTTTTGGTGACCGGACGAATCCTCTTCTGACCTGTCCGAAGATCAATTCCACCTTCTCGTTCCAACCACGATATAACTTGGTCTGCGTCTAGAATGTTTATCCCACCTGCCCCAACAGACTTCTCCATCGCTCTTCGTTCTTTCGTCAATTTTTCCCAAAAGGTAGCTCCTCCTAACTTCTTTTGAAGTTTGGATTGGATAGTGAAGGGACGGGTTAAAATGTTTGGATGTGTACGGCAGTATTGAACGAATTCTGTCATTGAAATAAGTTCATCAGCCCCAGCACATTGCTTTAGCCCTCGCTTGGCCTGGATGATGTAATATTCCGGAGAATTTTTCACCACGTTCACTGTACCTTCCGCGTCCATCGTTGCTCCACGTTTGGAAAGCCCATATACGTCCTCAAGCAACGCAAACATTTCAGGAATCTCAATTGCACCTTTTCGTTGCGGATCGTACAAAAAGTAAGCAAACGACGCGAGGCCAACCTTGTCGTATGTACAATAATTCCAACAGGCCACGACAAATTGTGCAAAGTTTATCTCACCTGTCCCACCCGTGTCCAACATCATGAATGCCCGCTTCGCGAAAGCAGTTTTCTGGATTTCAAAACTATTGGCAAATTCCCTAAAGTCAATGGAGCCAGAGCCGTCTTTATCGAAGCGCCAAAAGCAATCATAAATTTCGAGTCTATTTTTCTGTGGAATACGCAACATATCGAAGAGTGACGAGTACACTTGCAGTTTATCTAACCGCATTTGTGTGTACTCCTTCATGACGCCACTATGCCCGCACCCCATGATTCAGCGGTGAGCTAGTCTTCGTGCGTCAGTCAATCTAAGCTCCTGCTCCTAACTTGTGTCGACAGTAAAGCGATGCAGTTCTTGATCATATCGGAGCAACGTATAAGTGATTCTTGTTCGCCGTCTCAAAAATAGAGAAAGAGAACTCACGTCGAATCATCATCCACGTGTGCGAACATGCATGCGACATGCGACATGCGACATGCGACCCCCGTGTGAGCGTGTGAGCCTGTGGATAGCAAGGACTACTGGATCGGCTATGTCGCGGATACGAGTCATCAAGGAATACTGAATATATGGACACACCATAAATCACCCTTCACCAGGAGAAACATCGACGAACTCAACGGTATCACGTGACATGCATAATAATGTACAATGTACACATCAAAGAAATAATAGTCGAAGCAAGATAGAGAGCAATAAAAGCGAGGAGTTCCTTTATTTGACGAAAAATCGTTTAATAATCGTTTATTTGCAAGTTTGATGTTTTGATGCCCGGATCGAAGGCGAGCGTCTATACCCATTAATTAGGTCATACGTCCTACAGAATACTTACCCCGCATTCTAACTTGACCACAGCTTCAAGGGATAATGTTTGCTCGCCGCACACGATGGTGCGACCAACGGGGTAAGATAAAAAACGACATCGTCTAAAGCGAATAGCATGCTCGGTAACCATCGGAGGCAACATAGCAAGGCGAGCACGTGCCAAACACCGAAGCGACGTTTCAGTCCAAGTCGAGAATTTTCCTCGTCGAAGTCGGGGCCGGAAATAGATGACAGACTCCCCCGTCCTTGGTGCCCTATCCCGCCATCTCCTCCAGCACCAGCACCGCCTTCTGATTCCGAGTCAATGTCAAGCAATCCTATCGGTGATCGAAAAAAGATGAATCGTGCAATCATTCGGCAATTCGAGGTTCACACAGAACGTTACCCGAAAGACGCAGTCTTGCGATGCATCTTAGGCGACAGGTGCTTAGAGTCAGGGGATGACGCTATGGCTTTGAAACACTTGGGGGCCGCCGTTAAGTTAGGCGTAAAAACACAGAAAGTATACCAATGTTTAGGGACGACTCACATGCGATTGGCACGGGCGACTATCAATGACAATGCAGTTCCTGGTGCCATGAGCAAGAAACACTTACAAAAAGCGCGTTTTTTTTTGGGAAAATCTATCGGTGTGACTGGTGCCCCGGGCGTAGAGGTATTGCACGAGACGCTCATAACCATGTTCCAATCTGCATCGTTCGAATCTGCCACTTTTCTGGCGGCAGAAATTATTGATAGGTTCTATTCGTACAACCAATTAGATAAAATTGCTATGTGTGCGTCGCAGTGTGCGTACATGCGCAAGGATGCAGAGTTTGCCATACACTACTTGCATGGGCTGGTGGAAAGCCCCCCAGAGCCATACGACGAGACGGATATAGCTTTACTATCAGGGGCTGTCCAAGTATCACTGGCACAAGACCACAATGCCTCAGCTGCCGCTTGCGAATTTGCATTTTTTAGACGGCGGACGGCGTGGCGTCGCACTTTCCAATCGAAATACAAGTATGACTCAAGTTCATCGTTCGCACGTTCACCTTCAGTATGGGATTCGTTGGGAGAGAAATGCATGGAAAATAGGGACAACGTTTTTGCAGCCTTGTGTTTTGCCGAATCATTGCGAGTCACTAAACCGAGCTCGCAATGGTCAGCCGATACAACATGCAACTTAGGACGTATGTATTTCAAGATGAACGAGCGCGGAGCTGCATTGGCCAGTGCATTGACAGCCTACCGTATAGACAATTTTCATCTGGGGGCGCGTTCATGCCTTCTTCAATGGGATCCAGACAAATGGAAAACGTTGTTTAAAGGTCAAGAGAGCGCCATGAACGAGTGTATACGCATTGCACGAGGTTTTATAGCGCGTACACGAATTGTTTACTACAAAAATTCTCGGGGGATCCAGGCTAATCTGAGGAGGTTCGTGCAACGGAGAAGGTTTTTGCGATTGAAGAAGGCGACCATTTGCATTCAGTCGCAGTGGAGAGGATATGCTGTTCGTATAGGAAAAGATCTAGAAACTATCCTCCGCAATCGCAGCACACGATTGATTCAAAGGATCTATAGAGGTTTTGTGGCACGGAGGAAAGCACTTTTACTACGGCATTTAAAAATCGAAGGAATTGTGATTTATGTACAATCTGTTGTGCGGCGCTTGTTAGTAAAGAGCCAGTTTCGGAAATGGCACCGTGGAGCAACCGCACTTCAATCATTATGGAGAATGCACATAACACGACTGTATTTATATTCCATCGGTGTTCTCCCACTCGTTCGGTGGGTTCAGATAGGCGCTTCGTTCATTCCAGTTCCCATGGTTCGACGCGACCCGTCATGGACAGTGAAGGGTGGAAAGATGTGGATGGGCGTATACGACGAAGACCCCGCACGCGAAGAGTTAGACTTGACAATCAATGCTCGCCGTCTAGTCCCTAATATACAAAAAACAACATATTACAATGCCGTCATTTCCCATCGTATACAAGTTGCAACAGATGATATGAATCGAACAGTTGCGAGAGTGGAGCGGTTTGCATTACAAAAAACCACCGCTGACGTCGAAGCTATTCAACGAGAGATGCAAAAAGAAGATGATTTTGCAGCCTACCACGCTACTCGCGAAAAGGACATCCAAGAGTACTTGACGAACATAGCGAAGTTGCAAAATACTCAAACGACTGCCATGGCAGAATTGGACAGAAGCCGTAGACGCATAGCCTCAGGCACACCTCGATGGTTACAGAAAATTGCTGCAGCAATTAATGACTTGAAAGCTCACGGTCACCAGCCGCTCACCATGTGGCGGGCTCGATTGCAACTATTGATAGAGGCCACCATAGAAACGCTTCGGGAAGTACACGGAAAAACACAGTTTGAAACGACGCTAAAAAAATTGTCTCTCTGTATAAATCAGCTGTCAGCAGATATGTTACGAAAAGAACTTTATGCTGTTATCAAGGAAGGCGAAGTTTTCGAGACGAGCAGATCCCGCGATTTTCGAGCTCTCGTCGCGGAATTTCGTGCAGCAAGGCGGAAAGCGAAGCGGTCTACTATGAGGATCCACGAGTTGAAGAGGAAGTTAGCCCAATTGAATGCCGGAAACAAGGAGGAATTGTTGGCTCTGAAAGCAAAGCATGCCAATTCCCAACCCGAGAACCCTCCAGCTCATTCGGTTGCGTCACCCATGTCACTAAATGCATTGCCACTTGAACGAACACACAAACAACAGCTGATGCCTATACCAAAATCAAACCACGCCGATGCGCACGGAACACATGCTTTGACGGCAGAGGGGCGGCTCTTGGACAGATGCAGGCAGTTAGGATCGTTGCCCCGTACTCGTGAAGACGAAGACACTCTGTGTGGCGAGTATGCAAAGTTGTTAGGGCGTTGCTGCCAACTCGGTTCGTGGCGGGTTGCTCTAAAATGCCATGCTTACATGTCAGAGCTCGGTTTGGTTCGCGATTTCAAAGCATACCGAGCTGTCCTTGGGAGCCTCAAGAAATCGCCTGAACATCCATACCCCCACGAAATCGCATTTGCCATTTTGGATGAAATGGAAGACCTTGGAATGTGCAAACAAAAGGTGCTCCCGTATTTGCTGGTCATGGATGGCATTGCTCTGTCAGAAAAGCGGTCGTCTCCAACTTCACGCAGTGGATTCTGGCGGCAAGCGCTGAGCGTTTTTGCACGTTTGCGTAAAAATGGACACAAGGCCACTACTCACGTTTACGAACTCCTCGGGAAATGTTGCATTCGTGGAGCCCCAGATCAGGTTTATGAGGCGTTAAAATGGGCGGGGGTCCCCGAATACCTTGCATACTCGATGGCGCAGAGGTCTTTGAACACCATTCCGGGATGATTGACGATACATGACCAGCTTTTTTTTGTTTGCATTCTGTTTTGTTTGAGGAATTCTACCAAATCTGATTTTAACGACTCATCGCAATTTATGTATGTCTTCTGTCTTACAACCCGACGAATCACATCCGTCCGATCGACAGAACATTGCTATATTGCGAGTACGAGGATATGGATTTTGAATAAATCAATTTATAAGTTTATTAGTATACTACTCGGTTGGTGTCAGGTCAGGGTTCCTTTTCCTTGCGAAGTTGCAATGTTTCATTACTACTGTACCTAGGTACCTAGGTACTACGACTGAACGTTAAACTACGTTAATTTAATTTCCTTCGATTCGTGGCTGACGACTCCGGGCGAGTCGGAGCATGACGAACGCAGTCGGACATGCCACCCTGGACATAGGAGCATGAAAGAGTTGATGGGCCTGGAATTCTCCACGCTTAGGCCAAAAGGAGGTTCGCGAAGACGTTAATTCACGAGGAATGTCGTCCAGCAGTGAAAACAGTAGCAGTGAGGGCAGTGAGGGCAGTTCCAGCAGCGACAGCTTAGAAAGCGGTGCAGGCAAAGGACGGGAAATATTGCAGAACCAGCGCAACCTCTCAAATGATAGCAGTAGCGACAGCAGTGATGACGACAGATACGTCCCACCAGAAAATGGAGTTGCTGCTTTCTTCGCGGAGGGAGCCACACCTAGGCCTATTTCAGTGGACCCACCAGACAACGAAAAGCTTGTACCGGTATACGATGCAAATGTAATATCTTCCTCCGCAATTTTTTCGTTCAAACCGGATTTTACTTCGAAACGTGCTCGCCCCCAGCTATCAAAACCCTTAAAAAATACCCCAATTAGACCCACATCAGATAATAGCGGAGAAATTCAAAGTCGTGGGTCAATAGGTGCAAAGCGCGAAAGGGATAGCACCAGTAGTCGTGCCACCGAGAAGGTGAGCGAATTAAACGAAAACACGGCCTCTGCAAGATGCGATCGTAACAATGATAGCAGCAGCAGCAGTAACAGCGAAGAAGATGGGCTAAATAGTGAAGCAGGCGAAGGACCTGCGATGAAAAAGGAGCCTCAGGTTCGCGATCGCACAGAAGTCTTTGTTGGGAAGACGAAAGTGCTAAAGAACGAGGCCCATCTCTTAAGTGGAAGCAGTAGTGACAGCAGTGGTAGCGACAGCAGCATCAGCGATGATGAAGATGGTCGCAGCAGAGAGAACTCTATTACTTCGAAAATGTTAGAAAAGAAGCGCAAGGACAGTAGTGGTAGCGACAACAGCAGTAGCGACAGCGAAGATGGTGAAGAAAATGGTCGCAGCAGAAAGAAAAGGAAACTGCGACCACCCGGTGAAAGTGAAAAAAGGTTTCGCTTGCAAGCATCAGAAAAACAATGCAAGGAAGCCAGTGGTAGTGATAGTGAAGCAGGCGAAGGACCTGCGATGAAAAAGGAGCCTCAGGTTCGCGATCGCACTGAAGTCTTTGTTGGGAAGACGAAAGTGCTAAAGAACGAGGCCCATCTCTTAAGTGGAAGCAGTAGTGACAGCAGTGGTAGCGACAGCAGCATCAGCGATGATGAAGATGGTCGCAGCAGAGAGAACTCTATTACTTCGAAAATGTTAGAAAAGAAGCGCAAGGACAGTAGTGGTAGCGACAACAGCAGTAGCGACAGCGAAAGCAGTGGTAGCAAAAGCAGCACCAGCGATGGTGAAGAAAATGGTCGCAGCAGAAAGAAAAGGAAACTGCGACCACCCGGTGAAAGTGAAAAAAGGTTTCGCTTGCAAGCATCAGAAAAAAAATGCAAGGACGCCAGTGGTAGGGACAGCAGCATCAGCGAGCGTGAAGAAGATGGTCGCAGCAGAAAGAAAAGCAAACCGCAATCGTCCGCTGATAGTGGTCACTCCTCTCGTTTAAAAGTGATAGAAAAGAAATACAGAGAAGTACAAGTTTCAAAGAGGAACAATGTCAGTCCTACGCCAAATATGTGCAAACTTAAGAGTCAGGCACAGATTATACAGAACACTCTCAGGAAAAAGTGCAAAGCATGCCAACGGTTCAAAAAGAGGTGCCCGCTGCAGGATAAAAGTCTAATGGAGCGGTTTCCGGTAAGCAGCGCAGATGATCATATGCCTTTTATGATAAAAGAGAGCGAAATTATTGCTACTTTGAAGAAGTGGCGTGGTCGGTGTAGGAAATGCAAGGAAAAAAAGCGGGGTTTTACAATGTGCCGTTTTATTTTAGGGGACGAAGACCCGACTGCAGAAAAAAAGGAGAATCGAAAGACGATTGAGTTTTGCCGTTGGGGCACTTTCAAGCCGACGAAATGCAGAAGGGTAAAAAGTAAAAAAAGATAGTTAAGATGAAAGCACTCTCTATGACGCGTTTATGGATTATCCTTGCAAGTAAGTCGCATTGTTAGTTTTCATAAAACGAACACAGGAGTGCTTAAAGGATGAACATTGGATCGTCGTCACCCTAGACTTAGTTATCATATCTTTATGTTAGTAGTAAGATAATAAGTTACGTCTTTCTGAAACTCGAGATATAGAGTGAGATACAATAAAAATTTCAAATTTCATTACTTTATGAAACACTCACTCTTTTAATCAATATTCTTCACCTTCAATCGCTTCCTTGACGACAGCACGGGCAATTTTTTGCATAGAAAGAACCTTTGCCTCGTCAAACACCCCCACATCGACTTTTGCTTGGAATTTAGAGCCTTTCCCACCGCCCCGCGTTTTGCCAAGAAACTTGGTGACCGCTTTTGCAACGAGTGGGACCAGTTGTTCGTCGCCTTCCAGGACGAATGCACCAGGTTGGAGAGCAGTCCCGACGGATACAAAATAGACAAGCCGTTTTGCAGCATCGTTATCTCCACCTGAACACGTAGCCGCAATCGATTCCTTCATTTCTCGAAGACAAGATTTCATAAAATCTACATTGCCAACGTTCAAGTGGTAGTACAAAATCCCATCCTCAATTTCGGGATGATGGGCCAAGTTGGAAGATAACGATGCAACTGTTTTTAAGAGAGATTTTTCTCTTCGATTAGACTCTCTGTGCGTGTCTAACATTTCCACGACTCGATCACAGTGACTTTCACATGGGCAGGTCAATATCGATGTTAGCTTCCTCGAAGTCTCCGTCAGAGCGTTCAATCGACGAATGGCCCTCCGGCCTGCCATGAACCAAAGACGTGTCGATCCCTCATCTTTCCCTTTTTCCGTCCACAACAATGAAATTACTTGTAAGTGACCAGTGAATTGTAGATGAGTACCACAACACGCATTATTTTCGATGCCCTCGATTGCTACAATACGCATTGGCATGCCTACCCCAGCATTGATGCCTTTCGAATGCGCGCGCACGTCGTCACTCTTGCTACCTTCGTCGAAGGTGGCTTTGTCCATTAACGAGGGAGTGATACGCACATTTTTTAAGATTTGGTCATTTACGCGAGTTTCCAAACAGCGCAAGTCGTGTTCACTAATTTCCCTTACATCCAAGTCCAAATAACACGGTCTTTCGTCCGGATTGAGACACCAGCTCAAGGTCTTCCAACCATATTCTTTTACTGCGATAGCAGTAATCAAGTGTTGTCCGGTATGGTGGCACATGTGGTCGGTCCGTCGGGCGGTGTCAATTTCACATCGAACTCCAACAGATGTTGGTATCTCCTCTTCGCAGTAGTGTAGAACAATTTTCCCCTCGGGCCCATATCTTCGCACATCGACGACGCGCACTTTGCGGTCTTCGAAGCACAAGAAGCCAGTGTCATGAGGTTGCCCGCCACCAGTTGGAAAGAAAATGGTATTGGTCAACACAACCCCAAATAACTGCGGTTGTGTTACCACGGACGCAGCCGAATTTCCTTTCTTCTTCTGCCTTTTTTTCCCAGCCTTCCCAGCATCGCTGGAGTCACCGCTCGTGTGGCCAGGATATGATCGGACCCACTCTTCCAAAGGTTTGCAGCATTCTACCTTGGCATCGAACGTAGTCAGGTATGAGTCCTCTTGGCACGCAAGAATCCACGGCAGCCGGTTCAAAATATCGTCACCGACGATGGCGGCCATCGCTATCGTTGTGAAAAGACTTCAATGTGGTGGAGAAAGTCAATGCACCGCACTTCTCATCGACACAGATGAACTCCTCGTACACGTCCAGATGTACTCAATAGACAGGGAAATCATCATCATCAAGGAGGGATCTGGACCGGAGACCGGAGGCACAGCGCATGCACTCTCGCACTCACTCACTCACACGGGTGTGATGTTTGTTCATCGGTCAAAGCAGATCTTTTTAGATAGACAACGTACTACGATTTGTAGTGCTACCACCTACCTACCTACCTACCACACCCACATGACAGACATTCCTCACACCACACATCACACATCATCCTTCCTTCACTCCTTCATTCCCACTTCCCACTAGTCTACTCTACTCTCGTCGACATGTACGAGGTACTGAGGATGTTCGTAAGTGTGTACCCCACTACCTACCTACCTACCACCTACCACATACCTACCTCACTACAACTATTTCAATTTTCAATTACCAAAGACTTGGCGGGCAGTAGACACTCTGGGAGCTGCTTCCGCTGCGTCGAGCGCGGGCGTGGCAATTGTTCTCGATGAAGACGACACATCCGACAGCGATGCCTTCGAAATACCGGAGAGCGACGAGGAGTCCTCTGTCGGCGACGGGCTGCGAAATACCAATCTGGCTGCTGCGAAAAGTTTCGCAGCAGCCAGTGTAGAGAGTTCTGAGAAAAGTGGCTGCTGCGAAATAGCGGTCTAAGAGAGGGTCGGCCTGATGTCCAACCCGGACCATGTGACGCCCTCGGCGCCCTCTGGGCCGTCGGAAGGGTGGGGCGAATCGGAAGCGGCAGCCCACCCCCAGCCGCCTTCCACGCTCGAAGGCGCCTCGTGGTGCAACACGTGCACGTTCGCGTTCATGTCACGATTGATCTTCCTGGGCGCGCGCCGCCCGCTGGAGATCGACGATGTTCCGCAGCTCTGCGAGGAGGACGGCAGCCCCAGCGTAGATGAGAGCTTCCGCACAGCGATGCGCGAGCAGTTGGCGGCCGACCCGCACGCGACCGTTCGGGACCAGCGATCCAGCAGCTGGACTTCCGTCTTTATTGCTATCAGCGCTCAGGGAAAGAGGCTGTGGTACGGTGGCGTGTGTTTGGTCCTGTGGAGCATTTGCTACTGTGTCCAGCCATTGTTCATCAAAACTATATTGATTCACGTTCAACTGAAAAACCGGCAAGATTGGAGAAGCAGTGGCAGCATCACCACCAATTTCACCAGCACCGATGCGAAGAAACTCGAGGAGCTTCACGCTAGAAACCCATTTCAGGGGCTATCGCCTCTCTCCGTCTGGCTCCTCTGCCTTGCTACCGGTTTGTGCCAGATTTTTCTCCTCAACCACGCCTTCTTCAATATGTTTCGTTTCTCCTTCTCAGTTCGCCTCGGCTTTATGAACCAGATTTGGGAAAAGGCCATGCGGCTCTCCAGCGCTGGGAAGCTAGACCCATCGATGGGCAACATCCAGACTTTGATGGCTGTTGACCCTAACCGCATCATGATGGGATCAGTTGGTGTCCACTGGGTATGGCTTGGATGGATTTTAATCGCAGCGTCTGTCGGGTTTATGGCTGTTGAAATTGGATGGGTTGCGCTTGTGCCTGTTGCCTGCCTCATTGTAATTATTGTGATACAGCTTTTAATAGTTCGCCGAATAGGCTCTACACGCAGGGCCGTCGTACAGGCTACGGATCGACGAGTGCAGTTGACGAGTGAATTTTTGACTGCAATACGAATGATTAAAATGTACTCCTGGGAAGCCGCTGCAGGCTCGGCAGTAGAGGATGCACGGAGCAAGGAGCTCTCCTCTCTGAAAAGACTCCTTCTCTTGCTGCAAGCTAACGCCGTCATTTTCTTCATGGCGCCCATAACTATCGCATTGGCCACCTTCACAACATATGTCATGTTTAGTGGCAGCACGAATGCATCAGATTTTGATGTCAGCAAATGCATCACCGTGTTGGGCTTTATGGGCCTCATGCGTTTGCCCATGGCTCTCATGCCAAAATGCACTGGGGCATTTGTTGATTCTCTCGTTTCTCATCGGCGCATTGCAAACTTCCTATTCAAGGGAGACGAGGTCAAAGCGCGTGAGCCCTTTTCCAAAGGAACTGTATCAGAGAATTCCGCAGAATATGCCCCAGCCGTGAACCTGCCTCCACAAACGATTTTGGCCTGGCGACAGCCACGTCAAGTCAAGAACGCCGAAGCCTCCGCTGATTCACGTGAGAGTAAACGAGCGCCCCTAAACCCAAAGGCCCCAATGGAATCGCAGTGGTTTCTAAACAGTGGTGCTAAAGGGTTGGTAGTGCCTCCGGGCAAACTCATTTGTGTATGTGGGGTGGTGGGCAGTGGTAAGTCGTCTCTGATGGCTGGGCTGTTGGGGGAAATGAAGACTAGTCGGAAGAAAGACACTGACACTACAGGGACTGGAAATTTTGTCAACGGCTCTGTGGCTTTTGTGGCCCAAAAGCCGTGGATTCAAAATGCGACTGTGAGAGATGCTATTCTTTTTGGATCGAAATTCGACCCGAAAAAATACGAGCAGATTCTTGATGCATCTCAGCTTCGTCAGGATCTTCGTGTATTGCCTGATGGGGATCAAACGGAGATTGGTGACCGTGGATTGAACTTGTCTGGTGGCCAAAAGCAGCGGATTGCTATTGCCAGGGCCATCTATTTGAAAGATGAGAAAGATATTTTTATTTTTGATGATCCCTTGTCTGCGGTCGACGTGCACGTTGCTGGCGCTCTTTGGGACCAGGTGATATGTGGAGAGCAGTCGGCACTGCACGGAAAAACGCGTATTGTGGTACTAAACTCGCACTACCACTTTCTGTCGGGTGCAGATATGATTGTTCATTTGAAGGATGGAATGGTTGAAGTGTTTGACCGACCTGATGACGCTTTCCTAGCACACCCCACGCTGGTTTCTGGGAAAGAGACCAATAAAAATATAGCTGCAGATTCTGAAACGGGAGCTGCTAGTGAAGGCGAGTCGCTCAGCTCAGTATCTGAGGCCACGCACAGTAAGAAAGTCAAGATGATAGAAGTTATTGTAGAGGACGACGCAGATTCGACCCTTCGCCAACGTTCTACCTCTGTGGCATCCTCATTGGCATCATCTGTCAAGCAGACACAAGCAAAGAAACTTTACAGCGATGAGAATCGTACAAAAGGAGCTGTTAAAATGAACAGTTACGCAGCGTGGTTTGACTCTGCTGCTGCAAGTTTCTCTCAGTGCTGCATTTGTTCTCGTTGCTGCAGTTCCACAAATTCCAACCAGGATGGCCAAAGTACTCGCACTGCTGGGATAGTTCTTTTGCTCTCCGTGTTTTTTACATTCGCTCTATCTCAGGCAGGACGAACGCTCAGTGACCTTTCTCTCATGTGGTGGAGTAATTCGCCATCAGATGCAAGAGCCTACGCGCTCTTTGGCATGATTTCTGGGTTAACTCTCATTGCCATCCTTGTTCGTGCATTATTGTTCGTCTACGTTAGCATAGGCGCAAGCCAGAACTTTCACACACGGATTTTCAAAGCTGTACTGGATGCACCGATCAACCTATTCTTTGACATTACTCACGTCGGCGAAATCTTGAACAGATTCTCCAGCGATCTCGATCATGTCGACACACAGCTTCCAGAATTTGCCTCGCAGTTTTTCCAAAACGCGTTGTACTGTTTGGCTGCCTTGTGCATTTGCGCCTGGTCTTCGTATTATTTTCTGGCCATGTTGGTTCCACTAGTCATATTATATGTGACTGTACAGACGCTGTTTCGCAAAACTTCACGTGAATTGAAGCGCCTTGAAGGCGTAACCCGTTCGCCTATATTTTCAGCTTACCAGGAAGCTCTTGCGGGTCTCGACACAATTCGGGCTTTTGATGTGTCTAAACGTTTTGATCGAGCCAACACAACGCGTACAGACACAAACACGAGTGCGTACCTACACTTTCAGATGGCAGCGCGATGGCTCGCACTGCGACTCGACTTTCTTGGTGTGATGACATTTTGCTCAGTAGCAGCCTTTGCATTGTTTCTCCCACTTCCAGAAGAGCAACTACCTGTGGTTGGACTCGCGCTGGTGTACGCTTTGCAGATCACAGGCTTGCTCCAATGGACAGTAAGAACATTTATTGAAACAGAGAATAATATGACGGCTGTGGAAAGACTCGAGCACTACCGTTCAGGAATTCCAAAGGAGCGGCTGAAAGGCTTCGTGAGAAGTGGCGACTATGGAGCTGACGAAAAGATGCTCAAAGTACCGGAAGACTGGCCGCAGTATGGAGGAGTGGTCATAAAGGACTTGCACATGCGTTACAGGCCCGGGCTTCCGCTAGTTCTTCGTGGAGTGAATATGACGATCCACCCTAAAGAAAAGGTTGGCATTGTTGGTCGGACTGGATCCGGGAAATCCTCAATTGTCCAGGCTCTCTTCCGAATTGTGGAGAGTGAATGGGATGGGGGCAGCGAAGGTGATGGTCTGAACAGCGAGGGCCGAGAGGGTTCTGGAAAAGAGGAAACGTTTCCAAAATCAGTGATTGAAATTGATGGCGTAGACATTGCCCGCATTCCTCTGCACACTTTACGATCCAAGATGAGTGTAATTCCACAAGATCCGGTCTTATTCTCAGGCAACATAAGAAACAATTTGGACCCCTTCATGGAGCATGATGATAACGCGCTTTGGCAAGTCCTTAGACTGGTTGAGTTGGAAGGCTTCGTTCGAGGACTGAAAGATCAGCTCAATCATCACGTTGCGGATTCAGGGGAGAATTTTTCAAGTGGTCAACGGCAGTTGATTTGTTTTGCACGTGCCCTCCTTCGCAAATCCAAAATTATTGTTATGGATGAAGCGACTGCGTCTGTTGACTCTGAGACAGATCGAAAGCTACAGCAGATGGTTCGCGCACGGTTTGACCAGCAAACAGTCATATGCATTGCACACCGCCTCGAAACAATTCTGGACTGTGATCGTGTTTGTGTCTTAGACCAAGGTCGAGTGGTTGAGTACGCTCCTGTCGAGGAATTGCTGCGCGCAGACGGAAAGGGAGATGCCCCTAAAAGTGTTTTTGCCGGCCTCGTCGAAGAGATGCAGAGTCATGAGTAAAATCTAAAACGGGAGGTATACAAATGAGCGCAAATATGTCGCCGGAAAAGGCCGAGGAAGTCTACGATATTATGCGCGCGGCCGAAGAAAGATCATATAAGCCAGTATCTAGTTCATATTAGCCAGTCCATACGAGTACGTCCACATACCAGAAAATAGAACGACGAATGACACGCATCCTCGTACCAAAGAGGTCAACATGAAAGATGTCAACAAGATGTCAAGATTTAGGTAGGTCGAATGTACTCGTGTAGGGGTACATTATTCGTTCATGTCGACTTCTTTGCCAGATGGGCTTATTTTTAAGAAATTCGACTTTTTGCCGACGAAAGTACAAAAAGAATTTCTGAATTTCTGAAGCCAGTAGGATTAAATCGAATAATTAAGGAATAATGTATTTATTTCAAAAAAATCCCTAGACAATGACCACATTACCATGCATCATTCATGCATGTGTGTGAATGCGTGAATGCGTGAATGCAGAATGCAGATCTCGACGGACAACCACAGTGCAGTAGATCATCTGCGAAGCAATAATAATAACGTAGCATTACATAACATTTGAAAAATGTTAAAATGTCAAAATGCCAACATAGAACAGAGAGTTCTTGAAGTGAAATTTGGCAGGCAGCACTTCTTCTCGTCAGTACGCACGCGACTCTATGCTGACATGCCGACCCCCTCGCGGTGCAGCCCCGTTCTTATGAGCAAAGCAGTCTACACGAATATATATTGCTCTCTCGATTTCGATAATGGCAACTTCACAAAAAGGTTCGTCCGATACCGCATTGTGGCAAGGCATTGCCCTTGGGCTTGGTTTCGGTGTTGCTGCTGGCGTTGCCCTGCGCTTCATGTCAAAGTCTGAGGATAAGCCTATCAAGGCTACCCCGCCATTGCGTGTACCGAGATCTGCGGTAAAAACGGGAGAAGTGCAAACGCAAGGTGTGCCGAATAAGACTGGCGGTAAAGATGGTGTGAAGTGGGATGCGTGGGACGAAAGAGACAGTGTCACTGTCCGGGTTCCAGCAACCAGCGCGAATATGGGTCCGGGCTTTGATAGTATCGGGGTTGCACTGGACATGTGGAGCGAGATTACCGTATCCCGGGCTTCCAAATTTAAATTCACTTGCGAAGGTGAGGGGGCAGACGCCTTACCATTGGACGAGACGAATTTGGTCGTCCAGGGTGTCAAGAAGGCGTTCGAATACGTGGGCCAGGAATTGGTTCCCTTGCGGTACCATTGCAAGAACAACATCCCCTACGGCCGCGGGTTGGGATCGAGTTCTGCTGCTATCGTCGGAGGGCTTTTGGCAGGATTGGCGTTGTGTGGGAAAGAATTGCGTGTGTATGGACAGGATTCTTTATATTCTGGTGGAACCATGGCAGAGCCGGAAGAGCTGTTGCAATTAGCATGTGAGCTGGAGGGTCACCCGGACAACGCGGCACCGGCGTTGTACGGCGGCATTCAGCTGGGAATCAAGACTACAGACGGGCAATGGCGGTCGAGTCGAGTGAACTGCCCCGCAGATCTGCAGATGGTTGCTTTTATTCCAGACTTTGTTGGTGTCACAGCCGAGCTACGCGCCGTCCTGAAGGATAACATCAGTCGCAAAGATGCTATTTTCAACATAGGCCGCTCCGCATTCTTGGTGAATGCATTGAATTCAAACAAGCTCTACGACCTCCGTTATGGGACCGAGGATGTTTTGCACCAGCCCCAGCGCGCCAAAAGTGTTTACAAGCACTTTTACCCTATTTTGAAGGGTGCGATGAATGCTGGCGCGCACGCCGTCTACATGAGCGGGGCTGGTCCAACCGTCCTTGCGATCACATCTGGTGCTGCTGGCGATACATTTACGCAACACGGTTCGGAACGAATGGAACGATCGATCGCGGACGCAATGCTCTCCGCGGCAGAGAAGGTCGATTGCAAAGGGAGTGTGTACATTACACGCCCGGTAATACACGGCGCATACATATTGAAGGCGGAGCCACCTTTTTCGCAGGGTATGGTACGCTACCCAAACAGCGTCTAGCTTGCGTGACGACGTGCGTACTTCTCGAGCATAACGGTGGAGAGTGGAAGAAAACATGAGGGACAGGTCGGATATTGTTATATTATTAGTTACTGTACTAAAAGTAGTAAGTTCGTAGAGAATCAACAGGGCAAACATTCTGTTGCCCTCTTGGGTGGGAAGCACACGGAGATGGATCAGGCTGCAGTCGAGCTACTTATAAGCTACTCCACCAAAATTAAATCTAAACTTGCAGAACTTTCATTGGCATTAGCAACAGCAAACGTATCATACTAATACAAGCTTTGCAAAATTCAACGTTGACTGCCAATCGATACTCTCCGTTTGTGCAACCAATGCTTCGTGCTGATAGCAAATCATTTTGGACAGAGGATGCTTGGTGTTTCACATGCGGGAATGACCTTGAATCCAATATTTTATTCATAGAATTGTTTTATATAATCACCGTGTATCGGCTCCGTGTGCAATTTCAAAGAATTCATAATATTCTCAGCTCGAGTTTGCATGACCTTGTTTTGTCTACATTTTGCACATCATGTGTCGTTTCACAGCTCTACTTTGAAACAGAGACCATGACTCATGGAAGAGACTAGTACGAGATGATAGTGGAGTGGGTCCAAGATCCCACAAATTTGCGCAAATAGTAGGTCAAATGTCTCGTTCGTGCAACCGAAAAATTGGCAGGCCACTTTAATGTATGATGATAACTATAAAACCAATATAATGGGTGTAAGTACTAAATTATAAACAATTTTCACAATAATAACTATATTAACTTGTATAGTATGATATTTTATGTTCGTACAGTATGATAATAATAGTAAACATCATGTATTCATACTTGAAATGCTTCTAGAAAACACATATGGCTTATGTTTTGCCCATTTCTACTTCTGGCTCTAATATGCTTCTTTCCGGCTTCAACCGGATTGTTCTCATCAAATTCTCGAGGTCATACCATTGGAGACAAAAAAAGCAAGGAAAAGCGACAAAGAAACTAAGACTGATAGTGGCAAACATAACTTCGGTGGTAATATACCATGGTAATTCCTTCTCCTCGCCGCTTTTCTCCGAGTAGAGAAATTCCTTCTCCCATGCTCGTCTCATAACACCAAGAAATTGAGAGAGCATTCCAAACAGAACGCCACACATGAAGACGGCAATCGATATTTTGTGTTTCCCACTACACCCTTCTACATGTTTACACGTACGTCCCGGTAGTTCTTCTTTAGCACGCGAGTGGTATACGCAACGGGCCCTTTCGAGTAGCAACAAAGTCAAACAAATGACATCTGCGGTACTTAAGCCAAACTCTTCAATTGGCTCGTTGTTTTCGCCTGGACTCTGCGCAGCGATGAGAAAATAGCAAGTAAAAATGCCCAATATTTCCACAAGGATCGCAGCAGCTAATGCTAGAACCTGCTCTCGAGGGCGGCCAGTATGACCTCCATCTGTTCATACGTCCTGGAGGCCACACTAAGGGCCTCACTCGTTCAACTTGCCTATGCCCTTAGGCAAGTACTTATGATCTATTTCTTCATTAGGGTGGATAGCCGATTTTCTCTTCCCCCACCAAATGCTTCGCTCATTGGTCACGGGCCCATGCTTTCACCAACCAAATCAGGGTTAGGCATGCATGCTTTACTCATCCAGGTACGACCACCTCGACCTCAGTAGTAGTGGTGTAGTGTGTAGTGGTCTTGAAGTCTTGAAATCCAGTGAATTCGATTGAGAAAGGAGATATGGAGATACATCTCGGATAGCATCGACCAGCGCTGTTTCTATATAGTTCCTGGTAGTCAGTCTATGAGAGGAGGCACTGTATCCTCTCTCTATCATTTTATATTTTAAAAATGGTCTTGTCACAGTTTGATAACTGTACTAAAAGTAGTACTTAAATTCGTAGAGAATCAACAGTGTGCTCTTCTTGATTGTACTAGTAGACAGGTTCAGTATTGTTGTTGCACTGTCGCCAGCCATGAATGAAGTAAAAAGAGAAATCAAGAAGAAGTCTCGAGTCCATCAAACGGCCAGCCTGTCGTCTGATGCCAAGCCATCCATCGCAGGTCACTCGAGTAGGGCCTTAGTGGCTTCCATTCGAAATGGCCAGGAGGTCGATTAGGCAGAGGGGCGGGATTGTTTCGCTGGAAATGCGGCACGCTCGTCTACCGAGATGGCCTCTCAGCAGCCTTTAAATGTATATTTTTTTAAGGAACCGGGAGATGACGACGCGTGGCCAGTGTACCTTGACGAAAATGCTACGTCCCTACAGGGCCCGAAAGTATTGGTGCATTTTTTGGGAACCTCGGCCGGTAAACGCTACGATGAAACTGCCCTGATCCACAGACGCGATCTGCGGCCTCCTGAAGTTGTAGTGGACTATTTGCTCAGGTGGTGGAAGAAGCCACCGTTTAAGAAGACGACTGGGATAGTCAACGGAATGTTTTGGACTGCTGTAAAAGAGACCTGCTTAGTTTTGAAGAACAATTCACCGGCAGAGTTTGAACGCATCCCAGATTCCATCTTAAAACACCACAAAATTGAGATCGAACGTATGCACAGCAACGATGTGGAATATGAAAGCACCGACAGCGAACCTGAGATATTGTTCTCTCAAAACGAAGACATGTTCTATGGCAATTCCCTGAACACGGGCCACTCGCCAGTTTCAAGAACCATGGTTGTCGATGAAAATTTAAACGTTGGTGACGTCTCGAGCAAAGAGAAAGGATCGGAAGAGGGCGTAGAGGAATGGGCTAGTGAAAGGAAAGGAGAGCCCGACAAATTAAAAAAATCGAATAAACGGGAAATAGTCGATTTACTTATTTCGAATGATTCAAGTAACGCGGTGGACGTGAAAAGGCGAAAAATAGTTGATTTGCAGCGAGTGAAGCCGAATGACCCAGATTCATCGCACACTTCGGGGCAACAAAAACAGATGTTATCCATTACGGAAACCATGTGCATTTATGATGGCACATGCAACCCGAAGAATGTCTATTTTCTTACAGGAGAGACTGCGGGGAAGTCCATTACCAGGAGACTTGAAGTCCCAGTCTACTCGCGGTGGAAGAAATTCGGTTTTTCTTTGCCTGGGACACCTAAAAAATTTAGTCTGGGCAATTTTCCAACCCTGATCTGCGCGACGCGTGCCCGGGATTTTAGTGTGTACATTCTTGATGGAATCTTCAATTCCATAAATTCGCAAAATCAATATTATACGAGCTATTTTGTTGAATACCTTAACCATGGCCACCCAAAGGAATTCAATTTGGCCTCTTTTTTTGGTATCGCTCAGGATGAAGCAAAACGTTTTTGCGTGAAAATTCTGAAGATGTCTGTGTACTGGACTGACTTAAGGGCCAAGAGTAAAAGTTTCCAAGAATTTGTCCAATTATCGCCTTCAGCAATAAATGAATCTACCATTGATAGATTCTGCCAAGTCATAGAGGCCGTGAAGCAGTATACTTTGAGGAAAAAACTGGATTCTAGAAGACTCCTCGAGTTTTCTTATTTCAGTGGCTTTTATAATGACGGTTTGGTTTCTAAGTGGGATGAACCAGTAATTTCTGGCAGCGTACAGTCAAAACCTAAAGGAATACCAGGGCCGGCACCGGTGCCAGTATCAATACCAGCATCAGCACCAGCACCAACACCAACATCATACTTTAGGCATGATCTTCTGATGCATGCCAGGACTGGGATCGGAATTGCTGGCATCATGCGCCCAGAATCAGTAGCACTAGTAGCACCAGTAGCAACAGTAGCACCACCACCATGCGTTCTGGACGATCTTCAGAATCATTTGA
>JACKZZ010001526.1_pt1 | contig 21733 bp, 21 predicted proteins | sample 8027871 | NCBI WGS metagenome assembly JACKZZ01 (sample SAMN15724774, study PRJNA655200) | protist metagenome | isolation source: fluorescence activated cell sorting (FACS) single amplified genomes of... | place: USA: West Boothbay Harbor, Gulf of Maine | collected 2000-07-19 | reverse complement strand
GAAAAAATCAACTTTCAGAATTATAGAAGTTGCCAAAAACAACTTTTCTGTTCCGGTGTTGTTGTTTTTTTTTTTGAGTGTGGTTGGTTGGTTTTTGCAAGAGTGTGGGCGGTGTTGTTTTTTTGTACGTGTGCGATTTTTCGTGTTTATGTGTGGTTTTGGTGTTTTTTGCAGGTGTTTTTTGCAGGTGTTGGCAATTCTCTCGATTTTACGCGGTCTTTTGTAAAACTGAGTTGTGGTTTTTTAAAAAGCCACTGTCTCCATATGAGTCTAATTATGGCCCAGTCCTTCAACAAAAAAAATCCTCATAGATTTTCTCGCGTCGTTTTTTTGATGAAATGTTTCGCGTTTTTTGATTGGTTTTCTGTCCTCTCCACGATGTAGTCGCAAAGAAGTTGTTGATTGTTTTCCGTCCCTCTGAGGCTGTCGCGCGCATCATGGCGGCCGTTCCAGAGGGATCGGTCGAGACATCCGCGCACGACGATGAGCATTCGGAGGAGCAGAGACGATTGAGTCAGAAGGTGGAGAACAAGGTCCTCAAGTTGGAGATCAAACACATCGCAGCAGTTCCATTCGTCCCCGTGAATAATCCTCCGAGGTTTTCACTCTATGTCAAGGATTGGCTCCACAGGCTTGCGCATCGTTATCCGAGCGCGTCGAGAGGAAGCGTGGGAGCAGCGCGAGGCCGAAATTCCAGCGAGGGCGGCGAATTGTCGCGCAGGTGGGAGGCGTTCAGGATTAAGCGAGGACGGGTGGCGTTGTCTGCAAACGACGCGGACGACGAAGGCGAGGGCAAGGCGTTGAGCAAGATCGAGCGCAGACAAAGAGCGCGGCAACACATTTGTTCGGAACAGGAAGTCGCTGCCTTTCTCTATCAGGATTTGGCGCAAGTTTTCCTTGTGGATTTTTCGGCTTCAAGTTTCCAGCAGGCATCTGGCAAGAATGTATTCCAAGATGACAAGGGAAAGCGAAGACGGAACGCAACAAAATCGAGAAGCAGCGTGTCCGCTTCTACAGCCGCCTCCAGCGGCAATGGCAACACGCAGAGTCAGGGACAGAGTCAACGTCAACTCAATATGACGGCTGGCGATCTTATCGCAGCGACTGCCATTGGTCTTGGCGCGAAGAAACGTGGCAAGTTAATCAAAAACGTAACAGAGCGCGGGACATATGATAAATCCTCAAGGATTGCGCAGTCATCCCTGGGCGATGCAGAGACTGCCGAAGCAATCAGGAGGCAGACGCTCAACATGCAGGAGGCTAGGAGGATTGCTGAGGAAGCGGAGAAGGATGCGCAACGGGAGGCAGACGCCGCGAGAAAAAAAGGCGAGCGCGCTGATTTGGGAGATGGAAAAGCGCGGACGATGAGGACGCTCGAGACCGTGAAAAAAATCCTCAGGAATAAACCGGAATCTGCGAAGCCTCCGGCAGAACTGTCCCACAAGAAGACGAGGAGCGATCTCGTTGTTACTTTGTGGAATCCTGATTGCGTCAGCATGAAGGACCAGAACAAAATGCTCAACATCAACGCCGTTACGGGGAGGGTTTTTTTTGAGTATGGCGAGCTCGATCAGGACGATCCGCTCGCCAAAAATCTGGCGAAGAATCACGACAGCAAGTTCCTCAAGGATCTCGACGCCAAGAGAGCAATGGAAGTGAAGAGGTACAATCTCAGCCTTAAAATCCGCTAGGTTTTTTCACTTTCATGGATGTAATGTTAGCGAAATGAAAATAATACAAATCCCTGCAGGTTATTGGGAGAGCTTGAAACGGAATTAGGGAAGGACGGGACTGCAGACGGTGAGACGTCCTCCGACGTGGACGAGGAAAACCCTCTAGGACATTTGCCTCGAGGAATCAAGCTTCCGGAGGAGCTGCCTCTCCCGCCAACGAGGGCATGGACTGAGTTTGAGCGCGTGGTCTTGCCGACAGTGGAATCCATCGGGAAGGCAGACACGACGCATTACGATTCCTTCAGGATTCTTAGCGCTGCTGGGTTGCCTTTGCCCGGAGACAAATTGTCGTCGTTGGATCCGAAGAATCCGCGATGGTTGGAGAGATTCGTGCCGCGATTCGTTACGATACAGACCAGCGACCAGGGCTCAGACGTCATGGGGATGAGTCGCGCGAATGATAGGCTTTGCAATTCCTTGCGGGAGTACAATTTGCGAGAGAAAGAATCCTTAAAGGAAAAAAAGGAAGACGCAGAGAAAGAAGCCATCGCTGCCTTCGAGCAGCTCGCTGTTCTCAATCGTCGGAAGGAAGGCGTGCGTCCGAGCGCGAACGTAGATCCGCAGAAAAGCCTGGAGAAATTGAAGGCGATCCAGCAAAAGCGTCAGGATCTGATCACCAAGCAGAAAGAAGCGACAGAGCGCGCGAAATTATACACGAAAAGCCATGAGGAAGCAGACGACGAGTTCTTGAACATGTTCCACGAGGGTTGTGTGTGCGTCCCTCATGACATGCACAACGCCTGCGCAGACCTGTGGTTATGAAATTTTTCCCCGGGACCTTTTTTGTCAAAGTTAATCCATTCCTGCGGTCAATCTGGGGACTTTTTGGGGTATTCTGGGGATTTTTGGGGTAATCTGGGGACTTTGAGAGATGGTCTGGGGATTTTCGGGGGTGGTCCAAGGATCTCCGGGGGTGATCTTCTTGGGATTGAGTCGCGAGGTCTTTGATCTTATCGCGTCGGCAATGATCCACAGGCGTCCGATTGCGCACCAAGAGCGATTCTTGGACCCAGACGATCCACCCCCTTAGACTCCTGATCGCAGTCAGCGTCCGCCATTCGATTGGGGAAACGGAAAGGATCAACTCTGGCCATTTGGTTCGGGACAGTCTCGCGGTGGCGCGGTTGGCGTTGTCGTTTTTCTTTCCGGAGCCATTCAGAGGCTTGACTGGTTGGCTGGGGATGTTGGGGCCGTTGCCGGATTTTTGGGAATTGGTGAAAGTCTATCGCGGGGCCGGTGGATCCCTGGCGCGACATGTGAGAACGGAGACGCGAACAGTTGCAGGAAGAGAGGAAGGGCGAAAAAGAAAAGAGGCGGCGGCGAGCGGGAAGCTTTCGGAAAGGGAATTGCATGCGCGTAGCGCGTCGAGTTGGGGAATCGCGTGCGGTCGGGAAAAATTTCGGAGACGCGGGCTAGTGCAGACGATAGGGGTGCGCTTTGGGGCGGCTCAAAAAGGCGCGCGATGTGGGACCTCGAGGGGGATTGGGGAAAAATGAAGACGGTCGATGTGGTTCCGGGGGGCGTCGTGTATTTAACGGGAGTTCTTTGCTTTTTGTGACAACGTTTGCGCAGTCGTTCTGGCAAAGTTGTGGCTTGGAAGTTTTGCGGGTGCGTATGTTGCAGCCATGAGAGAACGAAAGCGGTGAGCGGTTCCGATGTTTGCAGGAGCGTGAGCGGTTCCGACGTTTGCAGTGTGTGGGTCTCGCTGTCAGTCTTCTCCTTCTTTTCGTTTTTTTCCTTGTTGCAATGTGTAGCGTTTGCGGTCTTCGATCCGTCGCGTATTCCATTCGCTCAATTTCTGTTAGAGCGTACGGATTCCCATCCTGTCCCTTCTGTCCAACTCATCTTGTCCCTTGTTTCTGTCCTTCGGCACATCGTAGACATCTTATGCGTTCGGTTGTATAGTCTTCGGGATAGTTGGTCTATTTCGTTTCTCTTTAGCAGTTTCTTTTTTGTTTTACGTTGGCGGTTTTAAATATAAAAGCGCAGCGTTTGGGTTTTGTTTTAAGTTGGCGGCGTTAAATATAGAAGCGCAGCGCTTGGAGATCTAATCGAAAAAGTGCACACCTCAAGGCTCTTCGTCTTCTCTGTATCGGCAGCGCTATTCTCTAGGTCTAATGTTGTGGCGAGGTCTTCGCGTTGCTTGTTTTCGACGAGGCGCGTCATTGGTTGTTTTGGTTATAGTCTCGGCGTGTCGTTTATTTTTTGGCGTGTTTTCTTGTGACGGTCGCAATCAAGCGCAGAGAGATCAGGAGTGGGCCGGGATCTATTGGCGTCGGGCATTCTCTGGCGTCCTCTGATCCTCCCGGTCGTTTGGCAGTTGCAGAAGCGGGGGACTCTCTTGAGAAGGACCGTCGTTCCATCGGTCGTCCAGCAGTTGGCTCCTGGATCTGGACGGAGGCACAACGTGGAGAGAAAGAAGCGGGGAGGATCGCGGTCGATTGGTGGGCGCGTCTTCTCGTTCCCGATCCAGTTCGTCCGGCAGTGCCCTTAGCACGTTTTTTGCGTGGCGCGTGCATGGTTGACGAAGTCCCGCGCGGTAGTCCTGTGGGGGGTTCCTCTGTTTCAAAAGCAAGGGGCGCGGGCGTGATCTTTCTCCGGCAGGCACAGACGGACAGTCTGGCTCTCTCTCTCGACGGCGTGACCGGTGGGGCGGCGTTCATTACGCACATCCACGCCCGTGGAGTGGGCGCACGAATCAGGCAAAGCGCACGACATTCACAAAAGCAACAAAATCCAAAGCAACGCGCTCCAGGTCTGTGGGAGGCGCGCGACGGTGCGCATCTTTTCGATGTCGTCGATATGTGCGCGGACGGAGCTCCAGACCCTCGGAAATAAGGAGGGGCCAACGATTGCGCGCGCATTATGGGAGTGCGTCCGTGTTGCAGATCCTCGAAGATCGTGCGAATGTCGCGCGAGCGGTTCACGCCATAACAGGAGACGGCATCGGCACCAACGCCGATGCGATGCCTGCGCGCGCCTCTTTCGTCGTACAGTCACCGAGTTCAGCGGGCAGGGTTCGTTGCAGTGTCATCCTCTCCAGTTCATCTGCGCCAGCCACAAAGTCTCCCGAAGCGTGCAGATGGCCGGACCTGGCAACGGCAAGACGCAAGAAGCACGGGCCGACAGAAATCCCCAAAAGTCCACAGAATTCCCCAAAAGTCCGCAGACTTCCCCAAAAGTCCGCAGAATTCCGCAGAAAAGTCCGCAGAATTCCCCAAAAGTCCGCAGAATTCCCCAAAAATCCTCAGAATTCCGTAAAATTCTCCAGAAGTCCCCAAATCGGGCCCAAGTCGCGCACTTTGCGGAAATTCAAGGAAATTTGCGGAAATCTGGGGACATTTGCGGACAATTGGGGCCGCGTTGTTGGGGTACGCTGACACGTTTTGCGAGCAGCTGAGTTGTTATCTTCGACACATCTGTGGCCGTTGATCGATCCCGACGCCTTTACTTTTGATCCTGAGCTTTTGAATTGCTGGTCTTGAGCGGAGCCGCAGTGGCTCGATTACGAACTGACTCCGCAAAAGTCCCGGCTTTGTCCCGCCCATGACTGACCCACACGATTCAGAAACCAGGCAGATGCTCACGGATAGCTTTGAGCGCGGCGCTGTTGTCGTCGAGCTCCTGCCCGTTCAGGGTTGCGCGTAATTCTGCCCGTTTCCTGACAGGAAATTAGTGGCGAGATCTCGTCTGCTTCATGTATTCGCCCAGTTCCATCCTTTGGATCACAACCACGCGCGAACGACTAGAGACGTCCGAGAGTGACCGTGTGCGTCGTAGTGCCGTTGTGTTATTGTTTTACTCTAGAACAAGACGCCGAGACGTCCGGCGCGCATGAGGAAACCGCGGAGAATTCCCCTGGCGTTGTTGTAGTGTTGCGCTTCGCGGATCACGTAAGTCCCGCGAGGTTTCCTCGCCTCAGCGGCGACGTCTTTCTTCCGCCTCGGATCCGTCTGCGTCGACTTCGCATCGTTGTCCGACGTTGCGACTCCCTCCGCTTCGGACGGAGAATCGCGAGGCGCAGGAGTCGTTGTTTTCTGTGAGGACGACGCCCGGACTCAATTCCGTCCCTCCATGCAAGCATCCGACTCGTCCGCCTCCATTCCAACGCCGCCCCCTGTTAATCTGGCCACTGAATCAGTCGCGCGCTAGCCTGGGCACGCAGTCGCGGGGTCAGCCGCTCGGAGTGATGACGGGAAAACGCTTCTTGTGATTGTTTCCATTGACTTTGCCCGCCTCGGCTCCCTCCTGCTCCTCCTGCCCTTGCAACCCGGCGCGAAACTTGAAAACGTCCAAACACACCACCGCAACCCTCCTCATCGCATCGCAATCATCCTCAAGAAAACCACAGATCGCGTCTTCGATGCGCGACACAGATAGCACGCCGCTCCCGGACTCGTGTCGCGTCGTTCGTGACGATCACCCACTCCCACTGAGCTGACAAACCTGGCGCGCCAAGAGTGAGAACATAAGCGGGCGACTTTTGCGGATGCGGCTCCAACAACCAACCGCGTAACGTTTTGCCAAACTCCAAACAGAAGAGCGCGCACCTTTCCCGATCGCTTTCCCTCCAGTCGGAGCGAAACCCAAAACATAAGACCCAGGATCCCGCAAACACTAGAGAAAATCGCCGCCGTCGATTTTTTCCGGCGCAGGGGATGCCACAGAAGCCAGCCGCTTTTTCTCTTTGAAGGACTCCAGTCCATGTTCTGCCGCTCTGGTTTTTGCATTGATTTCCGCCTGCTGCTGCGTTGTTTCTTTCTTATTCCGCGGTCTCTAACGTCTCAACCCAATCCCTGACGGACGCCGGCAACTTGCGTCCATCCTGCAACTCCAACGCGCGCTTGGCCTTCGAGCGTCTCTCTGCAGCCTCCAACTTGAGGCATTCCTTGTAATATTTCCGGAGTTCGTCGCTGTCGTCTCCATCCTGGAAGCCCTTGCCTGCAACAACTGAGCCGCGTCCCAGGTTTGGTCTCGGACACAGTCCGGCTTTCTGTTGTGCATCAAGAGCCCACGCCCCCAAAGTGCGACCCTTGATCGCCAGAGTTTTGCGCTTGCGTCTCTCCTCCGATGTCTTCTCACGTTGACGCAAATAGCTACACAGGATGGCGCTCCGGCTCGCCCTCGCGGCGGTCGTTCTCGTAGCGCGGCGGATTGGGTTCGCCGCCTTATCGGAGGCGTGTTGTCTTCTCTTTCGACATCCATTGAGGTCGCAGCTGTTGCGCGCGTTACTCCTTCTATTTCCCGACGGGCTGAGCAATCGCTGCAAAGGAATGCCAACGCGGCGCCCGAGGTCTCTGCCCTTTTCCGCAAACCGGCCGAATGCCCACGATTCAACGTGCACAACGGCACGGCGAGGAATTTAGTCGCGTCGTCCACGTATCCGCCCGGATTGAGACGCTTGCTCAATTTCCACAACACGCACACCCGCAGCCGTGCCAACAGGTGGGCCCATGTCTGCAGTTGCAAAATCCGAACCACGACCGGGCAGGTGTGCACTTCCGCGTCGAGATGTAGAGCTTCGAAAACCTCGCGCATTTCGCCAAGAAGTACGCGCGCGGGTATTTCCTTGCTGCCGAGCTTTGCCATAATGTCCGCGCCAGGTCCGCAATCTTGCCCGTCCTTCCGACATACGAGCGCCATGCGTGACCCCGTCAACCGCAGACAAAGGGCAGCAGCTTTGCACTCTTTGACTTTTTCCGCGTCAACGAAGAAACGCCCTGAATTTCGCGAGACGAGTTCTGGGGTCCTCTGTCAGGTTGCGTCTGGAAGCTAACGCGTTGGGCGGAACCCCCAAACGCGTAACGCATGCGCAAAAGCGCCCGAACACATGGAGCATACAGAAGGAAGCGGGTCGAGGTGCGGCGTTCTTCGACACGCAGACAATCCCCGATCGCTTCGGCGGCCAATGTTCGACCGTCCCCGTCTGTCATCCACCCGAACGCCAGGAGCCGGCAAGGCTCGAGAGACGGGCCGAGCGTCTGGATGTCCCCAAATTTCCACCCGAACGCCAGGAGCGGGCCAGGCTCGAGAAACGGGCCGAGCGTCTGGATGTCCCCAAATTTCCCTAAATTTCCCCAAATTTGGCACTCTTCTTCGGCGCAAATTGACGCAAAAGGTCCCGGGGAAAAATTTCTTAACTGTGGAATTTGTTGTCGTCATTGATGAGTATGTTTCTGCTGGCAGACGGTGACGATGGCACGGAGCCAGCTGTGGCAAAGCTCAAGACATCCCTGACGAGAACCGTCGTCTGCGTCGCGAAGTCAATAAATTTGTTCCTTGTTCCGCAGACTACCACGCTCACCAATGCAAGAGAGAAGGACGTGAGGGCGCGGATGTTGGCGCACAAAACTGAAGGCGCCTCCAAATTTTTCTCCGAGTTTTCCTTTCGGAAGGTCAGACTGATGAAAAAACAGCGATGGCTCAGAGCAGGCGAGGCCGTGTTGAACATCCTGGACCAGAGGAGGAACCTTGAGCCTGGTTTGTTGGAGTTCAAGCACACTGCCATTGCCAATAAGCTGTCATCTGCGAGCTCAGAATTTCTCACCAAGGCCGTACCTCCCACACTAAACCGACGACATTGGTTGTTTTTGGAGGTGGTGCGTTTCACGATGCGAATCCTGGAGGATCTTACGAAAAGTGTGCAGAGATTGATGTCAATCTCACACGTGGGCAGTTTCAAATTCCCAGATGCAGTCCGGAGCTCTGAGCTTGCGCGACTCTGGAGGGAAATTCGATCCATGGCGACGATCACCAAGGGTTCCAACCTCACCAAGGTCGCGGACTTAGTAACGTGTGTGTGGTCGGTGCCACATCTTGGAGATGAAGGGCGAACAGTCGCGTACTGCGCCCTCATTCACGTGATGATCAAGATGCACAACGCAAACGGTGCTGCGCAACTGCGAGTGTGGCCCTTCAGAGCCGCAGACTTATTGTTGGACTGGGAGACGAATCGCGCCACCGTCATGGCAACCGCTCATGCAGTTCTCCTGTCAACGGAGGCTGAGGTTGGTCCTTGGCTTCACGAATGGCGGACGTGGTACCGTGCGACGATTGTAAGGATTTCGCTCGGAGCACCGGCAGTCCTGAAGGATTTTGCTTTCACGGAGATTCGCACAGTGTTGTCACTGCTCGTGCCAACATCGTCCCAAGTGGAAAGAGTCAATCGATGGAGCTCTCTGTTGCAGGAGAACGCGCCGAACATCATGCAGGACCTGATATCAGCAAGGTTTGCTCAGTTTGTGAGATCTGTTTTGAAGGATTTTCCATGACGCGTTATTCCGGAAGGATTTTTTTGAGGGATTTTCTTGAAGGATCGTTATTTCTGAAGATTTCCTTACTTCCATGAATGCACAAAAATTGTGACAAAATCGCGCAGGTCTATCGTTGGACGGAGCGGGGACATGTCAGGCGAGGAGCGAAGATCATATCTGGCCGCTGCAAAGGCTCGATCAATGCACGTCCCGGAGGTGTTGGCGGTTTCGTCGTCGTATCATGCTGCAGAGCGCATCCAGACCATCATGGGTTGCGCCGCGGGCGCGCATCATTTCAGTCCGAAAACCTGCGCAGGGCGTGGTCTCCGTGCAGGCGTGCTTCCGTCTTCGGGCGTTTGGATTATGAAGATCCTGGGCGGTGATCTCGGCGACAGCGGGTTCGTCCTTTTTTTTCACCAATACGCTATACCGTTGGAGTCTCTTCTCCCGGTGCAGGAGAGACAGATTAGCGACGAGGATCTCGCGGCACATTTGCACTTGGCGAAGGTGGATGATCCCTTCGAAGTTGATGTCGTTGCGGAGGATGACCCGATGGACGTTGACGGAGAGGAACCCAGACCAGTCCCGCGCCCGGCTCCACATCGCTCACAGTTCCATATAAATCCGCTCAGCAGTTGCGTGATGCCACCGAAGAAGTGGGTCAGGACATACGTTGGACCGCACACCGACGACATCGATTTGACGTACAGGAAAGCGACGTGCGTGATCAATCGCAAGACTGGGGACGGTCTTACGTTTCAATGCACGCAGTCGAGTGACTGGGAAATTGTGACCGTGGAAAGCGCCAACATCTGGAAAGAGCCTGCGAAAAGCGCCTCCCGCCATTTGTTAAAGGGAGCAAAGTGGATTGATCACGTTATCAAGACGGACGAGGATTTGTTTGAGCGAGGACGTGCAGGTGGAGCGGATTCAGTTGCGAAAAGCCGGGCGCTCCTCTCATTCCGGACATTGTCTGACTCTGTGGCTTTCCCAGAGCGTGAAATGATAGAAAAGCAACTCAAGGAGAAGGAAATCATGCACAAGGGCGGTTGCGTGTACATTTGCAGAGATTGGGCGAGTACCACTTGGCTCCTTCGCGTCCATCGTGTGGCGAAGAGTACGACTCGCGCTGGGCGTGCGTCGAAGGTCGCTAGCATATGCGGCAAGATATGGCCACACACAGGGAGCAGTCGACGAGCTGTAATTGAGGCTATGCGCAAGGAGCTCGAGCTTGAGCTTCCTGATGCTTTGAGTGTCTCCGATCAGGTGAAAGTGTCTGAGGTTGTGAGCGGTTACGTAAAAAGAAACAAAGACGCAGACAAAGCAGAACACACAGAGTCCACGCGTGCTCCGGACGGAGGCGCAGAGACTTCTTCTAACGAATCCGAAGCAGAGCAGAGCAACTATGGCGACTCTGACAGCGGTCTCTCAGATAACTTTTCTTAGTTTCCCTTTGCGCGAACGCGCCTCATTGATTAAAAGCGTGCCAGTGGATTGGTGGAGTTGTGGTTCTTTAAATACATCGCACCAATTTAAAAAAACACTTTTGTTCGTTGAGGGACTTGCTCTCATTGTTTTCTTTGGTAGTGGAGCGGCGGCATTATTGGACAAGTCATGACGTTCGACGAGTTGAGAGTAATAGCAACAGCTTGCAAAGTGTGCGAATTGATCAGTGATTTCGTTGCCTCTAGGATTTCGCAAAAATCTCAAAGATCTACACATCAGCAAAAAATCTTGCTGTGTGCAACTTTCGAAAAATGATTCTTGCTGTGTGCAACTTTCAAAAAACAAAACTTGTCGCATGCAGCTTTCGTTTTCAGATTCTTGCTGTGTGCAAGAATTTTTGATCTTTCGAAGATCTTAAAGATTTCTCAAGATTTTCCTGAGTGCAAGTCTTTCTCATATTTCGAGGATCTTGGAGATTTTTCGAGAGCAAGACTTTCAGTCTTTTGTTGATCTGCAGGATTTCTCGAGATTTGTTTGTAGAAGGATTGTCATCAAAATTCTAAGATCTTGATCAAGATTCGTGCGCGGTCCTCTGGTGTTTGGTATATCGAGTTCGCAGGATGCCAGCAGTATTCTCGAAGGAGCGTCCTCTTCTGGTCCCGGGTCGTGCCTTGGACTCTGACCCACCTCCGCCAGAAGTCGCCACGGCTTGGGAGGCCTTCCAGGGAGGAAGACTCTCTGCAGACGAGTTCTGCGCAACTATCATCCGCCTGTTTCAGGATGGCACAACCGGAAAACTCACTCGAGAGATTATCATGACCTGGGCCGAGTGGTGGGGAAACATTCTGCGTTCCTACCCGCACAAGCACTATCTTCTTGGTCAGATGTTGACTCTCGAGTATGCCAAACGTGAACACTGGTTGGCAGTTCATTTGGACCCGCACACGTCATGGATTCTTGGCGGCAATCATTCATGGGGTGCATCTAAGGACCTCCATGATAAGGCCGAGGCGCGTGAGGACAAGGCTGCTGCTGCACTGGTCCATCTCCTGGACCTGGGGTTGGGTGTATTTTTCCTTTAATCGTGAGCATTTTTTTCTGCAGAGAGTGCTACTCACAATGGCCGCCATGAAAAATCTAACTACTTGGAAAATTGCTAGGTCGTTTTTCTGAAAGCCAACTTCCTCCTGTTGCCTGACATAATTGTGTCTACCTTCGTGAGCCTTCAGAACCGCCACACGACCACGAACGTTCTGAAGAGCACAGCTGCGGAGCGTATCGGAGGGAAACTCATGGCCGCAAAAAACATGTGCGACCAGCTACCGCGTCAAGAGAAGGCTTCTGAGTCTCTTGTGGAATTCCTGCGAAGTATTATTTTGCGATGCGTTTTCAAGTTATGATTCTCCCATAGAAGTCGCGCACGAGAGTCCAAATCTTTCACGATTCTAAAAAACCCCACAGGAAAACGGGGACGCTCGACGGAGTTGAAGAAGAACGAGGTCACAGTTTGCGCAAAGCTCTGGAAGTTGCAGCTGTGCCTTGCCACCACGTTTTCGAACCTTGTCATGCGAAAGGAGTTGCCGCGTTACTCATGCGCACAGGTAGTTTCCTGCCTCCGCACGGACCTCATGACACTCCTTCAGCGTAGCCGCCACCAGGAAGCCATGGAGTTGTTCATCGGCATCTGCTTGTGCGTGAAAATCTCGAAGGATTACCGGAAGGATCATCCGCACCATCTGGATGTGACAGACGTATATATCTTCCCATTGTCTGAGATGTGTTTTGCGGTAGCTTGTTGATGCTGGTAGGGTGTTCGGTGGGCATGACCGGCGTGATTATTGCGATGAGTCCTAATCTTGAAACTCACAGAAGGAGCAGCTGCGTGCGTTGATGGAGTTTCTGCATGAAGAGGTTGACCTGCGAGTCGCAGCCTCGTTGTTGGGTGAATCGCAAGGCTCAATCTTCCCTGAGGAAACGACGTGGAACATATTTGCCAGCGTTCTTGCTTGTCTGGCGGCCCGTTTTGAGTTGTGGGAAGCTATTTGCGAAATGAAAAAGAAGAAAAGCGCACTTTATTTTTTTTCTTATAGGAGTTTTGATTTTGTATGAGTTTCAGTTTTATTATATTATCCTGCGTCGGTCTGGAGTTCCAAACTATATATATGATGGATCCCTTATATGAGTTTTCGTGTCCTTCTTGAATTCCAAACTCCGTGGAAATCCTTGATGAGATTGTCCTTGAAATCCTTGACGAAGTTTTTGCGTATTTCACAAAGCAAAAAAAAACTAAATCTGACAGCTCCGCGACCAGGCCTTAATGAGAAGCAGCGTGATGAATGGCCTGAGTTCGAACGCTCAGGAGGACGTGACTAGCGTGGACACCCGCGCAGACGTTGTCACTTTCAAGGGGCGCGAGTACAAGATCTCGCCACGTCTTTACGGTCTGAAGGCTTCTGACACGAAGGACAGCAACAACATTCTTTTCTCTCAGAGCTTTTTCGAGCGCGATCCAGCTCTTCATAAATGCCGCGATATCTTCGCGCATATGGAGCGCATCATGGAGATGAGTGCTGGTTACGCCAACGCCTGCAGTGTTGTGTTTCCGTCAGAGCGCACGAAGCTGTCCTGCGACGAGGTGGGAAACGTGGAGCGCCTGCAGGCACAGTCTGCGGGGGGACTTGGTCTTGTTGCTGTGCCAGGTGCAGCGGAAAAGAAGCTCACAGAGACGGGAGGGAAGGACATGGAGTTGCAGGATGCGCTTGCTTCTGCCAGTATGAAACACTCGCTCGCACATTTTCCGTGCAAGTTCAAGTATAAAAGTTTTTTGGTTGTTCAAGAGCTTGCAAATGTTCTCCTTCAAGGTGTACTCTTTTGCTCCTTTGTTGTCAGGCTTACTTTTCAGGATCCTAAGTCATATCCTCAAAGGATTTCAGACAACTGCGAAACTATCGTTCAGGATCGGCGAGAAGGGCAACCTGGACAGACAAACCGTCATGCAGAAAGGCCATCGCATCCTCTTCGATTTGGGCGGGACGACATACCAGGGAACCCTTGTCGTCTTCACCAGCGACAAGACGCCAGCCCGACTGCAGGAGGAGATGGCTGCCGTGGAGGAACTGGTCGTAGAGTGTGAGAAAGACGCGCAGACAGCTCAGCATCTCTTGACCACTGCTCCCACCTGCGAAGAGAAAAAAAAATCCCTGAAGGAAGCGCAGGATGTTTTGCGTGATGCGCAATCAGAGAAGGTCTCGATCCTGCGCGAGAGCGAGAAACAGTTCTCGATCGTGCATGACGCAGCAAAGAATGGACATTGTGTGGATAGCAATGCTGTTCGTTTTGACACTTCCTTCTACGGATACGATCTGGATGGGGACTTCGACAAAGGTGTTTTTATTTTCTAAGGGTTTTACTCTAAGGATTTTTTCTTTTTGAGATTTGGCGCATCTTTATGAAGGCTCTTTTAATTTTGATGCATCTTTATGAAGGCTCAGAGATTATTTTCGTTTAGATTTATTCTTTAGGGATTTCTTGTGAGAAATTCCAGCTGCAAAATGAAGCCCATTTATATCAGTTGGAATGTTTATAGTAGAGACATTCCACATGATAAGCCCCGCGCTGAGTCTCGTCATGAAGAAAACCAAGTCAAAAAATTCACACGAGGCACGCTTCAAGTGGAGCACAACAGAGCCACGGTTTTGCCGGTCGTCTCAAGCATGAAATACCGTTTCTGGCGCATCGACACTCACACGGACGACAGGACGGTGATTGAGAATAGCACGACTCAACTGCTCGCCTTGCCCAAGAAGAACGGATGCAGCCACATGGCAGGCAAGTGCCTGCATTTTGAGAAAATGCTTTACGCGATGTCGACAGAGGCGCTCGCCGCGGAGTTCGAGTACTACCAGCCGTGCGCGAAGATGTGCGACTTCTTGGACCCAGCCAAGGTGGCGCTCGATGATGACGACGATGACGCAGGAAGCGCTGGCGGTGGCGCCTGCAAGCCGGTTTCAACTCAGAACGGCGCGCCACTGAGCGCGAAGGACAAACTTGCACAAATGAAACTCCTGAAGGAATCTGCCATCGTTCAGGGCGCATCTTCATCTGCCGCTTCATCTTCAAAACCGGCGCCATCTTCCAGTTCTGTTCCCAGCGTGGGTGCGTCGGCAGCAGCGCCATCGTCGAAGATGAAGAAGGCCCCAGCACCGAAGAAGTCTGCGAAGAAGGCGTCTCCGAAGAAGGCTCCCGTCATGAAGCGCGCAATGAAATCCAAGAAGAAGGAAGAACGCAGCCTGGAGGATGGCGGAACCCTCTTCCCGGAGATGCCGGACGATGAGGCTGAGGAGGATGTGGATGAGGACGACAAAGAGGACGATCTACTCGCGGACTCACCGGTCACGAAGAAGCCGAAGAAGTAATGAGTCGTCTTGATCAGTGAGTCCCTGGGATTTCCTTAAGGATTTTCTGCGGCAGTTGACCTAAGCTAGATACTCACTTGAATTTCCAGGGATTTGACGCTACACAGAGGATGGTGGTCGTTGGGGATGTCTATCCTTGCTTAGAGTTGACGCACAGAGGCGATGACAATAGCAACCAATGACTAGTTTTCTGATAATATTAACATCAGTGCATTTTTCTGATATACATATATCAACACACTAATGTTACACATCTAGCGACCGCATTCAATGCATTCAATAGCAAATAACTACTATGACTACACATCCAACGACTATAGTCTTTTTGCGATATCTAGTGACATAAAGGCCCAGAGGTTTTCTGAGTCAAATGCGTGTTGGCTCGCGCACAGCTTTTCTTGAGTCAAAAACATGCTGGCTCACCTTCTGCGTGCGAGCTAGTGCAGCAAAAACGAATGTGCCAAGCACGAGTTGTTGATCTTGTCAAGCCAAGTAGTGAGTCTATATGTTTAATGCTAACAAACAAAGAGGCAGCAGGCTCACGGGCAGGCGATCGATGTTGCGGCCCGGTTTTTCTCTTGTAGTCTATTCGTGTTCGTTGCGTTTTTTTATCCTTGAGGGAGTTCCATCATCGCCCTGCATCGCGTTGTGAGTTGCTCCTTCTACCCTCTGCATCAGCGTTGCGAGTTGTTTCTTTTATCTTCTCCATCATTTCCATCAATTACCTATGAGGGTTTCGTTGTCTCGTTGTTCCTTCTGTTTGTGGTCAAACATGAGCACAGCTTAGAAATTTGATTGCGATTCCGTGCAGAATTATCCTGAAACTCATGCAAACCTTCGCAATTTGTTGCCAGTTTCTGTATAAAATTGACGTGGCAGGGTTGTCAGTTTCTGTATAAAATTGACGTGACAGAAAACCCTAGAGGAAGCGTTATGAGGAAAAGTCTCTTCATGTAGTCAGAAGTTGACGTGACAGAAATCCCACGAGGAAACGCTACGAGGAAAAGACGTGAGGTCGCCAGTGAGCTTGTTATCAGTTGAAATAGTTATCAGTTGAAGTAGGTGTCTTAGACGGTCGGGCGTTGTGAGATGGCGCGCGGTGGTCGTTTTTAGTGGGAAGTGATCCAGCAAGATGGCGCGTCTGTTCGCATGAGCGACGCCGTTAGGCGCGCGAAAGCTCGTTCGTCATATATCTCTCAACGTCGATGGGAGTCGTTTTGATTTTCATTCTGTGCCTTAAATTTTTGATTTCTGAAATTCTGAAACTTACACCGTGCAACTTTCATAATTCTGAATCTTACCCCGTGCAACTTTTTGAGCAGAGCCCGGGGCCGGAGATGAGGCCCAATGTCCATTAAGATGTATATGTCTGTGTGTGTATATGTCTGTGTGTGTATATGTCTGTGTGTGTATATGTCTGTGTGTGTATATGTCTGTGTGTGTGTGTGTGTGTGTGTGTGTGTCTGTGTGTGTGTGTGTGTGTGTGTGTGTGTGTGTGTATGTCTGTGCATATGTGTGCATATGTATGTAAGTGCGTGTATGTGTATGCATTTGTATGTGTGTGTATATGTATGCATATGCATGCGTATGTATGTATATGTATGTGTATGCGTGTATATGTGTGCATATGTGTGCGTGTGTGTGTGTATATATGTATGTATATGTGTGCGTATGTGTGTGTGGGACGCTTTAAATCCATGTGTTGTGTCCTCCTCGCGGGCGCGTCCTGGGGTTCCACGAGCGAGATTTCGTTTGAATCTGTTTGAGAAGCCTTTCTCATTAACGCTTGTTCGTGGTTCGTTGAGTGGTTGTGCCATTCCCTCCCTATTATAAATGTAACAGTTATATTCACTCCTATGGCACTCCACATTTCACATGGTCTCCGACCTTTTTCTGGTTTTTTCCTGAGCGAATTCATTTGGTTTCTGTTCTGAGGTCGGAGCTTCTTCAGTTGCTTTCATGTTTCAAACCCTGAACATTCAAGCACTGCGCATATGCATCTTTGCGAGTGGTTCCCTCGATTCCATATGATCGTTATGGCTACCTCAACAATAATTCTCATACTACAGGAGCAAGCCTTGGAATATTCCCAGGCTTTATACTGCATATGCAAACTGCAACCGCAAAAATGAAACGTGTTCAGCTTGAATTGAACTCCTCTGAAGTATTCTAGCTCTTTGCCACTTACTACTAGATTTACGCGACCAACCCCGAGCAGAAAAAAGTGACGTAGCGCCCTTTTTTTGCAATTGATTCTCGATTAAGTTTGGAAATTGCACATCGGGCCGCGCCATCATGGCAACGCATCAGCCCCGGCCCACGTCCGTTGGCGTTGCAAAAGGGGCCAGCGTCTGACGCGTCAAGTGCAGGCCCGTTGTCCCTGACTGCCCCCCGCGCACGTCAATCGGCTCGCAAGTGCCAGAGTGGTTGTTTGTGGGTCCCTCCAGGCGGTTGCCGACGCGGTTCCCCGCGCGTCCAGGGACATGGTCCCTGTTCGGGTCTGGTTAGCGGGTCGTTGTCCTCGTGCTGATCTCAGCACGACTGGAAAGTGCGCAGGTTGCTATGCAGATCCCGTCGGGTTGCATGGTGGCAATGTTGAGCGTCGTGGGGGGTTGCCCATCGTCCCTGGGGTCGGTGTCGTTCATGTCGGCACAGCGCAAGAGCGTTGTAGTTGCCCCCGGATCGCATGACCCGCGGCGGAAAATCGGCGGACCCATCGCGATGGCGTGTTGGGTGTTGGCGGTTGTTGCGTCGATTGCCGGGACGGTGCGCCCCCATGCGGATCGGCGGGGGAGGATTGTCGAGCGTCCGGGCAACGGGATCCGTGGGCAAGATCGGTTTTCCCCGGTTGTTGTTGGTGGACAATGTCGGTCGCGGCAGCATGGCGCGTCGCCTCGGCCTTCTCGGGCTCTTTCGTGGATGCATCCCCTGCGCATGTCGGTCGTCGATGGGAGGGATTCCGGCAGGGCGTCGGCAACGGTGTAGGGCAGGGGCATGCGTGTCACTTGCGGCGGGGACGCGTGGCAGTCCGGACGTGTCCCGTGTTCTGGGGAGTGGCAGGGTGTTTTTAGTCCATCGGTCAATGTTCCGCCCAGCCGTCTGTCGGGTTGTGTCTGATTTAGGGATTGCCTGGGTGGTGGCGTGATATATCCAGGCCCCGTCTCGCCCGTGTTTTCAACTTGGCGGGGGTCCCGGTGTGTTTGAATTCCTCGCAGGGGGCGGGGCGATCATTTGCGCAGGGCATCACGCAGGCGGTACGTGTTCCGGCACGTGTTCAGAGTTGGGAGCGCGGGCCCCCATGAAGTTGCGCATAGGTGTCGGAGGGGTTCCCTGCATTGGGTCTGCGTTTGTGCGTCAGGCGGCACGGCAATGGACGCCGGTCGGCCCGTTGTTTCGGCTCCCGATGGTGGACCCAGAACCGGGCCAGGGGATGGCTCAACTCATTTGCCTCGGGTCCGTTGGGGTTTGTGCGTCGTTTTGGGGAGGTAGACGATCCGCGTCACGTCCGGGCGTCGTTGGGATTTTCCCTGCAGACCCGGCCCCCTGCGCAGTGTTCCCGGGTTGTCGTCCGTCGGCATTGCTTCTGTTGGATTGGATCGGGTTGGGTCGTGATGTGCACAAACAAAAGGGACAGAAAAGAGGCCGCAAATTTTTAGGGGTTTTTTGCGGCATTAGATCCCACAAAAAGGAAAGATCTTCTCCCGATGGGTCTGCAGGTGTGGCGTGGCGAAATCTGTGACCTGCGTGCAGTCAGCGGCGGGCGTTGGCGGTTTCCATCGTGTTCGACGTCCGGCCCTGTGGTAATCGGGGCAAACTAACGCCCACAAATCCTGTCCGTGCTCGTGATTCGTCTGAAAATTTTCGGCGGATCGCCAGCGGAGGGATGAAGTAACTTCCTCCGGATGCGTGACAACATGCAGCGACAGACGTCGTGACAGCGGTCCTAGAGGGATTTCACAGCGCAAGCGTTGTCACGGCCTCTGTCACTGCATGTTGTCACGCATCCGGAAAAGTTATCGCGTCCGGTCGCGGCGCGTTTTTTTCGGGGTCTGTCCCGGTCATTGGTGTTGAGTCGTGGGCTTGGTGTTCTGGCTGGCGGCAGGAATCGGCTGTCCGAGTTTCGCAGGATTGGTCGCAGGGTGTGTCCCCGGTCCAGTGTTGGGCCCGGACATCCGTCTCATCCGTCGCGGTTCTGTGGCATGTGGTAGGCAGGGGCAACGGGTTCCGGCAGCAGGTCGAAACGTCGGCGGGGATCTCGTCACCCACGTGACAGGCGACCCCGTTAATTTCAGGCGGTGCATCCCCGTCAGAAGGCAGGCGCGTTGCCGCAGCGGTGGCGTTTTGTCCACGTGGGTAGGGTTTCGCCGTCCTTTTCGGTTGGATGCCCTTGCAGTGTCGTCGCGTATCCGGGTGGTATCGTTGGGCATGATGTCCCCCGCCGGACATCGTTCGGGCGTGGGGGGCTCCCGGGCGGGTTGTCTGGATTGCGCGCGGTTGTGCAGGTGGACCCCCCGCAGGACAGCATCCGCGGCCGGGTTTGTTCGCGCGCAGGGTCCAGTGTGGCACGTTCTTGGCCCTGAAACCACGGGCATCCATTCGGGTGTTGGGGCGGTCCTGTTGTCGTTCACAGTCTGGCAGGTCCTCCGCATGGGTGAGGTGCGGCGATCGTGCGCGTCATTCATCCCAAAGACGGGCGGCAGGGTTGCGCTCACAGGTGTGTCGGGGTGTCGTTTGCACGGCCTGGAGGGGCGGCGGGGATGTCGGTCAGTCTTCGCGTGGGGGTGTTTTTTCTTTATCTCGTATTGCCCCCATGTGCGCGTAGCGCAGTCCCCGCAGGCATTTGCGGGCTTCTCCACGACATAGTTGCAGTCGGTTGGGCGTGTCTCAGTCTGTCCCAAAGCTGAACCCCGGCACGGCGCAGGCGGCAGCTAGCGCCAAGCGTGTCGCCCTCCAGTGTCGGCGTGATGGTTGCAGTCATTCACGTCGCACGTGTGTCGCCGCAGGGGGATCCGGCAGCATTGGCATCGTCTACCCGTGGTGGTTGGCAACATACGTCGGCCCGTGAGTTGGCAGCAGGGGTGGTGGGGGGCAGTTTGCGAATCTGTTTCGGCATCGCAGCGGCGCGTTGTCGCATTTGTTGGGGGCGGCGCGGTCGGCGGCGTTTCGACCTTGTGTGTGTTGGCAGATTCAATCGGGGTCGTCCGGGTTTGTTTGTTGACGGTGTCCATCGCGGTGCCATTTGGTGAAAAAATTGGGCGTGGGTAAAAGGTGTCTGCGTGTTGATTGTGCAGTCCGGGGATTTTACAGGCGCGGCGCAGTCCGTTTCGTCGGGGTGTGTCCCAGCGTGTGCGATTTGCGGGGTCGTCGGGGTCGATTTTCCACGGTCCTGCGTGTTTCTGGGACTCGGGGCGCCCCGCGGGTCGATCTTCATTGTGTCCGTGGGCGCAAGATCCCGAATGTCGTCCAGCGTGTTGCACGACAAAGGCGCGGACAGCGAACATCAACAGGCGCCGGGGGCAGCAGGTGCGTCCCGACCGGCAGGGTAAAAGACAGCTCGCGTTTCCCAGGTCTCTGGGGTTTTTCTTGTCCTACTGGCGAAACGCCCCGCAACCCTCCCCCGCGTTTCTCTCATATTTTTTTTTTAATTCGAAAAATAACCCGAAAAGTAACCCGCTGCGTCGTGGGAATCTGCTCGGGGTTGGTCGGCTGAAACTAGAGCTCGTAACTCTTTCCATTACCTTTTTGACCGTTTAGGATGGGAAATTAATGACAGCGGAGGATTCTCTCGAAGTGTTCACTTGGATGTAAATTACCTCTCAGCGTGTTCACATCCTTGGTCATATGTGCCTCCTCATACAAGATCTACTCGACAAATTTGCTCTGGAAGTGGAACTGGTCAACATCCCGAATGTTGTCTCCCTCTAAAGAAGAAGAGGCGAACTCAACAAGGATAAAGTGCGCACATTAGTCTTTTTAAGACAAAATTCTATATTTCTGAAATATCCTCAAATGATCATAATGTCAGATAATGACTCTTCCTCTTGTGAGAAGCACCCTGAAGAAGAATGGGGGTGGGCATCTAAACGTCTTCGACAAATTTGGCCTACACACACCAATAACATTCATAGTTTTCGAGTCCAGCACGAACTTCAATTAGATTCTTATACAGAAAGTTGCTCCATTCCGATACTTACTAACTTAGATGCGCAAATAATGCTAAACAGATTCCAGGAAATTCATATTGAAAAAATTTTCCAAAAAGCATTAAGTTTAAACATTGGGACTCCTATGCTAAATAATTGGCACAGCTCTCTACTCCATGTTTACTCTATTGCATGTGTCAAATCGCCCGCTGATTTTTATGCCTTCTTGAAAAGAGTCAACTCGAGTCCTCCTTCTAGTGATGAATGGTGCGCATTGTGCACCCTTGTAAATCAAAGTGCGGTCACATTGAGTGCCATCCTCTATACACTTGCTGCACTTTTAAGAGGATTTCGTGACAAATCGAACACATTCAAACTGCATCCACATGCCAGGAACGCTTTTCCCTATTCGAAAAGTGAACTCATCTCGTATATTGAAAACCTCTTATCACAACTTTCGCACATCCATGCTGACGCTCTCGAGTTTGTTCAAAGCACTCACTCCACCACAAGTACGATTTCTACCATACACATCGAGCGGATTGGTTTTACAAAACTCCATCGTCTATTCCAATTCATTTGCGCGCTTCACCGACAGGACATCCACATAGACGAAACTCATCCGCTCAGTCGCGCGTAGCAGGAGCGAGAGGCGTGCACTCATCGAGTACGGAGACGGGGAGGGCTGCGCAGTCGCGGGCGAGGGTTCTCGAAGTGCTCTCCTTGGGTTGTCGGTTCTTGGT
>JACKZZ010003526.1_pt1 | contig 21749 bp, 20 predicted proteins | sample 8027871 | NCBI WGS metagenome assembly JACKZZ01 (sample SAMN15724774, study PRJNA655200) | protist metagenome | isolation source: fluorescence activated cell sorting (FACS) single amplified genomes of... | place: USA: West Boothbay Harbor, Gulf of Maine | collected 2000-07-19 | reverse complement strand
GGAATGTTTGAAAATGCAAGTAAATTTAACCAAGATATAAGCGATTGGGTTACATCTAGTGTGACAGATATGAGTAATATGTTTAATGGTGCAATTGTTTTTAACCAAGATATAGGCGATTGGGATACAACCAATGTGACAGATATGAAATATATGTTTTATGGAGCGAGTGATTTTAACCAATATATACGCTATTGGAAAACACCCAAACTAAGTGAGAATAATATGACTGAAATGTTTTATGGAGCGAGTGCTCTTCAAGTGGAATACACGGACGAAAGGTATGACGAATTATTTGTAGATGAAACAAGAATTACACCCAAACTATCATTTTTAAACCAGTTTCGTTCAATTGATCATATGATAGCGTCAGACAAATTTACACTTGATGAAATAGTTGAAAGATTTCCCAATAAAACAATATCTACTGCGTCGATTATATCGTTAGATTATGCGTTAAATAATTCATATTGGAACGCTGTTAAAATAGCAGACAGTGTTAGTGGAATAAAAACATTGACGAACAATACGAACAAGAAAATTCACATTATTTCAACCAATCGGGCAAAATTAACAAACTAAAATCATACAATTTATTCAACAGTAACTACCTTTGCTAAATTTTTGGGTTTATCTGGATTAATCCCTTTGTTTATAGAAAGATTATACGCTAACAATTGAATTGGTATTATTCCTAACAAAGACGAGTATGATTTATTTTCTGGAATATAAATAACATCACAATTAACCTCTTCTTTAATTGATATATCATTTGTAATAATTATTACTGGTGAATTTCTTGAAGAAACTTCTTGATAACAATTTAATGTTTTTGCGCGATGAGTATGGACCATATTCAAAATAATAACAGGAAATTCTTCATCAAGTAAAGCAAATGATCCGTGTTTTAAAGAGCTTGACGAATAACCTTCTGAATGAATGTAAGATAATTCTTTTATTTTTAACGCTCCTTCTTTTGCGATAAACTCGTCACTGCCTTTACCAAGTAAAAACAAATTATTTTTATTAATTTTTTCAATATAATTAGTAAAATTATCACTACATAAATTTAACGTTAGTTTGGTGTCATTTGATAAATTACGCAAGTCACTAATAACGCGTTTTCTTTTCATCTCATGTATATTTTGTCTAGTAGAAAACCATATAGCGATCATCGATAAACACGCAACTTGACTTGTAAATGCTTTTGTAGATGCTACCCCTACTTCTTTGCCTGCGTTACAATATACTCCACAATCGACTTCCCTTGCTATTAATGAGTCGACTACATTTACTACTCCAATTGTACTTATATTATTATTTTTTGATATTTCAACGCAACGATGTAAATCTTTTGTTTCTCCAGATTGAGACACTAATATAAAGACGGCATTGCCAATTTTTGGAATGTCCTTTTCATTAAAGTCTGCTCCATCAAAAACCTGAACTGTATTAAATTCGCATAATTGTTTGAAAAAAAACATACCGTATAAACCAGCAAAATAAGATGTTCCGCAACCTAATATTATTATGTTGTCAATATTTTTTAAATTATTAACATTTTGTTCTAATCCGCCTAATTTTACCTCTGAATCATTTTTAATCCGTCCTCCTTTATTAATACAATTCAAAATAACGTCTGGTTGTTCATTTATTTCTTTTATAGTCCAATGTTTATATGGATGTGGTGTTAGGTTTGTTTCGCATATAGTAACATTTTTTTTTACATAATTTTGTGAAGTATTCATTAAAATGTCATCATCTGTTTTTTTAATAACACAAATATCATCATTTTGTAATGTAATGTAATTATTAATTTTATTGCAAAACCCGCTTTGTTCTGATGTTACTATTATTTCTTCTTCATTTTGACCTATAAGAAGAGGCGACCCATTTCTTACACAATACAAATTATTTGGTTCGTGCAAGCTTTGAATAAGCAAACCGTATGTTCCTGTTAATTCTTCAATTGTTTTTTTTATTGCGTCTGTCATTGAGAATACATTATTGTTTTTTACCATTGTGTCATAATTATATTGTAACAAATTTACAATAATTTCTGTATCTGTCTGTGATTTAAAAGTGTAACTATTTTTTATTAATTTTTGTTTAAGTTCATTGTAATTTTCTATTATCCCATTATGAACAAGGGCAAATTTTTCGTCACAAGATAAATGTGGATGAGCGTTTACGTGATTTTTAATGCCGTGTGTAGCCCATCTATTGTGACCGATGCCAATAAATGTGTTATCGCTTACATTTTTTACATTCATCAATTTATCTATAGCATTTTCATTATTAACAGAAGCATATTTATTTACTATAAATTTATTTTTTTGAATAACACACATTCCGGCTGAATCATAACCTCTATTTTGCAATTGAATTAACCCGTTTATTATAGAGTTGTGTACATTATTATCTTTATTAGTTTTACATAAAACAATTCCAAAAATTCCACACATTTATTATAATATGTTTTATAAAAATATCTATTAATTAACGAGAATAGTTATAAAACATATTATAAGAAATTGTTAAATTATAATATAAAAATATAATATATTTATTTTATAATGCAAAATAGAAAAAATAATTCAATAAACAATCACTCGATGACTAGTTGTAATAAAGGAGGAATTAAAATTAAAGACAGTGGTAATAATAAAATGGTGGACCCGTTTGATGGTGTCAACCCATTTAATGTTGTCACAGAACAACAATCAAAACCTATAACACATAATAAATCTTCTTATGAAAATCTTGAGTTAAATATTGATAACTATTCAAGAGAAGAATTGTTCAAACTTTTTGGCATATTGTCTACCAATTTAACCCAAGATATTATGAAAGAATGCAAAAAAATTGTATTAAAATCTCATCCGGATAAGAGCCGTCTTGAACCTAAATATTTTCTCTTTTTTACTAAAGCTTACAAGAGACTATTAGGCATTTATGAATTTCAAAATAAAATCAAAATAAAAACTACAGATACAAGCGAATATTATGATTCTGAAAAAGCTAATATATTAAGCAATGTATTTGAACATAAAAAGGAACTTAAAGACCCTACTAAATTTAACTCTTGGTTTAATCAACAATTTGATAAACATAAATTAGATGACCCAAATGAAACCGGATATGGTGGTTGGCTTAAATCAGACGAAGACATTGTTTTTACTGGAAATGTTTCAAAGGCCAATATGAATGCTGAAATAGAAAAAAGAAAAAAACAAGTTCAAACACTTAGTAACTATACAGGTGTTGATCATTCTCAAGCTTCCACATTTGGAGGTTCTTCATTAATGACATATGATAGTAATTTTTCTTCCGGAACTATCTTTAGCACAGATGGTATGGGATATACAGATTTGCGACAAGCTTATGTAGAATCTGTTATTCCAGTCACCGAAGATGATTACAATAAATCACAAAAATTCAGAAATGTTGATGAATATAAACGTCATAGAGATGGAACAGACACGAAACCACTATCAAAAGAAGAAGCTATGCGTCAATTATTTAACGAAAATAAACAAAAAGACGAAGAATCTGCTGCGCTCGCATTTTATTACGCACAACAGACTGAAAAATCACAATCAAACCAAGAAAACTTTTGGTCTGGGCTAAAACAAATAACAAATTAGTATAATTATATGTATAATTTCATTTTATAAATATAATATAAATAAATGGGAACAAAATTTGAAAACGGATTATTTGTATTTAGACGCGATTTAAGGATTATAGACAACAATGGACTTAATTTATTAAATGAAAGATGCAATAACATATATACCATTTTTATTTTTACACCAGAACAAGTCGGAAATGGAAATAAATACAAATCAGACAATTCCGTTCAATTTATGATTGAATCTTTAGATGATTTAAACACACAAATTTCGAAAGCAGGTGGAAAATTACACACCTTTTATGGAGACAATGATAAAATTATAACTGAAATTATTAAATCGTTCAATATTGAAATTGTTTGTTTTAATTCAGACGTTACACCTTATGCTAAGGATAGAGATGCGAAGGTTGTCAAATTATGTCAAAATATGAAAACATATGTAATGTATGATTATGATTATTATTTACATCAACCAGGTACGATTGTTAATGGAAGTGGCGAACCTTACCAAAAATTTACCCCTTATTACAACACTGCTCTTAAAAAGAAAATCGACAAACCGTCCAGAATACGAAAAATACATTTTAAACCCGGAGAACCAAATATTCAAGGGAAAATATCACTAGAACAAGCCCTTAAAAAATTTACAAAGAAAAATCCTGATATTTTAGTTCATGGCGGAAGACCCGAAGCTATTAAAACATTAAAGTTGGCTGTAAAAAATCAAACACATTACACGAAAACACATAACGATTTAGATAAAACAACAACACAATTAAGTGCTTATTTAAAATTTGGTTGCATATCAATTAGAGAAGCACATTATGCACTCAAAGGAAAACGTGATTTAATTAGACAGTTAATTTGGCGTGACTTTTATGCTAATATTATATATTCATTTCCTCACGTTTTAGGACACGCTATGAAAGAAAAATATAACAAAGTTCGATGGCATCATAATAAAAAATGGTTTAAATCGTGGTGTGATGGAGAGACTGGTTACCCTATAGTTGACGCAGGAATGAGACAACTAAATGAAACCGGTTATATGCACAACCGCGCTCGTCTTATTGTTGCGTCATTTTTAACCAAAACATTACTCATTGATTGGAGAGAAGGAGAAGAATATTTTGCTACTAAGTTAACTGATTATGACCCTGCGTCTAACAACGGAAACTGGCAATGGGTAGCAAGCACAGGCGCCGATTCACAACCTTACTTCCGCATTTTTAATCCTTGGGAACAAGCAAAAAATTATGATAATGATTGCAAATATATCAAAAAATGGGTTCCTGAATTACAAAATGTTCCAAATAAAGATATTTTTAATTGGGAAACAGAGTGGGAAAAATATAAAGATATTAAATATTTTAAACCTATTGTAGATTACAAAAAACAAAAGGTTCTAGCACTTGAAATGTTAGGAAATGTATTCAAATAGTTTTTAAATCTGCGTTTATTATATAAATGGCGGAAACATGGACCCAAGAAGGAGAAGAATTATTGGAAAAATTGAGAATAAATTGTATTAATTTGTCTGAATACCATCGTAAGAAATATTATTATTATAAAGGTTATTCAAAATATTTTAGAATACCTATATTAATTCTGTCTTCACTGAATGCTACAACAAGTGTGGGACTTCAGACATTTGTTGAGCAAAAATGGATTAGTTTAACAAATTGCGTATTAGGAATGTGCATTGGAACAATTACAGCAATTGAGTTATATTTAAATATAACCGCAAATATGGATTTAGAATTAACTCAATCCAAAGAATTTTATACGTTAGGCGTTGACATTTATAAAACATTACATCTTCCTAGAAATAAAAGGGGAGAAGATGACGCAATACTATATCTTAATAAACAGTTCTCAAATTACGCGAAATTAAAAGAAGCTAGTAATCTATTAGATAAACGTCTCAAAGTTGATACAATTGCGTCTGTTCCAAATGCTTTATCGATTAGTAATTTAGAATATTTAAATAATTCGGAAATTAGTTTTAAAGAAGATGATACTATTACAAGTTATAATACAGTAGATGAAATATTAAAAAATAAAGGCAAATCGCCAATCTATTACAAAGTAGATAAAAGACGTTTTTCAACTAAAATTCCAGAAGAGCAAACAACAATTACTGACATAGAAGAACAAAACCGTGATTCTTTAGAAAACCAAAAACAAGCTGTTGAAGAAAAACAAGATATAGATTTAGAAAAACAAGATGTAGAAGAAAAACAAGACGTAGAAGAAAAACAAGACGTAGAAGAAAAACAAGACGTAGAAGAAAAACAAGATGTAGAAGAAAAACAAGACGTAGAAGAAAAACAAGATGTAGATTTAGAAAAACAAGATGTAGATTTAGAAAAACAAGATGTAGATTTAGAAAACAAAAAATAATTATCACTATTCACGATAAAACATTAAATATCATATTGAAGGAATAAAGTGCGTATCGTTAAATTGTATCATTTATTATACAATCAAATAATAAATGATTTTGAATGAAAAACTATTTGACAAAGAAGGGTTTGTTTTCAAACGTGAAAAAATAAATCACTATAATCTTACATTTTCAATGGAAAATAATAACATTAATTTACCAAAAATAATAGATTTTGGATTAATTAAGCTTATTTATGATTTAAACCCAGATGTTTATGAAAAAGTCAATATTGAAAAAATAAATGACAATGAGATCACGGCAACTATTTTAATGAAACATCTATTTGAAGATTTAGGATTGCCTCAAAGATATTCATACATTAATATGAATAAAACTATTGAAGATAATAAAATTATATTTCAATCTCATTCTATTAAAGACAAAAAACCATTAAATATGCCACAAGATTCACAATTGATGTCAATAGAAAATTTAAATTGCACGTGTGATGTCATTACAGAACATAAAATACATTTTTCAGCAAGTATTATTTTTGACAAAGATATGTTTGTGCCTCCTTTTGTTGAAAAAATGTTTGGAATGATTTTACACAAAATATTTAAACGAATAAAACAATTTATAGAAAAGTTATCATTGTAATACAAATGAACAAACAAATAAAAGGTTTATTATTTTTTTTAAATGTTTTTTTTATTTTTTGTAAAGAATATGTTATGTATTTAATAAATAGGGATTTTACATTGTTTATAGAAAGGTTAGCAATAGGTTTTTCATCAATTAATATTTTATGTGTTAAAATTTTTCAAGCAATTGCTTTAAATAATAGTTTAATAGATGAAAGTACAAATAACAAACTTTTACAATTTACTGATAATGCTCCTTGGAGTTATTCTGATGTTGAATTACACAATTTGCACGAAATTTCTAAAAAATACAATTTACAATTAAAATTTGGATATGAAGTTCCAATTAATTCTGGAATGATATCACTCGTTTTCAAAGCTTTTAAAAAGGACGAATTGAATCAACCTGTTATAATTAAAATGAAACGTAAAAACATTCAAGAAAAATTAGACGACTCCATCGAAAATCTATTGTTTGGGATTAAACTTCTTTCGTTCATTCCTATTTTTAATAAATATGATTTATCTAAGGTTGTTAATAACAATATAGACATAATTCGTCAACAAACTAATTTCTTAGAAGAAGTTGATAATATGACGCGAATTAAAAATAATTGTAAAAATTTAAAATACGTAAAAATTCCTTCTGCTAATAGAGCTGTCACAGAAGAATATCCCAATTGCATTTTGATGGATTATATTGAAGGCATAAAGATTACACAAATTCAAAAAGAAGATTACGATGGATTTGCTAAACAAGTTATGAAATTTGGTTTCGTAACTTCAATTGTGCATGGGGTTACTCACGGCGATTTACACGGAGGTAATATATTATTCATAAAAGACAATAATGATGAAAGATATCCTTATAAAATAGGCGTCATCGATTTTGGCATTGTTTATGATCTGGATTCTAAGTTCAAGGGAATTATTTTTGAAATATTAACAGAAATGTTTCAATCATCGCCGAGGGAAAGTGCTATTAAAATGTTGAATTCTGGTATAATAGATCCTCCGAATATTCTTCAACAAATTCCAAAAAATGATTATGAAAAAATCCTTTCTTTTGCGACTGAAATTATTGACGAAACCATAAATGCTTCTAAAAAGGCAAATCAAATTCAAATATACAAATTTATATTAAAATTAAAGGAATATTTAAGTAATTCTGTTCTTTCAGAAATTGGCATAAGACCAAGTGATAATTTAGTAAAAACACAACTTGTATTAGCTATGTCACACGGCGTTACTCTCACATTATGTAACGATGATTTTATTGGATTAGCGGATAAAGTAATAAACGAATTGTTCCATACGAATATGTTAATAGAATAAGAATAATAAATAGTTTTGTTAATTGAATGTATAATTTCATTATTGAGAAATGAAATTACACTTTAGGTTGCGTTTGTAAAACGCATCGGTCTTTTGTCTTGGTATATATCAAATTTACCAACATTTTTGAGAGAAGCAAAATAATCGTCGTTTTCCTTTTTATACGTTGGTGTATTAATAACTTCTTCCAACGATTTTCTCATATCAACTACGTTGCGGATTCTATTTGGAAGACCAGAATCTAAATTTTCTTTTGTTCCATATTTCTCCTTGTATACTATTTTTTTCAATACATCATATAAATATGTATTTACAGGAAGTGGAAGTGTTGCTAGAATGTGTGCGAATCTTAAATCATGACTGGAATTTCTTTTTTGAGAACTAATAAAATAACTATCGCCAGGCGAGTCTTCTTCTTCCAACCATGATAACCCAAATTTTTCTCCACAATTAGGGTCACAATCTTTTATAGAACATATATTTCTATATGTGTTTCTCGAGGTATTTTTGCGGTCGTGATCATCAAAATAATAACTACGACCATAATCTATTATTTTTGCTATGTATTTAGACTTGAAGTTAATAGTTTCTCCAGATAATAAATGATAATTATAAGTAATATATGAATTTTGTAGTGGTTCATATAGCAATACATTTGAATCGTGTAAATCATAATGTGTGAAATCGTAATGCAAGTCAGCAAGAGGCATATATATTTGATACAACACGCAAATTATTTCGTGGTTACATCTAGAAATTAATTTAGTTGTACTAAGGGACATTGATTTTTTGTAAAAATCACTAAAAGTCATTGCGTTTTTTATATGTTGTATCATAATTGCGATATATTTGGATTTTAAGCAAGCGGTCGAATAATCTATTTTGTTTAACTGAGTTAGATCATTTTTCAAGACATTAGGTACAATTGTATTACTATCTTTGGCGTGGGTCCAGGACGAATCATCATTATACAAAAAAACACCATAAGTTTCTAAAAAACAAGGATATATTTTGTTTTGTTTATTTATATACTGTCCTACCTCGTATTCATACATTAAATTATCCGCGTCTTGTTTTGCTGAAGATTTTAATACTGTATATGCTTCATACCCTTCTCTTTCATATTTAATTTCTTTAACAAATCCATTACTAGAAACAGCACCGATTTTTTTCACAGGCGAAACGATGTAATCAAAATTGAGAAAATTATCAAAATGCTTTCTTATTTTTGCGATTTCAGTCCCGAACGCCATACATACACCAGAGTCCGAACAAATTGTTTTCAAGAACGTTGCTCGTCTTTTATTGGTAGTTTTAATAATAAATTTTTTAATTTTTGAGGTTGCGTTTTTTTTTGTTTTCTTAACGCGTCTTTTTGTAATATCACAATTTTTATCTAAATAGTAACCTTTATTTAATCTACAATATTGTCGTTTTCCTTTTGTGTATTTACAAAAGGTTGGTTTATTAGAACATTCATCTATTGAAAGTTTGCGACATTTCGAAAAACATTTTTTGGACGGCATATAATATAATATAATAAAATTAATATATTATTTTATTTACATACAAATAGTATTTTTGAACGGACTTAATTATTCAAATATGTAAAACATTTTTATCAATGGTTACCTGTTTTGCTATGTTTTTAATTATTTTATCTTCCTTTTCTGTTTCATTATCACCGGAACCTCCCATAGACTCAACAATAATTTTGTTATATTGGTCAGAATACTTTGAACTATATTTTCCACAATCGGGATGTTGCTTTTTAAATTCAGGCAATAGTCGTTGATTTTTACACGCTACCTTTTTTATAATCTTTCTAATTTTTTTCTTCTCTTCGTCTTTCTCCCATTTATCTTCATCTTTAATATATAAAACTTCTCTCTTTTTGTCTGCGCAATGTATGGGACGTTTATTTTCGTCTAGTAAATTTAGGTTTTTTACTATTATATTAGAAATTCCATTTATGTAGCCATTCTCGCCCACATTTTCTAAATCAGTTAATTGAAGTTTCAGTGATTCTACAAAATCTGTAATATTCATAGCGTCCTTGCATGTTTCGTTTAAAAATACATTCAGATTAAATGTTTTATTATTTGAAATTGTATTATTAGAATTAACGACATTCGTGATTGGTTGTATTTTTTGGCACACATCTAATACCATTGTTTTTAAATCTGTATTTTCTTTAATCAACATCATAATAAGATTTTTATCAGAAATTTTATCTTCGTGTATAATAGTTTTTTCATCTTTAGGTTTACATTTTTGTTGATGATACCAGAGGCTATTTCTGGCTTTATATGTTTTTTTACAGTTTAAACAGGTGTGGCGCTTTTCTGCGGGTTTTTGTTCTAAAATGTTCAATTTTGTTCTATTTTGGTGTTTTGCTGTTAAAACGTGTCTTTCCCAATCATTCTTTTTGTAGCATTTGAAGTCACAATTTAAACACGTGCGTAAAACTGCGTAATTTTGCGTAAAATTCATTCTAAATGTTCTATATTATTAGAACAAAAAAAACTCCTAAACCATTTTTTTGGGAAAATATAAAAAATTTTATCGTAACAAATTTTTTTATTTTTTTTTGTCGCCACACCATAAAATTCAATTATGGTAACAGAATTATGTTTTTTGACATAAAATATCCAAGGATTTCAAAATTGGACAAAAAAAATGTCCAAAATCCACTTTTCAAAAAAACTTTCCCCGAAAAATTTTAACATTTTCCGTTCTTTAAGTATAAAATAAAACAATATTTGAAACAAACTTAAAGAAGTCACGTGTTTTATTATAACAATATGCAGCAAACTGTCGACAACGTTAATTACAAATTTATTCCATCATACATAACATCATTTGATGGAATAATTAGAGAAACACAAACTATGCAAAATGATATATATGAAAAGTATAAAGCAAAAGCGCTAATAGATGGCGAACTTATTGTTTGTAAAGACGTTACAAAAATGAAACAATCTATGAAAAAAATAAAACAAGAAGATTATAATACATATTTACAAACATTACAACAGAGAGATATACAAAAAGATAATTGGATATATAATATTATCGATGGAATTACAGAACAAGATACCGTTTTACACAAAGATGACAAATGTGTTGTTTGCATTAATTATTTATGGGATGGCAATAATGTTGACAATTTACAAGTGCTTTGCATTCCAATGGATCGAACATTACGTTCCATTAGGTCATTAGATGCTTCACATATCTCTCTTCTTCAACATATGAAAAGTATTACATTGAAAATTATTAGAGAGAAATTTCATCTCGAAGAAGAATTCATTAAAATGTATTTTCATTATAAACCATCTACATATCATCTACATATTCATTTCGCAAATACATCAGCTACACAAGCATTCTCTTCGGTAGAATATTCACACGAACTCAATAGCGTTTTATTCAATTTGAAAATGAATACAGATTATTATAAAATTATTACACTAAACATTTAATCAAACAATTTAAAAGTTTTTTCATGAATTAGTTATATGTCTAATTTAGTTGTCCTTATTATGGCTGGTGGGTTGGGTAAGCGAATGAATTCAAATTTACCAAAGGTTCTTCACAATATTTGTGGAAAACCTATGTTAATTCATATTATCGAACAAGCATTTTTACTTTCTCCTATTAAAATTGGCATTATTGTTGGAAAATATAAAGATATTATCAAACAAACACTCTTAAACTATATTTCATTGGAAAACATTGAATTTATATCACAAAATGAACCACTCGGTACCGGTCACGCAATTCAATGTTGCATTCATGAATTACAAAAATATACTAATTCTAACGTTATTATTTTATCTGGTGATGTTCCAATGCTAAAATCAGGCACGATGCGTGAAATGACCACAAATGTAAATAAAGTTAAAATAATGACAACAGAATTCGATAACCCAACTGGTTATGGTAGAATTATAGAGAGAAACAACCTTTTTGTGAAAATTATCGAAGAAAAAGATTGCGACCAAACTCAAAAACAAATACGAAAAATTAATTGTGGAATATACACATTTAATACTGAAATACTTTGTAAATATTTAATGGATTTAACTAATAATAACTCACAAGGCGAATATTATTTAACCGACATTATAGAAATTATTAGAATGAGAGAAAATATTGACATTGAGATGCTTAACATCGAGACACATAAACATAACGAAATAACTGGAATAAATACAGTCGAACAATTATTGGAACTTGAAAAATTAATGGAAATTCAAAAATTAATGATGATATAATACCATATAGTTACCATTTATTTCAAACTTACCATTTTTTTTATAAAATTCAACATTTTTGTCTGAACAATCCAATATTGTTTTATAGCAATTTACTTGTTTTGAGTATTCAATTGCTGTTTCAATCATTTCCTTACCGATTCCATAACCCCGAAACTCTGTATCTACAACGACATCTTCTATGTGACAAACACTTCCCATATTGTGTATCATTTTATATTCTATAAACAATGTAATTGTTCCAATAATTTTATTGGTATCCATATTTTCAACAACGATAATATTATGCTTTGCGTTTAGAGTATCCAAAAAATAATTAAATTCACGTTGAGTAATATTTTCTGGTTCAACCACTGTAAGTTGTTTCAAAAGAAATAAATAATTCTTTGAATAATCAGTATAATTTATATTTCTCAATGAAAAGTTGGTCCCGTTAATCTCATAATTTTTGTTAATGTTCATTATAATAATACATCAATTTAATATATATTTAATTCGTTTCATAATAATATAAAATTGAAATGAATTAAATGCTACTTTTTATGTTATAAATGAATAACTTAATTGACGAAAATATTACTACAATGGACCCTACGTTTATATTTATTGATGGAAGTTACTACAACTTTTATAGATTCTTCGCTCTATTGCAATGGTGGAAAAATGTTCATCCTGATGAACCCCTTGAAGAACCGTTTGAAAATGAAATATTTGTTGAAAAATTTAAGAAAACACACGTAGACAATCTCAGATATATGTCTAAAAAATTACAAATCGCAAAGAATGTAACACCAATTATGATTGTTGGTAGGGACTGCAAGAGAGAAAATATATGGAGAAATGAGTTGTTTTCAAAATACAAGAGCAACAGACAACAAGAGGGATTTAAAGGAGGTCCATTCTTTAAAATGGCGTATGATAACGATTTGTTTATTAAAGGAGGCGCAAAAGCTATTCTTAAACATCCAAAATTAGAAGCTGATGATTGTATCGCATTATCAGTTAAACTCTTAGTAAATAGATACCCACTATGTCATATATATATTATTACAAGTGACATGGACTATTTGCAATTAAACGCACCAAACGTAGATTTGTATAATTTAGCATATAAAAATATTGCTCTTAAAAAAAGCTCAACAGGCAACCCTAAAACTGATTTAGAAATTAAAATTATTATGGGTGATAAAAGTGACAATATACCTTCGGTATTCCCGAAATGCGGACCAAAAACAGCATTGAAATGTACTGAGGACCCTGAATTCTTCAAAAAGAAAATGGATAATAACCCAGAATATTATAAACAATACGAATTAAACAAAAAATTAGTGGATTTTAATAATATTCCACAGAATTTAATAGAAGAATTTATGGAAACAATAAAAATAAAAAATAAAAAATAAAGAATAAAAATAATAAAAATAATAAAAATAATAAACTATAATTTTTTATCTAATTCATTCCGGGTTTATTAATAAATTATCTTTTATAAAATATGCGCTGCCTTCTCTCGTCCACTGAACTACCATAGTTATTATTTCTACACCTGCTTCCATAGCTTCATAGAACGCCGTTCTGTATTGCGTGTCAATAACAGATGGTTGAAAACTACTAACATCCGTTCGTTGTATAACATAACACATTATACAACGAAGTTTTGATTCACGTTTAATTAATGTCAGCTCTTTAATATGTTTTAATGCTCGTGGGCTCACGGTGTCAGTTACTTTTTTTCGGTAACCGTCTGGAAAATACGCTACCTTAGAGTATGCACACCTATCATCATAACATTTTCCTTTTCGGTCCTTAGCAGTTATGTCTTCATAGTCGGCAAGAGGAACATTCTTTACTTCCATAATAAAGGGCACACCATTACAATCTATCCCACTAAAATCAAAACGTGAATCCACCTTACCTTTTACACGTATGACAGTTTCTCTCGAATAACGTTTTACATCTTGTAGTATATTGAGTAAATTGTTCTTCAGTGCCGACTCAGCTAGTTCCTCTGCCAGCTTTGGATGCATTCCTATTATTATTTCTTCATTTCTCTCTTTAATCACTGACAAATAAACTCTGTATTCACAATGTAATTTTCCATCATTGTGTTTCTTTGTTTTAGGAACTGGTGACATTAGTATGGTAGCACCAACATCTGCCAAACCACAACAACCAAGCGATGCTGTATGTCCTAGAATAGATTTTTCGTCATTATACGGTATAATATCTGCTACATAAGGCGTTTTTATATACTTTGAAGGACGTTTTATCACTTGTCCTTCTATTAAATTATCAATTTTAAGCATTGAGAATGGCATTGTTTATTTAAGTTAATTAATATTAGCATTCAAAAATTTAATCAATTTTAATTTAAAATCTATAATAATATATTAATATTATAAGTATGACTACAACCGTTAATAATGAATTAATACCCAATCAATTAAATATAACAATAAACACAAGCGTGCCTGGTTTTCAAAAAATAAAATATAAATCCTTTATGACAATTCCAGATATTAGCAAAGATAGTAAAAATGTAATTTTCAATCCATTGTTTAAATTAAATAAAAACGTTGTTGATAAAGTTCCTGAAAATTTACGAAAAAAACAATTTTTTAACAAAGGATTATTTGAATCTTTAATCAATTATACTAGTCCGACAAAAGCTCCGTCGTTATTGCTAGCAACTCAAAATGGTATTGTTGATAATAATATTAAAGTTACATTAGATACAATTTTTCCTGAAAATAGTGTTTTATACATTAATAAGTCACCTTATGTTATTACTGACCTTCAATGGAGTAAAGGGGATTGGAACATTGATAAAAAAATCAAAGAAATAAACATTGATATCAACAAAATTAGCAACCCGTATTTATATCAGTCTGTTGCTAAAGAAAATATCATTGCAGGCGAGACACAATTAAAAACATTATCACCTTCAATCGTTTACGGTCCAAATTATACTGGAATTAAACCGGTGACAACACCTGAAGACACAAAACCGGAGCCAAAAACGGAGACAACACCTGATACAAAACCTGACACAAAACCGGTGACAACACCTGAAGACATAAAACCTGACATAAAACCGGACACAAAACCGGAGACAACACCTGAAGACATAAAACCGGACACAACATCTATCATAACCCCTAAAGACACAACATCTAACATAAATTCTCAAGAGACAACACCGGATATTAATCATGAAGACACAAAACCTGACATCGAAGTAAATACCCAATTGTCTAGAGGAGATGAATTAGATACATATAAGAACGCATCCACGTTCACAAAACAGCCAGACAAAAATAAAATGAAGATCGCATATGCCTCGTCTAAGCAATTAAGAAATTTTTTTCTTAAAGACAAATTTTTTAAGTTATTAAAAATGTTATACAATAAAACCGACCCAACGACACAAAATAATATGAAAAAAACATTGTTAATTACTTCTGGAGATAAAGTTGATAATAGTTTTAAAACAATGTATGAAAAAAGTGTAAAAGAAGTAAATGTAATTTCAAATGCGGGGGGAGGGAATTGTTTTTTTATTGCTGTCGCAGATGCAATAAATTATCACAATTATTTCAATCAAGAAAATAGAATAATAAGTGGAATTCGTGGAACAAATGATAATGTATTTACACAATCATATTTGAGACAGTTGGTTTTGAATTATATAGAACAAGGGGATATTAAATTTGCTTTTGATTTGGGCGGTGCCAATGCAGCCTATTTAAATGCTGAATTCAAAGATTCATTTGAAGAATCAATTGAAAATTACAAAAAACTAGAAATTGAAATAAATACTGATGAAATTTATAAAACAGTTTTACATAATACTTATTTCTCAAATCAGAATTTTCTTGTTAAAAAAGTTGATGATGTCCCGATAGACCCAAATGATTATTATTCTCCATTTAAAGTTTTACCAAGGGAAGAACTAAAAGATTACATATTAAGCAGTGATTATTGGGCGGATCAGTACACATTTTACGCTTTACGCATTCAACTTAAATTAAATGTAATACTTTTGGAACTTAAAAAACGCGTGGTAAAACGCGGGGGAAAACAAGAAAATTTTATTCAAATTCCACATGGTGCATATTTTGAAAAAAACAATGATGTTCAAAATTTAAATGATTGGAATAAATATTTATTTTTATTTTATGCCGGAAGTCATTATGAATTAATAACATTCAAAACAAACTTAAATAATGACACAAATAAAACTCGTAAAGGGAAAACTAATATATTAAAGGAAACAAACAAAATTATTTTTGATAAAGAAAATGATTTTCCACCTTTATATATATTTTATTTAATTTTTGCGAGCGATTATAGTTATAAACATTATGATGTACGTAAAGAATATGCATATAAAAAGCAATATATGGAAGCATTTGAAAAATTGTCAAATAGTGTTTTATCAGGTAATGCCGGAATGGATTATTATAATTCGTTTAAATATTTTTTTCCGGATGCTCGTATTGAAAAACCAAAAAAGGGTGACGAAACAGTGGAAGTACAAAAAGGTGGTGACAATAATTATGTAACTACAAATCCAGATACACAATTAGCATATGAAATAACTATTGACTTGGAACTTACACCAGGAACAAGTTTATCTCCTGATGAATTAAAGAATGCTAAATGTAACAGAAAACTGAATTCAATTAGAAAGTCGTGGTCAGGTTTAACTGGTAAGCCATATGTTATAAAACCAATTTATAATAATACAAAAAAAAATACACCGCCAGTCACCGGTGGAAAAACTAAAAAAAGAAATCGTTGAATAAAACGAAACGTGAATAATAAATATTATTTATTATTTATTATTTATTATTTATTATTTATTATCAAAATTAAATTTTTCAAAATCAAATTTTTTAAATTCTTCTTTTTGTGTTTTTCTTTGTTTGTCTCTCTTCGCTTTATCTAACACAGCCAACGCAGCAGCTAATTCTGTTTCTGTAACATCTCCGTCATTATTGGTATCAACTAATTTATGAAGAACACGGTATTTTTGTGGCACCATACATAAGTCACTTTCTTCGTTGAATAAGTAATCAGACAATATTGTAAATACAGCGGTTAATCCAAGCGCAGTATAAATATCACGTGTTCCCATCCACGCCATCGCAAAAATTAAAAGTTGTTTGGTTGTGCTATATTTTATATATTCTTCAGTTGATTTACTAAATTGTATTGTTATGAATTTAGAACCTATATTGAGAAGTATCATTATTACTCCCGCAAAGAATTTACTATTGTTTAAATACATAATATGATGGTTAGCATAACTCAAACTATTAAAAAATGGTGTGAATATAGTAGTTTTCCCACCAAATTGCTGATTATTATTAATAGGAATATGATTAGGATTATTAATGTTCATTATATTAAAATATAGTATTATTATTTTTTTATATTATTCCAAATTTTCTTAAAAGATTTGAAACATTAGAATTCGTTTTGTTGTAAAAATTTTCGCCAGTAATACGAGTGTTTCTTATATATGGTCTATACATTTGACGTATTTTAGGTGTAAATCCCTCTACAAAATGATGTGTATTTAAATAAGAGAACGCAACTATTACTGTAGCTAAAAAACAGCAATATAATATATGTTTCATATATACATTTATACTATAAAAGTTTTATAAGCTAGAATAATTTTCAGTAAATGTTGTCTTGTCAGTTGGTTCTACGTTCTCTGTTTGATTACGAGCATTAGGATATACCGGAACTGAGCTTGATTGTTTTCCTTTTAACATTGTGTGTTCTCTCTCGTTAATGTTAACACCTTCAACAGATTTGTTATTAGTTTTTTTCTTATCATCAACATTTACATTTTGGTTTTTAGCAATATTAGCAGGGTTCGTAAACCCTTCCAAATAACCTATGTCACTATTATTAAACGCAATAATAATAAACAAAACCGCCACTATACCTAAAATTTTATTTGTAAAACTTATTCCTAAAATAAAAAGAATAAGAATAGCACGACCTAAAGATGTTTCTATTAGAAAATTTAAAAATCTGGATTGACTCAATAAAATTACGAGAAATAATGTAGCGATGCTGCCTAAGCTTTTTTTACTAAACAAATTGAAGTCCATATAAATATTCCTATATAATTTATTTTATATTATTTTATATAATTTAATTTAATTTCAGTCTGTTTAACAAATTATTATCTAAATTTTTAATAAGAATGTCTTTAGCAATGTTTGCGGCTCCATTTGACGATAATAACGATTTAAATTCAGATAATGCAATAAATCAAAAAAGAAGAACACATAGTAAAACATACAAAAAATATCCTAAAGAAAATTTTGATAACAATAAGGTTAATTCTGTTTTAGAGAAAATTCATAGTAATCTGGACGCAGATGATGATGACGACGATAAAGTAATGTTTAATCCTCCTCCTCCTGCTAAATCTGCTGGCGTTGAAAGAACTAAACCCCTTCCTCAAAAAGAACAAATGATGAATATGACTTCTAATAATGATGCGATGTTTAGAACATTAGGAAGAGCACCACAACCTAATTATGAAGGAACTGATAATTTGGACTTAAATGACTACGGCATTTACGGTGACGATAAATCAAACGAAGAATATTACAAACGTGTCATGCCCGGATATACCCAACAAAAAAATCCTACAAATAAACCTTATTATAACACAAACAATTATATTCAACAGGAAACACCGTCTCAAGATGTTTTATTGCAAAAATTAAATTATATGATTACATTATTAGAAGACCAACAAGACGAAAGAACTAACAACGTTACTGAAGAAGTTGTATTGTACTCATTCTTAGGCATTTTTATTATCTTTATCGCAGACACATTTGTTAAAGCAGGCAAATATGTTAGATAAGTTCTCTCTGTTTTATTGTAAAAACAATTTTCGTTTCACCACACTTTATATCATAATAAAATATTTATTAAAACTATTTAAACCATTAACAATATACAATGTAACAAACATGGTAAAATGTGTTATAATTCATAATAAACATGAGGGATGTTATGATTTTCAATTTTATGAAGATGAAACTGCTAAAATGAGATTAACCTCAATAACTATTAATCCTCCTAAAATTTTTATGTTTGATAGCAGAGAACAAGCACAAGACTTTTTTGAAGAATATATTAATGATGTTGACGTATTGGACATTCGTTGTAAAAAGGGCGACGAAGTTGTTCATATCGATTATTGCACTTGTGGCATTATTGAATTGGATGAAGATGAAAATCCTATTTTGTTCTACAATAAAAAAAATCAAATTTTCTTAATGGAAACTGGACCACAAGTCTTTTTGCCACCACAAGAGCTTAAAAATGATGTTAGAAATTTAAATTTAACTAATAGTTTGATGCGCAAATGCAAAACTCTTGGAAGAGAGCAAAGAAAAAGATATATTGAATTGGGTAAATATTGTGAAGAATGTCAAACCAAAAATGATGACGGGACTGAAGACGAGGATGAACCTGATGATAATGACGACGACGCTGATGACAAAAAATCTAATTAATAATTAACACCTTATTTGATTTAAAGGTTGGGTGTCCAAAATTGTAAAAAAAATATGCCGTTGGACTTATTATCGTTGGTTGTGTTTTTATTGAAATATTACTTATTATTATATTATTATCAGATATGTCTTCAATGGCACAAAAACCAAAGTGATTTTCACTAGCTATTTTCCAAAAACTTATTTTAAAACCTTGAACAAATATTTTGTCATTTGTATTTGACATTGAAGCAAAACAACTTAATACTTCTAACCCCTTTTCTACTTGAACACACGACTTTCTAAAAAAATAAGCACTAATTATTTCATCATCCACAATTATAGTATAAATATAAATATTTTTGGTCTTTATTAGTTCAATAATATTTGACATATCTGTCTTAATCAATATATCATAATTATTTTTCATATTTTCAATAAAATTAAATAAAAAATGCGAATTTTGAGGAGTTATTTCAACCAAACTATATTCACCTGATAAATTCTCAGGCTTTGACCACGTTTTTACTGGAAACCCATATGTAGAATATACACATAATGGAACTATTCCTGTTAATTCATCTTCTCTCTTAAAGAGAGATACTACTATGTTTTTATTTATGTGTCTTTGATTATAATGATGCGTTTGAATTAGTTGCTGAGCTATTCCTTTTTTTCTATTGAAAATATCAACACATAAATAATCTACATAATATGCTCTTAATTTTGTTTCTTGATTTATTACTATTTCTATTGGCCTTGATGTTATCACACCAACTGTCTTTTTATCTGTTATCAGATTCCCATTTTTGGTGTCAATTATATGATTATCTTCATTGTAAAAAGATATCAACGATTTATCATTTAGTCCATAAAAATATGGACTTATGTTATCTATACGTGGTGAGTAAATATTGTCATTATTTTTTAGATAATTCACTTTAATCAAATTCACAAATCTTTGAACTTGCGTTTCCGTAAGCTCTGAATATGAAATGGTTTCTATCTTATTAAAATTGGTATATTTATTCATTTTTGGAAGACTATCAACTATTACACCAGGCGGCTTTATCATATAACTTATGTCATATATATGAAATACTGGTTGAATAGACCAAAAACCAAATTTTAATTTTATATAAGCGTAAATTATTAATATCATCAATACACCGAAAAATAATATATAAGTTAAATTATCTAACATATTATTCATACAGTTTTTTATTTTTTTATTATAACTCACACCTTTACACAAACAAACAAACAAAACTTCTCTATACTTTGTCTCACTATTTTTAAATCGTTTTCTATTAATAATGACACCATCTTACTTCCTTCTTTATTTTCTATAATATTTTTATTTTCATCTTGTTCCGACCATCTTTTTGTAGGTTCGATTATTAATAACTGACCCCCACTCTCTAATATTCGTGACGCTTCCTTCACATAGGCTCTACAGTTCGAACCCCACATCGCGAGAGATAGAATACAAATTTCTACACAATTATCTTCTAACGGAATGTTTGAAATGTCACACGATATTATACTATCATTTAATGATATATGGTCGTAATTTATAAATCTAAAACGCCGATCGTTTAAATAGTGTGATGAAATATCACCTTTTCCACAACCCAGGTCTACAACTAATTTCTCACGATTTGTCTTTATTTTATTGAGTTCGTCAATTATACGATTGCGCGGTATTTCATTTTCCGGAAATGACTTTTCATTCTCTTCTGATATTTCGTGATAAGTGTGCCATAATTCTGGATTTTCATTAAACTTTTCGTACAGATTCTCTGATTTTAATGTTTTGTATAGTTGATGCAATTTTGATATTTCTGATTTTACGTTTTCTCTCTTTTTTTCCGAAAAACCTTTTTTCATAGGAACATTTTTCAACTTCATAGATTTTACTGTTTC
>JACKZZ010019472.1_pt1 | contig 21755 bp, 11 predicted proteins | sample 8027871 | NCBI WGS metagenome assembly JACKZZ01 (sample SAMN15724774, study PRJNA655200) | protist metagenome | isolation source: fluorescence activated cell sorting (FACS) single amplified genomes of... | place: USA: West Boothbay Harbor, Gulf of Maine | collected 2000-07-19 | reverse complement strand
AAGGCGTTCGCAGCACCCGTGCCATCATGAACAATGCAGTTGCAATCTTCATCCGGGTGCTCTTCGCAATGCGCCGTCGGTGGCGCCGCGCCCGTTCCGTACCTTAACCGCTTCTGCAGGTCCAGCCATGTGCGTTTTTCGGTTAATAGTGCGCGAAAGACGCCGACGACGGCTTCCGCCTGAAATGAGGTCCAAACGACCACATTCTTGTTTTTGATGCCGGGCTTTTTGACACCGGAAGAGACACTGCCTCCGGATTGCAGAAAACCGGTACGCATGATATAGGTTGAAGACTTGTGATAATGATACGATTATATGGGATTATGGAAGGATGACACAGATCTAGTTAAGTTTTTGATTGTTGGCTATAAGTAAGAAAGAACGATTTAAGTGCTACTAGCACAGGTACTGTTCTGATGAGAGAGACTGTTAAATCTAGTATGATCCCGGTAGAGGCACAATGCTTGACTTGTAGATATGTGGTTAAAAACGGATGGATCCGTGATGAATGGCGAAAAGAGGGACCATGCATAAAATGATTGTTACTTTCCAATCTTCCAACATTGCACAGACCACAGCACAAGTCAAGTATTCTGTTGTATTTCACACACTCTTTTTGCTGTACTCTCCCTAGATATATTTATAAATGATTCAAATTCTAAACCACGCACTAGTACACAGTCATCTCGATAAAAAAAATGTCACTCGGCTGATAAATCGTGCACACTGTATCTTAGTACACACCTATGAAAGTGCTGAACAACAAATGCAGTCACTGGTGCTATGCACGACACCATATCTATAGATGCAGGTGTCCATGACGGCGGACACGACTGGACAACGGACACGACCTAGTACTGACTTTCTCATTTTTCATTCATTCATTCATTCATGCGGCCTCCGCGAGTTTTTCTCATTTTTTCTCATAAAAACATAATCAAAACGGGAATATTCTCATGTCGGTGTGTTTGTGTTCATTTTTCTATGACAAAAAGTGTTTGCCGGGGTAGACTGACAAAGACTATTCATAACCAAGACCGTTCTTGTATCTTCATGCATAGCATCAAAATGACTCTGCATCCTAGGCATGCTTCGTGACGCTCATGAGCCCTAATAAATGATGAATGTAAAATTCTAAGCGAGGTGCTAAAGAAACCATCATATTTCTAGATATCGATATCATCTTATTGCTAGCCTAACATTTACATTTATCAGATGAACCTATAATCTTGACTTGCAACGAATGATTGAATAAGACATGAGCAAAAGATAAACGAATACTCCTCAACAGATGACAAAAGAAACAAAACTGGTCGATACAGACTATAGCTGCACACAGGGAGAAAGGTTGTATGCAGTACATGAACATGTTACAATTCTTTTCCGAGTCAATTACGCAGCATGCAGCGAGGAGAAGCTTCTTGATACATCATCATAATTTATTTTCTAAACATACTTTATTTATTTACTCAGAGAAAGAGATTGAAATAGTACATTATAACAAAATCGACTTTCATACACATGGAATTCTAGTAATTTACAACTAACAACTTGGGAAATTCTCATATTCTCTTCATGGAAGGAAAAAGGAAACCGAAAAAAAAAACGATTACTGAACTGAACGTGATGTGTCTCTGTCTCTTTCCTATAAATCTGTAGATGCTCATTATAGTCACCCTATCACTATCTGTGGTGCTTTACACGACATAACTTCCCGATAAACACCGTTGCGATTCTTTCCTGTTCATTTTCGAATTATTTTATGAAAACCTATACCGAAGAAAAAAGTGACAAAATCATGATATCAGTTTTTCTTGTGAGAAATTTTTGTTACACATGTTGTCTCAATAATTCTTTTATTATAAACACCACCCAGAGCAAAATCTCAGTCTAAGCAATGAGGTAAAACCCGACAAATTCGCCCACAGAAAAATCGTTAGATGTTGATATCTATCACTTCAATAAGATTCTTCGAATTTTAATCACTTCTATTTTTGTTCGCCAGGAGGCTTTGTCCGACTAAAGATACAGGTTCTAGGGAGTCTTGCGATTATTGAGAAGCTTTCGCTATGCACTACCGCCCCGCAGAATTCTCGATAAGACTCAGAATATCAATATTAATCCACTCCCGCAATAATAGATGAATGTGCTCGCAATATCAATCCATGTCGATTACCATACTATTCATTTTCATGTCGTCTCATTAGATCCTCCCTTACCTTCCAAGAACCGTGCTAAGTGAAGATGTGTAGTGCTCCTTGTCCAACAACACAGCGCCGCCCGTAGGCCCGAGAATGCACTGTGCTGCGTTCTGAGGGGGAAACAATGCTCAAGAACTACACCTGCAAAAATATACTCTGTCGTGTTTATGTATAATATTACAGGAAGCTCAACAGTCATCCTTCTAAATGGTAAACAGCAACAATTACACCACGCACACTTTCTCATCGTGGTTTTTCTGTCATGATGTACAACATGAATTTGACGAAAACAATTACTCAAAAATGAATGTAAAACCAGAAAGTTGTGTATATTTTTATACACAACGGTTGTGTATGATATACACAACTTTTAGATTTTCATAGGCCCTATAAAAATCTAAACTTCCGTCCCCTCCTGCACTTGATTCGGTAGTTGCATGATCGCCGCATCGTAGCAACGGTTCAGGAGACTGTTCGCCTCTTCATTCGGTTGGTCCAGCTTTCGGAGCATCTGTCTGACATAGTCCTCCGTCTGCGGCAGTTCCCTACTGCAGTCAGGGAGTGGACGCGGCTCAGCTTCCTCACCACTGGCCGAACCTGGGAGGGCGAGGGGGATGAGAAGAAGATTTATATAGTATTAGCTTTGATTTCAATCTTATCACCATGAATCTCCTTGCTACATTATTAAGAAGATCTCAATTTTCAGCTCAGTCTTGATCAGATGAGATTCCTTGCTACAAAAATATTGGTGACCAACAGGTCGCTACAAGAACCTTCAACGAGATCATCGTCACAAATTTTTGGGAAAGAATAGCAGAACCACCATCATCATGATCATCATCATTATCATTATCGTAAATCTTGTAAATATGATCATATTTACAAGAAGATTTTTCTTAAAATATAACCAAATCCAAAACAGTAGTCTAGAGTACAAGACTGTGAGCGAATGAAAAGCGTCTCGTCCGGCAACGGCACTGCAGAGATGTCGTCACCTGTGATTGTGGTCGACGACGTGGGCATCTGCGCCTCTTCGGATGTGGATTCGCCGCGAGAAAGCGAGGCTGTGGTTTCCTCGGCTGCAAGATACATTGAAGTGGTTGTCTTCTCCTCCACAGACGCAGAAAACGTTGTTGCAGTTGTAAATGTTGTAGTAGTCTTCTCTTGTCCACCTTCTCCTGTAGCAGTAGTCGCATTCTCTTGTCCATCCTCTCCACCACCTAAGAAAGTGTTTGCTGCTGCCGCGTAAATGCCACTGAGAACACTAGAAACGACTACTTTATCCTCGTCCTCAACCGCAACTGGCTCTGGCGAAACCTCTTTCTCGACAGCAAGAAGAGAGCTATCGTGTTCTTCTGGTTGTAGTAGAAGATGTGGCACACTCTTTACTTCTTCTTCTTCCCTGCTTGTTTCTTCTTCGTTGCTCGTGTCTTCTTCTTTAATCGACTTCACCTCCGTAGCCGCGTCCTCCACTTCCTTGGTAGAAGTTACTTCTTCCCCCCTCGAAGACAAAGTGGAGACGTTCTCGATCTTGATGATATCGTCCGCTTTCGTTCCCGTCGCAATATTGATTACATCCTCGATGACGTCCTCAACGACGGCCCCGATCCGACTGAGTAAGTCCTTACCAGAAGATGTTCCTGTTGTTGTGTCATTGTTGATGTTAGAGAACTGATCTTCATTCATTTCTACTTTCATCTCGTCGCATTTGACAAAATCCCCACTCAATTCTACTTTCGTCTTCTCGTTGTTATTGAAGATGGGTTCGTGCACTACACGACCTTCATCTGCTGCTCCCGATATCACAGACTTCTTGTCTTCTTCTACCACTACCGCTTCCTCTCTTTGTTCCTGCTCCCCAGAACTTTTATTAGAGCAGTCCTCTGCAGCCGTTCCCTCCCCAGCACAACAACTAGCACTTTTGTTGGGAGTGCCGTCCCCTTCAGCTGCCACAACAGCGACAGCGACAACGCCCGCCGGTTCGTCGCTCTTGGCTGCAGCACTCAGCGTCTCGTATTCGCGATCCGTGTGGCGCGGCGCCGCTTCGCCGCGCTTGGGACTCCCTTCCCACGCAGGGTCCTCCAGGATGCTGTCCGGCAGCGCCAGACCATCGGCGAGCGACTCTTGCGGAGCGGTTACAACAATGATGCTCGGTCGAGGGGCGGAAACAGTCACTCGTAGTGGTCCTTTGACTATTTCGTTTTCCTCAGGATCACCGAGCTGGTCCTTTGCCTCCTGTTCGAGTGGTTGTTCCTCAGTGTGATCAGCCGCAACTACTTCTTCTTCCTCTTCTTCTCCAACTTGTTCTTCGTCGTCCTTAAGAAGTAGAGAGGAGGTAGACGCAGCAGCGGTCTCTCCCTCGAGTGCAACGCGACTGCTCAGACTGCGGTCTTGCATCAAACTACCGCCGGAGTGAAAGGAGTTTGCGCGCCCCACACTGTCGACGTGGTCCTCTAACAGGGTGGGCGGAACGACTGTGTTGCTGCAAGGCGCGGCCTTGCTATCGGGGTGTTAGATGTTGACTTGTTGAGCACTACAAGATGGCGTAGTGGGAGTCTCAATCATATCATAGAACCACCTCCCCTAAAAAAATCGGTAAAATAGTAGTTATTTTCATCGACACCATCAACAAGGAACACCAAAACCATGGCCCATCTTTCGCACTTCATTGAAATTACTAGAAATGAACTTCACAAATAGAAATAGACAAATTTTCCGTAACACAAGACGAGCTTAAAAATAATTTTATCTTCTTATCCCACAGCATAATGACAAGCCGCCAGTTTGGCTGCCCCATGTCGCGGTACTGCCGGTTCAGGTTCGGTGTGACTTTCGTTCATGTGCGCCTTGTCTGCAGGAAACGGCACTACGACGCTGCACGGGTGCGCGCCGCGCCCGAACGGTCGCGAACAGAATTGACCCATGTCTGCGTCTCTCTGTCTTGTTAAAGATGTTGAATAGATACTCACTTTATTTTTTGAAGATGATGAACAGAGCGAAGTACTGAATAAATTTTAGTACAACTGGTTGTAGACGAAGTAGAGTATTTAAAGAAAAAAAATTCTCTTTTTTATAAGTGTACAAAGTTCATCGTACTGTGACACAGTTTCGGGACCGAAGTTCGTATGTATGTAATGTTATGAAGGCCACTTTGATGCCGATAAAGTTCGTTGAGGAATCAAACTAAATGTAATTCACGATTCACGAATCTAAGACAAATATTAGCCCTTTCAATGGTGGTTTCATCGATCCATGGTGCGTATAATTTTATGTTCGTCAGAGGCCTTTTTGCTTTGTGTCCCTTCTGTGTTCGGTCTTTGCGCGCAAGACGATTTTCAACCAACCGACTTTGCAACGTTCAATTTGCGCCAACTTGTTACTTCAGGAAAAATATACACTGAAGCGCTGAATCTTCAAAGCATCGTGTTGTAGCCGCAGCAATACAAGAAGCATACGTCGAACAAACAATACGACTCCCACGACATGATTGAATCAATACAACGGCCAATTTGGTGAAGAGCACTCTGTGAAGAGTGGCTCTTGCTAAGTTTCTTGGAACGCTGCAAGTTACAGCCTTCTCTTGTTCACATACGAAAGCAAATTTTTCCCCCAACGCCACAATCAGAACTTCAAAAAAATCCATGCGTTTCATTCTTATAGCATTCAGTATGATAGCAGCTTTGAATATCAAGAAAGATTGATAGTAGCTTTGAATCTAGCAGAGGTAATACACAGACAACACTACCACGATCCCTTTGAGTATTAATGCACTATAGCTGTTTCTTTGTACAATACGAATACGAAAACTGATGAACTGCAATCCAATACAAATCAATCCATAACTTTTTATCTTAGGCTTGACAACAGTACTACTCCACAATCACCAGGTGATATATATTAGATGAATCACCAAATATTCAATATCAAACTAGATGAATCTTCAGCAAATATTCGATATCAAACTGGAGGAATCTTCACCTCCAAATGATATCAAATATAGATGACTCTTCACCAAATGATATCAAACTGGTATTTCGGATTGGCCGGCCCGTCTGCGCCGCAGTCGAACATCCCGACTTTCCCATCTTGCGTCCAAGGCGTTCCTAAACACTTCCCATGCGACACGCCTTCTCGCATGTGCGGATATTAGAGAGTAGAAAGAAAGTCTACAATTACCTAGTACCCTACGTAGACTACAAACACTCGCACATGCTACAAACACCTAACCATCCTACAAAAACTACATCAGTATGCTACAAACACTTACGCACGCTACAAACACCTACGTAAATGCTACAAACATAACAATGAGCTCTTCCTTCATAAGCTCTTCCTTGATAACTCGAAAGATATTACCCATTGCTAGCCAAAATTATCCTTCTACAAACAAGCATAAGCCAGCGACAGCGACGCACCAGGGCCACTTCTAGAGGGGTCGTTGTTGCTGAAAACGAGACCCGGATAAGTGTGCTCGTCGTGAAAATTCCTGTCTTTTTGTGCTGGTGGATCTCGCTCGTTGGTGTAGCTCCAGAATTGATTTGTATTGCTCATTGTGCGGTCGCAAGCGTACAGAATCGGCGAGACTATCATAGCGGAATGTTAGAGGTGGTAGAGGGAGAAGTATGTTCTGAGGATCAAATTACAAAATATAGTCGAAACGAATTGATGAGCTCTGAACTTAAGATTGAAAATAAGAAGTGGATGATGGACTGCTATAGACTTGCCGCGAGACGGCTGAGAAAACCTAATGAGACCACATGTGCCCTTTACTTCTAGTTTTAGCTTATCCACACGAACGATGTGGATACTTAAGCTTATATATAATTTTATATATAGTTTATTACACGGTTTTACCCAGCAGCCATAATTATTCCCACGGTCAAGGCACTTTTTAGCTTTTGCGTTTACCAAGCGTTTCCTCTGGTTGATCCAGCCCCACCGTTGCAGATCGTTATCTGGCTGACAGACCGCCATAGTAACCTTGCTATCTGGGGATTAGAGGCAGAGGCGAAAGGTGGATGTATGGCTGAAAAAAAGTCTAAAGATTCGAACTCTTCTTCAGCCAGTATGATAAAGAATTTGAACAACATTCGTAGTCTAGTTATACCGCCACAGAGACCGCAGCCGTAGGTCAGCATCTAGATATGCATGATCTTCTTTGTAGTGGATTTTCTCCTGTGCTCATAATTTATGTCCGCTTCCATGCAAAGACCCGTTTCGCTGTGCCGTATATGGTGCTGCTTGTCCACTATTAACCCTTGTTGCTCGAAGACGCTTTGAAACCGGTGCAACCACCAGTCAAACTTCTTGCAACCGTAGGAGTATCTGGGAAGTTGTGATCCTACAACTACCGCTAGACGAGACTCTTGCTATACATTTTTGACGAGAACTACAACTAAGTACATAATGTCTTCGGATCTACATGGACTACAGTGAAGTGCTTCTTGGTACTTCACAGCATTTTTCTGGCAAACTTTTGGCAACCGCCAATCAAAACTTTCTTCATCCTAATCCTTCCAAAGAACAACCAGATAAAGTAAAACCCTCTAAAGTGCAAGAGTACCTGAAAAGCAGCCTCTCAAGCAAGTTGTTCCCGAGATCGAGTGACGCAGTCTCTGGTACCTTTTCCGAGAAAATCTTGTAGTAGTTATCCAGCCACACGTAGCCGGCTTCATTAGAGAATCATACTTGTGATTGCATTGATTATATTATAATCAATGCAATCACAACTCGTGTCTAAAGATTTTTTGCACGACGATGTACGAGACAACTTTGCTTCGTGTCTAAAGATTAATAATCTTTAGATACGAAGCAAAGTTGTCTCGTCTTTCCTGCTCCGTATGAGACGTCAAAGCTATCATAATCTTCATCTTCGATCCTACTAGACCACAAAAAAATCGATTACGAGGTACTACTCCTAGAGAATACCATCAAATACAATTATTTTAAATAATTGTATTTGATGGTATTCTCTAAAAAAATAATTATTTTGATACGTTTCAAAAAATAATTTATTTTTTGAAACGTAGAAAAAAGATCTGTTTATGTTTTTTAGAAAACAGTCCATAACTCTTGCTTTGTTTCTTGGCACTGTGAGTGGTTTCACCTTATTCGGCGGTTGCGGCCGGAAGAAGATGTGTCCTACCTGACTAGTGCGTTCGACCACGATTTCCCCACCACACATCCAACACCGCAAGCTCTGCTCTATGTTTTCACCACCCCACTCCAACATACCATCGTCGTATCTGGAGATAATTGTGATTTTGAGAACTGCTATAAGTTCAGAAATCTGAATAAAAATACCAAAACCAGAGTTTAATTCACTACCCGCCCAATCTGAAATATCTTAGAGCTCACAAAACGAAATATCTTAGACAGAAGGCACTCAGACAGAGTTCATCACTACCCGCCAAAACATTACCCGCCCATCTCGTTCCACCATCGCTTCGTCATGAGCAATAAACCTCCACTCAAGATCGGCACTTCATCACCAGGATCATCAAACCAGTCGAAGTGAAAGTTCCATTCGAACATCATCTTTATGCCAACATTCGGCTTCTTGCTCCAATCTCTTGCTTCGACGTCGGGAATCGTTGGTACGACAATGCGCTTGTAGTTGCCTGTTATGATATTGACTGAAATAAAGACTGTCGATGTTGATAGTAAATCGTGTGCTCTACTTCTTCTATCACATCAGATAGATAAAGTATTAGAGCCAGCGTGTGGTGTTGATAATCGAGAACGATAGCGCAATTCAATGCTAGCGGCCAGTCTCAGTGGATAATTTGAAACAGGAACAATAGTGCTCTGCATTGCTTACAACCAAATCGGGAATAAGGCTATTCACAGGCTAGGTTCGTATTGTACTAGAAAACAAAGTGGACACAAGCAGTACTCACTGAAATCACTCTCAAACATAAGAAATACCCAAGCTCCTATGCAACAGTGGCTCAAGCCAGTTTTCGAATGGTCGGCAATGGCCGTCTAGAAAGAATATATGCGTCCCAATGGCCGCATTCGCACCCATGATCTTAGCCCGAATGAGACCCTGTCTGTGGTTATTCCGCAGAACTCTGATGGATTTCCGTTGCTCTTCTCTTAGAGAGATAGAGAGAGCTTGGGTGGGAGAAAACGTAATGGTCCAGGTTAATATGAACTTCAGTTAGGAGTAAGAGGCTCGCATTGCTTTCTAAAAGTAGAGAAGACGGAGACAATCTACAAGTAGCTACATACTTTCTTAGAGTGGCAACTCTGTCTATAAAGTGAGTAGTGGATACTTCTTTACCATCTGTGATGCGCCTAGGATGTAGGATGGGTTGTCCATGATGCTCGAAATAGGTCGACCTGCAAAAAATAGGTTGTTGTGAACGTCGACCTGTGAACAATAGGTCGGTGACGGTGTGACTGACAGACCCTTAAATAACTTCGTGACCCTAGAAATAAGTTAAAGTTTTCCCAACCCATAATCCTGTCAGAAACGAAAGTTCGCCGTTGTTCACTGCACTTTCGATCAAAGGGTCTATTGGGTCGCCGCTTTCGTCATCTACTACAATCGTTTCCTCAAGAAGATCCCAGGGTGTGATTTTGTACACATACATCAGAGTCTTCACGATGTACTCTTTCTCGTGGAGATTAGAGTGTCGAAGGTGTCGAACGATATATAATTGCAGGTGTTGTTGATTGGCTGTTGCTTTCGGTACATTTGTAGCTGCAAGTCTTCAGACTGGAACTACGCAAATCCTACGAAAATTAAAATCATGATCACGCTCGTTAGGTCGTAGGTACTACACAGACATTTATAAGCTACAAAAACGTCTGTGCAGACCATCTCCCATGGTGTCTAAATTCCTAACCTGGCATTAAATATAATAAACCATGCATAAATTTTGCGGGAATGATGATCGAGACCGTTAGTCCCTTGAATTCGTCACGCACATTTTGTGGCTTCCCTAGTAGGTGCGAGTACTTTGACATCAGGACTGGCTCGCCACTTGCTTGCGCTAGGGATGATTGAACACCTGGAGTTGTGAAGAATTTGTCGATATGGATATACACATGATTACAAATATGACAAGACCGAAAACAACTTCTATGTACTTCAGCATGTATGACAAGATGTTTACATGAGAAGATGGTTACCACCCACTGCAGCGCGCTCGCTATCGCTAACGCTGCTCCCTGTTGTTCGCGTGGAATGCAGGCTAATAGCGCTGAGGTAGTTCGCGACCGAGTGTGGAACTTAAATTAGAAAGTGGTCCGAGTGAATGTATGAGATTTGCTCATCGTCGATTATATGATAAAGGCAGCTAAAAATTGAAAATGCCTGTCTTTACATTATGAGTCACAACCAAGTCCCTCCCTGAGGTTCAGACAGCCAAAAAAGTTTGGCCTTCCTATGTCAAGTAAGCCTTGAATATCAAGCACCAACATTCCTTTAGCATACTGACACTGATGTTGTACTAGAGTTGTCCTGCTCTCAATCGTGATCATCGTCATCCCAAAGCCTTTTCGTCTTAACAGATAGGTGTAGTAGAGTTGTCCTCGCGTTAGCGGTGCATCGTCTGTCCCCCCGGATGGTGAGTTTATTTCGCCCTGATGTTGTTCCACTTCGCTCATTTTTCCAGAGAGCCCAATGCTAAGAAGTACAAGCGCCAAGAAGAACGAGCACACAGTTCGTTGCCCGCGACTGCCCTTACCGAGAGATTAGATCGTGAGCGTGATCCCTCTTCTATTTCCGTGTCACGGATCTTGAAGAACCGTGACACGGTGGTAATCGTGATAGTCTATAGAAGAAACGTTCTACTTCCATAAACTATCACATAAAGATTTAGTGAGCCCATGCCCATTTCTGGTGACCTACTTTTAATAGATTACTAGAAAAACGACTGGACTGGGTGAATAATACTACATCATAATGACTGTTGTTCTGCACCATGAAGAGGAGAAAGAGGCTCACGTTCAGGTACAACGCCGAAACGACTAAAGATCGCCCACAGAGATAGAGCGCAAAGGAGATTGCGAATGCCGCCGAGAGCACGCCTTCCCGCATAAGCCACGCCAGGGAGCACATGCCCAATGCTTGGGAATTAGAATTGAGAAGATACAAAGGAGTGATCCATCCACATTACCAGACATTTAAATTTATCCACCACCACTTCCATAATCATCCCCGCTCCACCATTACGCGCCGCTTCCTCATCCTCCGCAACCTGCACAACGGTCGAAAAATTTTCGTCCGCACAGGTGCCTATGTCCACTGCCCGCGCAGTCGTGACGCTGGGCCTCGTTGCCGGCGACTCCTCGCTCTGTGCGGCTGCCGAGCCCTCACTATTTCCACCATCTGGAACGATAATGACGTCCGCGTCCCGCTGAGAATGTCTTTCAACATGCCCCGCACTCCTTGGTCCATCTACAGCGTGCGTGGCGACATCGACACTGGCCACGTCGTCTAGTGCTACGTCGTAGAGCGCTGGCGACGTAGCGCTAACTGGCATGTGGTCGCGCTCCATTCTTTTCGACCTCGACGGCCGACGCCGTGGCCGCTACCTTTCTCTCTCCCTCATTCCTCTTTATTATAAGCTGGACAAGCTTCTCCTAGATGATCCAGTAGAGAGTATTTTTTCATCGATTTTCAGACATATTGTCTAATTCATTGGAGTCGGACTGCCTGAGGTATTATATCTCATGCGAGAAAAAAGCACTTAATATACTATAAGTGCTTTTTTTTCGACGCTGTCTCCAGAGAGGATTTTGTTTCTTTCTTTCTGCACGATTTTTCCGTTCACACAGTGAGAAGTCCTCTTGCTTTGCTGTTAGTGAACCAACAACCCTTTACTTACCTACTTTCTTGCTGGAACTCACACAAACTTTTTTTCTGTGTCTATGTCAAAGCGTCGAGTTTTCTTTGCCGTCTTTAGTGTTTTCCCTCAAACCGCTCTCACAGCCTTTGGATTTTCGCTGAACTCTGACTACAACTCATAGGTATTGACATCTACATCATCTACTCGCAATGATACTGAGAGTAACTGTCAATGCCTCCCACTCTTCCCCATCTCCGCTATCATTCCCGATCTCCGCTATCGTGAACTAAGAAGATCCGGTAGAACACATCTCATCGACTTTTTACTGTTCACAGTGGGATTTCTTTGGGTATATACTAACGTGGAGGTCAAACAATTAACATTCAACATACTGTACTAGTAGTTGCGGAGACAGGGCACGCCGATCTTTGCCTCCTGCTCGCGGTGAACAATGGTACGTATTATAGTTTTCATGCGTCGAAACGAAACCATGCATTAGAGGGCCACCTTGATATTTGCCACAGCCTATGTCTCGTTCTTTGCCCTGAAAAAGGATCGGAACTGAGGCGATCAACCAAGGTAGAAGACTGTAAATCATCGAAATAAAACTATAAACATTGAATTTAGCATTTCACTTCTAGCGGGGCGCAACGACAGGATTTAGAGTTTTCGCTAAGTTTCATTCATCCTTCAAACGAACAAACAGTATTAAATCTATCAGCTTAAATAATAACAGAACATGAATAAAATGATGCAAACAGCTATTCTTTAGGTCGTCCCGGTTCGTTGCTACGAACAAGAAGAAAATAAAACAGAACTTAAGAAACTTATGAATCAGTACTGCTAGACACGTAGGTAGATCCCACATCACTGCATACTTTTATTTCACTGCTTCTTTGGCGGCAGTTGCCGAACTCGCGCCCGTTTGACCAGCTCGGTACCGTCTCAAAAGCGCAGCTGCAGGCTGCGTTTCTGTCTTCGAAAGCATTCTTAGAAGTGGTCATCTCTCTATTATTAAGATGGGATTCCAAAAATGCCAAATCTCTTTGAACTCGTTCTCTTCGGCAATTGCCAGCTCTCCGAGTAAAAAGTGTCAAATTCATAATCAAGGATTACCATAATACTATTAATATGATCTTCATCAACTGCCTATCTAGACGGTCCTTGACTCAGTATAAGTACAACTCACATTCTTGCGACTTACTTTGATTGCCATAACAAGCGTTCCAGCTCGCTGGGCATGACATGAGAGCCTATGCTTGAGCTTGCGGAGGAAACGGAACTAGAGGATCGATCGGCGCGAACGGAAGAACTTAAGGTTGTGCAGAAAATTTTCTCCAAAGCCTCGATTCTGCCGCTTGATGCCAACAAGTTCCACGCGAGCCATTGGGCTGGATCCGCGAGCGCGCTTTTTTTCGCTACATTCTCGAGGAAGCTTGGTTCTGTCGTCCGCATCCGTGTCGGATCGCGCCTAGTTGTACGATCAGCTTCTTTTTCATGATTGGTAAGACTGTCCGCTTCCGCACATTTTCTCGATTTAGTTGTCATGTCTCCATAATTTGGCTTCACCTTATCTTGATGTTCAGTATCAACACCAAAAGAGGCGGGGGCCATCTTCGCACTACTGCCTTCAGTAGAGCAAGAGGCTTCTGCACCCCCCGTCCGCGCCGCCGTTTTCGCGCTGCTGGGTTTTTTCCCAGAGCAAGAGGCTTCCGTTGCGGAGCTAGTGTTCATACTTTTCACAAGGAAGCTGGTACTCGCTGTCTTGTTCCAAGAAGAACACTCCTTCCTGTTACCTCTTGATTCTTGCGTTGTTGACTCATCAGCATCATGATCTACTTGTTCTACACGGCCTTTACTAATATCTTCTTCTCCACCCTTCATAAAAGTAGTATCCTGCTCAGGGTCTCCTTTCTCCCCACCGCGACCTCCTCCCCTGTCTACTTCCTTTTCATCTACTTCCATCATCTCACTGGATCCCAAATCCCCCACTATTTCCTCTTCAACGTCATCTACTTCCATTTTTTCACTGCTTTTCATGTTGTCGTTGTCCTTCCCACCACCTCCGATTCCGAAATCTGATTCGCATTCAAGCGCGAAATCAGACACCATTTTCTGGACTTCAGCACGGAGACGCAGCCACCCAGGCCGCTGTAGGACCTCCACACTATGACGCATCGCACAAAACAACACAGAGTAATGCTGGTACGACTTTATCGCGTCGAGTATGCCCGTTTCTTAGAAGAAAAATGGACTATCAAAAAGACTACCCAAGAACACTGTGGAAAAAAATTTGTTGTAACTGGTGGACTATTAAGGGGATAAAAACAGACACAAACACACATAGAGAGCCTCTATCTTAGACACCTGAAAAAGATTTACAGGGAAAACGAGAAATGTGGAAAGAATCCCACCTATGTATTTCGAAAAACGGAATAAAGACAACTGTACACGAAGACAGAAAATATCAATAAATATGTCGCTATCCATGGATATCCGAATGTGGCACAGCGTGGCTGGAGGTTGGCATAGTAATCTTTACCATCCCTGCAAAAAGAAATTTTTTTAAAGGAATCAATAGTATCTCAAAAAATGAATTAGTATAGAAAATTGAAAATGTAGTTTGTCTATAACTATATGAATATTCTCTTAATGATTTCTGGTTCCATGCTTTGCAGCCGCTAGGGCTACTAGAGCTGGCCAAACTACTTGTGACTCAGGGTGATCCGATGGTAGATGCTTCATTCTTTGCATATAATTATGCATCTCGTTATCCGATGGGAGATGCCGCCTCTCCAGCGCCGCTTTCAATCCGGGCACTGGCTGGCTCGGCTTGGGGTTAGAAAGACCTATAAACTCAAAAACAAACATTGAGATTATCCCTACAGGAAAATATGTTAACACGAAGTTTTATATTACCTTCAGAAGCAAGTACTATAAATATGTTTGGATGGGAATGACATGAAAACGATTTTTACATTCGGAAAAAATGTCAAAATTCTAGGAACCTTTCTAATAAAAGTCACAAAAGACCTTACTTTTCGTTACTGATTCTCTCTGCTGTGCGGATAGAATAGAAGAGATTAAGATTTTAATTTTGACTTACGAGTACAGAAAATATTTAGATCAATGAGTAGACTCTATAGCTTCGCCATACTAGGCTCCGCCGAATCCGCGCTCGCTGCGAGAGTCTGCAGAACCAAAACCCTATCCGAGCGAAAAAGGGGCAAAGCGTCATGCAGCAAGCTGCGGACTCCCTCCCCTACCGTACTGATGTGCGGCTCACTCAAGAGCTCTATTATCTTCCTCTTTGTCAACATGTTATTTGTCTGTGACAACTCTTCCTCGCTTTGTTCATCAAGAAGGCTTTTCCCGAAACCTCGTTCTTGGGAACTACACCTTTCACTGTTGTTTACTACGTTCAGCGCTCTTTGTGGGGAAACAGTAGCAGCCGAAGCGGGTTGTTCGCCTACTACGTTCATCTCGTGCGTTGCTTTCTTTGGCGAATCAGTAGCAGCCATCGTCTGTGGAAAATCAGTAGCGGCCATCGTCTGTGGAGGAACAGTAGCGGCCATCGTCTGTGCTGGTGGAACGGTTGTAGCAGCCAAAGTGGCTTGTTCATTTTGTATTCCGGAAATATCTCTGGCAGCGCTCAGCACCCCGTGCATCTCCTTGAGAAAATCAATGACCATACGCAGACCTTTTTGCTGCACTCGCCGCTGAAACGGAGTGTTGTCGAGTGCAATCGGGCTAAGAACTTGGCGATACGCGCTCCATATCTTCTCACGAAACCATGAAGAGGGAGCAAGAGCAACGAACAGCTTCGGTCTATTTACTATAATCAACCATGAACAATAAAAGCAACTACGCTAATGCTTAGTGAAAGCTCTTATTGTTTACTTGCTCCAGATCTTGTCCTGTAAGAGCGAAAACCTAGTTATTGTCTGAACTTTCTCAGGAAGGCGGTATAGTATACTGTACTGTACTGTACTGTAGATGAATTCTCTATACTGTCATTTGCTTCATCTATACTATAGATGAATTCCTTATACTGTCATTTGATTCACCTATGTATACTGTGTAGTAAATCAAATGACACAATGTAAAATCTACTTAAATCACAACCATCACGATAGTTCCACATAACTGGCACAGCAGTAATACTGCTATTGTGGCGGTGAAGGTCTCGAATATTTTATCTGTATTCTCCCCGAACGTTGCATTGCCAGCTGACCCTAACGGCGTGACAAAGGCACGCCAAAACAGAGGCACATCAATGATTAGGGACAGCCCCATCAGACATAACCGAACGAAGGTGCCGCACAATGAAGGATGGTATGGTGTGTGGTGAATGATTGATCATTTCTTGGCTTTGATCCTATACTATAGTACTATGAAAGCCAACACTATGTATAGGAAATATGATCGTATCTCCTCATAGTATAGGGAATACGAATCCACCTCCAAACTTTTGGGTTACTCTATGTAGCCGTGATGAAAACTCTCTGACTTTAGATGGATGCTCGCTCGAGCTACCTTTCGAACTATTTGAAATTCAGTCTACTCAATCTATCTTGACAGCTAACCTCTTCCTTCCAAAGTTTAAGATTGCATCTAGCCATATTTGTGGGATTGAATCTCAACACTATAAACACTTCTACATTTTACTGATTTAAAATCTGGTTATCATTACATCTTCTCGACCCCTTTTTTACTGTATACAACTCCAACTACCCCTCACGACTACATAGAAATACGTAGGTCTTCTAGTGTATAGATACTCCAACTCACGACTATACATGAATATGTAGGTGCGTCCTTTTCTAATGTTACTGTTCATAAAAAAACAACAGCCTTGAGAGGTCCTATCGTGTATTCGTTATCCTCGACTTTTTTCGCGAGACGCGCGCCATGGTGAATAAGCCAAATGTACTGCGTGAGTGAATGCACAGGTAACGCCTCCCCCAGCAGCTCGGTGCCTTGTGTCCAAGAAAAAAACTGGCCTTGCATTAGACGAACGAGGTCTATATTACTCTTCATTGGAGTTAGTCAGACCCATTGCTGACGTTCTCTAATTCCAAATCTACGCAAATCACGCACGACACTCTTTGTTCTAAATTGTCTTGATAGTTGTAGAAATATAGTTTTCAACAATACAGCTTTTCTGATACTGATTGTCAACAATATAGAAGTGATAGTTTCAATCCCATTTTTCCCTCCCTTAATTCCTCGACTAAAGCCAGAACTTGACACAGAATAAGCACTGCGGCCCACACTTTTAGGCTGCTGCTCAGCGGTCGCTTCAAGATGTCGATCGCCGCCGCAGCACACGAAGCACAGAAGCCGATTTCTTTCGCCGAGCCAAAGTATGACTCGAGGAAGTTTTTTTTTAGAGAAAAAAAAGGAAATCTTCAATGTTGAGAAGATTTATTTACTGACAGAGTACCACTGTAGATGAAACATAGAACTAAGTACAACTTTTGTTTTATTTCTTTTGTTTGCGCCTGTAGCGCCAGATCAGCCTAGTTACTAATGACTAAGAGATAGGGCCTGGGATAGAACGAGCACTCGACAGACACTTATAGTCGTCTTCTTCGAGTGGGCTTCCCTTAGTAGGTGGAACAAAAGCTCACCGCTCCCATTTAAGTCCTACCTTAAATACAAGCGGGAAAAAAATTGTGCCTTAACTTTCCCAAAGCTAGAGTCTCCAGAGCCGTAGAATCTTGTAGCGAGGCCTTAAGGGCTTCCAGGTTTCCGATAAAGAGCAAGACGATCTCAACGCAAAGAAGTGCTACATCAGCCACTGCGGCATTAGCAAACTCCTTGACCATTTCACCCGAATGAACCCACTCTCGCAGCTCTTGATAGGCAATTTGCTTCGCTCTCATGTCGAGAAATGATGAATGTGGAAGGACAGAGTATTCTGGGGTATTTCTGGGCTTGTTACACTTGAAGAATTATATTATGAAGACAGGATATTTCTGGGCTTACATTTGTGAAGAATGTTGAAGACAGGATATTTCTGGGCTTACAGTTGAAATATGTTGAAGACTCCAGGTACTTCTGGGATTTTGAGGAATGACATTGAATGTGGATAGTCGATGGAACGTAGATTGACGCGATCCCATATGAAATTAGACTACGGTCCTCATGATATTAAGCCTCCTCCAGTCACCTCTGTTTCTGTCATTCAGTTACAAGTCTCATCTTCATAAACCTCCTTCTCCTCCTACCACGTCTCCCTCTGCGTCTTGTACTGCAACAGGTACCTCCTTTGATGTAGTTCTCCCAACATTTTTAAAAATGCACGAACCAGACTCGAGGAGCTGCTCTGCAACAGACCAGGGCTCGTCCCAACCGTCGATCAGTAATTCTCCCGGTGTGTCGAGGAACTTCAACGCTGTCGCAAAAACATCGATAGAAGCCTCGATGGTGGTCTTAGATCAAAGAACAAGAGCTCGACCATGTAAATGCATAACAAATTTTTTTTAATTTCGAGAGCATAAGTTTTTTGACATTGGCAGAGTCTCTGATGTGGTCACTTCGGAAACCATCGAAGAGACAAGAGAGAACTCATGTGCGTCCAACTGTAGAAACACCCGCACGCGTGCCAAGCACTTCACAAAGAAGTGGCCCTCAGACCTCGTACTGTTTGACGAGCAAATAAGAAATAAATACACTATAAACAGGATGAATGAACAGAACGATCTATGATCACTTTCTCACTTGTTACTTCTAGAAGAACTAACTAAATTTAGGATAATGAAGACCAACTATGAATAGCTTCCCTTGCTACTAGAAGAACTACGATCATAAAAAGACCAACTCGTCTGATTTACTATTAAAATCGTGCCTTGTGATGAATGCGTGATTAAAGAGGTTACAACAGCTCATAATCTCTAGAGTTGCGCCTTCTTCTTCGGTATCCTCTGTCACAACGGTCAAAGGGGCGCCCAGCGATGCCGAGATCCACCGCTCAATTTTATCAAGCACGCGCAAGGTAAGCTCTTCGCAATCTTCAGATTCGTCTGTTGATTGAACCTTGTCAGACTCCTTTAACGCGCCCGTTCCTAATATATGACTTTTACTTGCTGGAGTGGTCTCGACGTCCGCGCCGTCAGCCGGTCGAAATATGAAGGAAATATAAATAATACGTTGAGGTAGTCCTCTGATGTGTTTTCTTATAAACTTTTTATTTTATAGATAGACGCTTCGTTTCATCTTTATCAAATGGAAATGATCCTAATCGCGATCGAGGTCAAGCCACAAACAGTACCTGCCATTTCAGTATTGCTCAGAAGCTGAAAATGCTTCTTTTATTTAGTCCTCTTGCCGCCCACAATGATTGAACTTACGGACATTGCATGATTGTCGTAACTGTCTGTGTCGCAGCATCGCTTTGGTCTTGGCTCGTTGCTTTGGCAGATACCAATCTCGCCAGCTGCACAAAGGGTCGGCTACAGAAAGTGCATTTCGGCGTATGATCTTGCTTTGCGTTGCGCTTTGCGTTGCTTTGCATGGATTTTTGTGCTTGCATCCGAAGACACGCTTCGCAGAAGTAGTTTTCGCATGTGCATGGCCATGTTGGAAGCAACAGGAGCCCGTCCCTACGTGTGCCGTGGCATATCGTGCACATGTCCTCGTCCTCGTTTTTCTGGCTTCGCAAAAATGGTCTGCTCGTCTCTTTTACTTGTTCATGATCACCTCCTAACTCGGCTTCTCCTTCTTCTCCTTGCCCCTCTCCTAAACCACCCTGACACATTCCCCGCGGCCGCTCATCTCCACTCTTCGATAACATCTCCACCCTTCGAGTGCGCGCTCTTGCTACTTTGTTCTTGGCCATACAGGCGACGGCCTTTCCTACGTGCCGAAGGACTCCCGCAAGCAAATCTACCATACGCGGATCCGGATTACTGCTCTCGTCGAGTTTGAGCTTGCTTAAGCGACCAGTTATGTCGTCGAGATCGGCTGCAGAAAGGTCCACCTGATCAATTTGTCTTTGTGTATCTCGATCACGAGGACTAACTGCTATGGCATCATCACTTCTAGGCGCTTCGCTCGAATCACCTGCTGTGGCTTGCTTACCCCCTTCGAATGCAGTTGCTTCATCCCGCAACAATGCAGTTGCTCTATCCCGCTCCAATGCGGTGGCTTTACTCCGGTCAAAATCAGTGGGCGCGCTGTCGAGTGCACAGGCAGTAGTTTCCCCGTCCAATGCATAAGCTTCAACGCCAAAAATAGTTGTTTCCGCGTCAGATCTAGTCGCGGCTTTACCCTCTCCCTCTTCGGGCGTTTTTGCTGCAGCATCTATGCCCTCCAGGCCGGATTGTTTACTGTGTCGACCACGGTGCACGGGTCGCAGGGCGAATGCGGCGGCTGCATTGAAGCCTGTCGCGCTGCTCAGGAGCAGAGGGAGCGCCCTGCGGAGGGGACATAGCGCTAGCGATTTCATAGTGAGTGATCTCTTCGGAAAGATGATGGTCTAACTCAAGACACGTTAACTTTTGGTTGCCAGAGAAACAAGGAAGTTAGGCTTTATATCTTTAATGAATCTGGACGAGATGCAGATGCTCAACGATCGTTAGCAAGCAGCCAGAAGAGAATTGTGAAAAGTCTATGGACTCACTAGTTGGGACCATGTAGTACACAGTCATAGAGATCTATACCCATTAACTACAATGGGAATGGGTTACAATCTAGACCTAAAAAATTAACGACGGCGAGAGTGTGCGAATAAATCACTCCTCTGCGTCGACAACTTGGAAAAAAGATATACAAGCTGAGTGACACGCTCTTGAAACACTGCTTGAGAGTTGTTCAGAATTGGACTCAGTAAATTCAAAAAACAAAAACTTTCTTACATTCATAATTTCTTACATTCACAAAGAAAGGGGCCAAAACAGCAGTATTGAGAACATGCTGAGAATTCGTCGACAAGATCAATAAAATTGAAGGTCCTTGGGAACTCAAGGCAAAGGCAAAGATCTTAAATCATCGCCTTAATATTTCCTAACATTTCAGACAACTGCTCGGCATGGTCGAATGGAAGCTGAATTCCGAGCGATGCAGGTAGGTGTCAAGGACATTGTCTTTCAAATTGGCACACTAATCGAACAGGAATGGCCAAGAGAAGTCAGATGGATGCGCTGGAAGTGGACATTGTGGAATAAGGAAATATCTTGGATGGATTCCTTGTTCGCGCCGAGACCTGTCCATCATGGTCGGCAGTAAAACACTTAACCAGCCTTGTTCTTTCACTCAAATGTACAATAGAGAAACAATTTACATTCTGATATTCTTCAGACACTTTTGGGAACGAGTACGAGAGTAGACGATTTTTCCCTATTATACTTTAAATATCACCCATTACTCAATATCTTATCACCCTCCTCCTTGTTTGATGAAGCAGAAATTGATACAATAAAATGAGAAACGAACACGACTGCTAAGTACTGATTATCATTGGTACAGGATGAGAATCCATGGAAGATTAGACACGAAACAAAACTTTTTACTACCGAAACTGTGGACCGGGGTCCAGATAAGAAACATTTAGGCCTGTAGTGCCAGTACGTAATGACACTACCAGCCACTTATAGCTGCAATGCAACTATAGAGACTATTGACACTACGACTTCCAGCTGCAATCCAACTATAGAGATTACTTTTGAATTTATTATACTTGTTACTTTTAAATAATGAAGGTATAAATCTTTACACCCAAATGATACTTTTTTTCTCCACGACAGCAAGG
>JACKZZ010005583.1_pt1 | contig 21767 bp, 25 predicted proteins | sample 8027871 | NCBI WGS metagenome assembly JACKZZ01 (sample SAMN15724774, study PRJNA655200) | protist metagenome | isolation source: fluorescence activated cell sorting (FACS) single amplified genomes of... | place: USA: West Boothbay Harbor, Gulf of Maine | collected 2000-07-19 | reverse complement strand
TCTCGCGACCGTAGTCCGAGGAGAAACTACACTCGGTTTGCGATGGAGAATGACGAAAGGGAAAAGCCGGGGACAAAAAGTGTGATCAGCTTCAGCAAAGCGTTGGAACAGGAATTCGTGAGCAAAATCGTGAAGCTCAGCTCCAAAAACGTGCGGTTTGCGAAGAAGTTGATGCTGGACTCGGATTTCGTCTATCATTTATGCATTGCAAAAGTATCGTGCTAGTATAAATCGCATGACAAATTTACTCAGCATGAAAAATGAATCTTCTCATGCTGATTTACCTTGGGAATCAGATTTCTGATGCATATCTGCGATTAGTACGAGCGCGATGCTTTTGCATTTGATATCACTACCCCCGGATCGAGTGGAACGAGAAGAAGAACAAATTGAGTTCAATCGACTGGGACGTGTGTCTGAAGGATTTGTACGGCGAGTGTCAGCCGGTGGTGATGGAAAATAAAAGGACTAACTCAAGCAAAGAAAAGGAAAACAAAGAGGACGGAACGATAACGAAGAATAAGAACTCAAGCAAGGAGAAGGAGAACAATAAAGGGGATACAACTATATTTGAAGATACAACTGTCCCGAAGTACAACGGCGTGAAGGAGTTTGAGCTGAACCACCTAGCCCGGATTTTTACAGGAGCCGCGTCTAGAAGTAGAACCACAACCACAACCACGTTGCAGCAGCAGGGGAAGGATCTTCATAGTAAGACTGGTGCGACAATTTCTTCTCATGCAGGAACTGCTCCGTCAACAACAACATCTAGTTCTAAGAACGGCACCACTGAGAGCTCCACCCTCTACCGCTTCCACCAGATCCGGTGCTTGGCCTATGTCGCTCCGCAATGTGCAGCTGGGAAGAAGATGAACAGCAAGCTTGACAACTTGGAGGATGCGATGAAAAATGCTGCAGATGACAAGTTCAGTTTGACGACCAAACAGGACAGTTACGGCGACGAGCACTTCGACGTGTTACAACAGTTCGGGCACATCACGCTGCACTTCGGCGATTTTTACCTCAACGAGAAACTCATCGAGAAATTTTTCAAACCCCTTGAAAGGTGCGGGAATTCCAATTTGAAGCTTCACGGGCTCTACTGCCGCTTTCCGAAGCAAATGAACTTGTCCTTCGTCGCGGTTTTTTTTCAGAACAAGGAAAAGGACACCAGCATGACAAACGCCAAAGGTCTACTTGCGGATAACGGCATGACAAATAGCCGTCTCTTCGGCCACATCACGGTCGACGTGGGGAAGTATTCGCCGAAACACGTGGCAAAGTATGCCTTGCAAATAGGTCTGGGTTCGGAAGGCTGCAACTTGTGATGCGCATAACAGATCACACAACAATTTGTCTTGCATAGACAGCAAAAGTTGTCTACTCTTGGCCATGTTGATGGTGAGAGCGGATTTCTCATGCAGGCTAGGCATCGCGAAGTAGAACCTGTGATGCTGGTCTCTGCTCGCCAGACACTCTGGGTCAACATGCAAAACCTGCATTACAAACATCTGCGCTCATCCAGACCCAGATCGATATTTGCACTCGATACGAAGTTGTCCGAGGCAATGTTCGGCGAGGACAAAGTCGCGGGGAGGAGTGTCGTCACGATTGATGGCGAGGAATACGACGTGAAGGACATGCTGTCTTCCAACGTACGAGTCAATATCTACACCTTGTTCTGCGTGGCGAGCAACCGAAAGCCGTCCTGTGCCCATTCGGGTATCGAAGCGCCGGGGAAGACGAAAATTGTGGCTGGCTTACCAGGGAGGGTGGAGGAGAAAATTGAGCACTTGCTGGATTTGGCGACGAACAAGAAGAACCTTATTTGTGCGAAGATGGATAAAAAAGACGACAACGTTGAAGAAACAGCTCCTGCTGGTGCTCCGGCTTCCTCTCTCAGCCATGCAGCGGTGTCGGGTGACAACAAGGTAGATAATGAATCTGCGCCGCAAGTAGAGCAGGAACTCGTGGAAAACAAAGAGAAAGTAGAACCTTCTGCTTCGAAGAATGGAGAAAATAAAACCGAGGAGAAAGACCACAATACTTCCTCATCTCCACAACAACACAACTCGGGGAAAAAAGCTGACAACTACACTTCCTCCTCTCCACAACAAAACTCGGATAAAAATAAAGCCAAAGGCGACCAGAGCTTACACGATAAGAATTTACTCGTCCAGAGTCCCTTAGCGAGTGAGAAGCAGAACCAGTTGGACCATCATCTGGCGAATAGGAAGGCGGAGCCACCAGCGTATGACGAATCGGTGTTGGATTTTGGGGAAGATGACGACTTGGACATGAACGAATTTATCAGCAGCAATTTGGATCACAGCGCCCCGGTTTCCGAGAAGGCAGTGGAGAGGGAGAAGGTACTAGAGGCGGGGAAACATCAAAAGCCGCGGCGGAACAGCGACAGCATTGACAGTGACATGATCAGCAGTAAAATCCCACTGGTTTCGTCCAAAAATCATAACCAGAAGACAGACCAAGACGACAGAGATGACGATATCCTCTCCTCCTCTCCTTCCTTGTCCCGGAACAACCGGGGCAAGCTGAGTCCACCGAACCTCTTATGCTGAGTAGAAAACGTCCCCGCCTAACAGTCCAGATGGGAAATATCATGAGAAGTGCAGCAGGCGTATGCCGTGTAGTGGTTCTTGCGGTGAGCACCTAGTCTAGCCGCATCACAAGTTGTTATATCGCCTTATCCTGACTAGCGCATCACAGATCTCCAAACTCGATATCAAGACGCTTTCTTATGTATGAGGCTGCGCATTATGTTTACATGCTGAGAATGACATGAATTCAGATTTGCATGACAACACCTTTGGTGCTATCGTGGGGACGGACGTTTTTGCACAGGATACCTCTCCTCCGACTCGGAGCTCTCGAGGCAGATCAGGAAGAGACGGAAGATTGTGGAAAAGTAAAGAACCGTTCTAGTACTACAACTCGACGGCTGTTGTAAGATTCGTGGAACATAATTCAAGTACAGAGGCTGCGACGTTCTAGCGGAATGGCGGAGGGACATCAGGGATGTATTTGTGATGCGGGTAATGGAGCAGAGGTACAAAATATTCAAGGATTCCGCAGAGGAGAAGCAGCACGCTGTACTGAAAGTCTTTCCGTCGAGGACCACCACGACCAGATCTAAAGACGACATCAAGGATATCCTGATTCAAAACGTCCCCACAGCACCAGAGTCAAGATGGGAGATCTGCTAGACAAACCAACCAGCTTTGGTTGTTTGGCATGACAAGCTTGTCCTCGTAGTGTAGTCCTGTAGTTTTAGGCAGGTCAGCAGCATCACAGACCTAGCATAGCATGCTGATTTTTGCATCAAAAATTCCAAAACACGAAAAGAAAATGCTTCTCATAGGGCTCCGCATGAGCAATTTTTTTGGCATGCAGAATTGCATGACAACTCTGGGGTACTCTGTTCATCTGCGGCCATGGTACAATGGGGGGGCAAAGTGTGTCGCATTTTGTTTAGCATGACAACTCTGGGGTGGGAATGTTTTTGCACGGGATAAAGGAAGAGTTTTTGTTCTACCAGAAAATCCCGAGGATTTTTACACGAAATAAATGCACATGTGTTTCAGCGTTTCATTTTGCAATGACGATTTTCGAGGGCAGCATGCGACAGAGAACACAGGAGTACGACGTCAGACGGAATACTAGGCGGATGCGGCGGTGCCGGTGTCTGATGAAGAACGGAATCAATAAGAAGAAGAGGAGGATATTATGCGACGAAAAGTTCTTATCGTTCACCGCTGCATGAACTACTTCCCAGGATGGCGGGCAACAGCGTGGTCATTCTTGTGCGAAATTCTTCATGCCGTACATTGCGCAGCATGTTGTAGGCTCTACAAGAAATTTTGTCTACCTTGGTTTGCACTTGCGGTCCTCTTGGACACTCATCTACAACAGTGTCGTCGTTTCCATGACAGCGCACTCTGCTCTCGACACAAGAATCATTGAGTATTTGTGTGTCTTCAAATGCTGTAGCATCAAAGAGGAAGATCATAGCTGGCCCTTTAGCAATGTTGATCACTTCAATCGCTTGGCCACTAGAGTCTTTGGACGAGGCGGAGGCGAAACAACTTTTCGTTTGCATACAGGGAAAAACATTTGGAGATTTTTTTACAAACGATAAACCGACGAGAATGATACGGCGATAGAAAAACGACAAGTCCTCGGCACGACCTGAAGAAGTGGACGTCGAATCGATGCCGTCGGAGACGAGATCATTTTCTACCACACCACAACATTTTGCAACATCGTCGAACAAACGGATGTATGGATAAATCTGGCTGTACAAAAAAATCTAGAACGACAGGCCGGTGATGGAGTCGTGGTTTTGATTATGACACAGGAGGATTTTAGTTTGATTTTCGCAAAAATACCCCGAAAGAAAAGGACCGCGACATACGTATTTCATGAGAACCACCACACTTTCGAAGACGTTATCTGTATTCACGAACAAGAATTTGTACGACCCATTGACACAATTTCTTACGCGCACAAAATGATTTTCTTTTTGAACATAATCTCACATGTCTTTCAAAAATAATATCCAAACGCCACTCCTATTGTTAAGGCCGTGGCTTCGTCGTGCGCTTGGTGCTAGTGGATTGTCTCTGGGAGAGGCTCGGGTTCATCTGCTTTGTGTTCCACTCCGAGGAAACAGAAGATCAGTGTACTCATGTGTAAAGCGGTAGCTTCATGGATGATTACTTCGTTCACCCAAATAAATCGATGAAGAAGTTTTTACGATTTTGGATGCGGTTTTGCTACGCGGCTTCGCAGAAGATCTGCTACTACTTTTGGATGATCCACGGCTTCCCTATGGCAAGATATTTTTGTGAAGAAGGAAGATGGGGCTAAGAGCCCAAGGAATGTTGATCTGCGTGCGACGTGGTGGTTTGGTGAAATATGTTATCGTTGAGCTTCTGCTTCACCGATCCAGCAGAAAGTGTGGTGGTAGATTGCAAGTCGAAGACGTGGTGTAGGCGTGTGAAGCAGGGTTCTAGTTTTATCGTGTTACAACGGAATCACGGAGTACTCATCCTCTTCAGCGATTTTTATAAACTGTTTGACAGCTACTTCTGCTTCTGCAATAACTTGAACTTTTTCACTTTCTCTTGCACGTCGCCCCTTCGAAATCAAACCGCGTCTACTTCAACATTTTAATTTTATCCTAAAGTTTGTCCATTACAACATCACGAGCTTTTTCGACGTACAGTGGCAAGCGGATCAGAAAAAATGGGTTTCACTCGTAGAAGAAAAAACAAGGAGCAGATTTTTGAGCAAGAGCTCCAGGGGGTATGAACTACAAATATGCCTGAGTCTGGAAACTTGTGATGCTAGTTTGTGAATGGTGGGCGCGCTGCGTTATGCAGCCACGCATGACAAGTTTCTGAGGTCCTATGATGGTTTCGCTTCCCGCATGACAAACTTCATTTTTGCATGACAGGTAAGAGGCTGCCTTCATGCTCAACATGCATTACAGATTTAAGAGTCGTGTGAGACAAGCATGACAAGCTTGGTTGCACTCTTCCAGACCCAGACATATTTGCAGTTGATAAAGGGCTCCGGATGACGAGGAAACAGGTAATTGCGATTCAAAAAAGCTTATGCATTGCTAATATGTCTGGCTCTGGGTCTGGAAGGATGCAAGATTTATTGCCATGCTTGTCTAGCATGACTCTGAGCTCTGTATTGCGTGCCCGCAAAGAGCTCCTCTTTCCTGTCATGCAGAAGCGAAATTTCTCATGCGGATTACGCAACTCAGAGGCAGAACCACAACCACGGAAAAACTTGTCATGCTTGGCAGTGCATTACAATGTGCGCATTGGTCCTTGACTTGCATCACAAGTTTCCAGACCCAGACATATTTGCATTCAAAAAAACTGGCCGCAGAAAACCTGAGAATTCGACAAAAACAGGCGCTGACCACCATCACGACGGTTTTGGGGACCGCGACCTTTCTCGGGGGCGTGTTGCTGGTGCTAAGGATGTTGTTTTTGTGAGGAAGCTCCACCTCTAGATGCATAAGAAAATAAAAAGCCAATATGTAGTACAAGAACTCCCGAAAGAATGAATGTTACTGTGGACCGACGACGAGCCACTTGAGCAAGTACTGCGTGATGTACGAAGGCAAAGAAGATGCATTTAAATTAAACTAAAGAACTACAAGCCACACACCTAAAGGTGACCTGCACTGCGCTAAGGCGCCTGAAGATGCAGCCGACTGTTCCACCTACTAGACTACGCCGGCCATCAATCAGCTTTCACAAGCTTAACGAGTGTCGCTGAGAGGAGCGCTCCGTGCGTGGTATTGAGTTCTTTGTGGGTGGCAATCAATTAGTTTTTAGATGTTGTGTCCTTTATTACAACGATGCTGCCGTATCAAGAGCGACAGGAGAGGAGGCACACGCTATCAGTATTCTACTTTATTCACTTGTCTACTGGGAGGACTGTGTTTGGGTGTGGTCGGACGTCAACGTCAAATCTTCAATATGAGCGCGACACCTCTGTGCCGGACTGCCCTTCTTGGTCCCGCACCACCGTCCTCCCTTGCGGTTGACCATTGCTACGTCGCGGTACAGCGGGTTTCTGCGTTGTAAAAGCACCGACCACCTGGCGCGTTTCAGAGGACCTCAGCAAGAACATTTTCAGACAATGACCGACAACTCGACAACTTCCCCGCGGAACAAGCAGCGCACCATGACCGCCGGGTCCGCGGCTTCTTCGAGCGGCGGCACGGCCAATTCCGCGGTGACGGGGTCCAGCAACGGGACGAACCAAAATTCGCAGTTTTCTTTCGGCAACAATTACAACACCGCGTTGAATAGTAACGGAACCAACCACCTCGACCAAACAGGCTCCGGGCCGTCGCCGTCGGGCCAAAATAGCAGGAATTCCGGTGGTACTGGTAACGGTGGACCAGGAAATAACAATAAGCCGACGATTTTGATGTTAAACAACTCCATCACGAAGGAAAACAGTGAGGCCAAGAAGAAGATAAACAAAACAACAACTACCGACAACTCAACTGCCTCTTCGAAGCAACCGATAATTCCTTCTGGGTTTCTGTTGAAAAAGTTCCTCGGCTACGATCCCTACAGTGGGTCTCTCATATCCACTGCAGATATGTCTGGGTCTGGAATAAAAGGGGAACTTGTATTGCTTGTGTGGCACTCGTCCTTGCATGACCGACATCTTCCTCGAATAGAGCAGCTTTATTTGTCGTCTTGAAACACAGTAGTGTGTAGTGTGCACTGCGGATGACATCAGAGGGGCTTCGAAAGTTGTCATGCTCGGCTGCGCTCAGGACTGGTCTCATCATGCATGGTTCAGCATGACAAGTTTCCAGAACACCAGACGTATTTGCATTTGATATCTCACCGACCACTACGAGCTGGGGCAGGTGTTGGGGCGAGGCGCGTATGGGGAGGTCGTGGCGGCTATTACAATGAAAAATGCCCCCACCCCCGAACTTCGGAGCATTTGTATTGCAAACCTTTCCAAACGAAACATTCGCCCTCTTGCATCTATCAGCATCACAGGTTTTCACTCGTGAATAGCAAAAATTTGTATTGCAAAAGACCCCAGCAAGAGCGGCGCTTGTCATGCAAGCGATGCGATAGATACACGTCTACACTCTGCAGCAGAAAGATTCATACTCCTTTCATGCATGACAAAAATTTTTCATTGGGAAACTTCGCATCACAAATTTTTGCAATTTCAGGGGTGGGGGCACTTTTCACTGCAATAGCTCCGCGACTGAGGCCCAGGTCCAGATTATTCTCGTCGGTTTGCTTGTCCTGTTGTCTGTCCAAGCAGAAAGTCGAAGCGTTGATCGCGGCACCAGACTTAGATGAGTTGATTGAATCGTTCCGGAACAAGCGGAACTTGAACGCAGGTCGGCACGACAGGGACAAGGACAGCACCAGCGCAGGGACGATTTCGCAGGGGCTGAGTGCGAGTAGAAGGATGATGCGAAACTATCCTGAGTAAAAACGTCCCCACACCAGAATCAAGATGGGGATTTTGCAACACAAACCTAGGACTTTTGGGAGTCACGCATGACAAGTTGCACTCCGTAGTGTAGTGCATGTCAGCAAGTGCAGCTGCATCACAGATCCATCTGCTTATCCTGTTCATAGCATCACAAATTCGAATTCCAAAACACGACTGAAAATGTCTACCGTGGGTATGCGCATCACAAATGTCCTTGTCATTGCAAAACTGCATGACAACTCTGGGGTGGGAACGTTTTTCCTCAGGATAGAAACACGCTAAACTCCATGCCGTTGGGGAGATTTCGGGATCGTGAAGCCGAGGAGGCTAAGCATTTCAAAAGCATTGTGCCAGTAGTAGGAATCGCATCGCAAATTTGCTCAGCATTAGAATTGGAATTTGTAATGCTGATTTGCCTTTGATAAAAAGATTGTAATGCATGATTGCGATTACTACGAGCGCGACATTACTTTTGCACAGGATAGAGGCAGAGGAGGACATGGATTTCGAAGAGATTATTGCGATTAACGAGAGAGAACAAACGGCGCAGCAAAACCGAAGTTCCACGGCGTCAAACAGTGGAAACAACAATAGCAAGCCGAAAGTCTTCCGGAGCTTCTTGAAGGTACTGTTACTTCTATGGCAAATCAACTAAATTTGAGTATAGATCTTCAGTTTGCCATGCACATGCGGTATCTGTGGTGTGCATGAATTATCTTTGGTGCAGAAGATCCATAGCATGATCTTCGGGGCAGCGATACTACGTTCGGCTAAAAATTCTCCACATTTTTTTTTGGACCAGAAGATTCTACAATTACCAGGGCACCACCACGAGTCCAACTTCCCACAGCCCCGCTGCCGTCGTTCCAGTGACGGATACGGAAGCAAATGCGGAGCAAAACCGGAAGTCCACCAGGTCTTCGATTTTCAACGCGATATCATTTACGAAAAACCGCACGAGCTCTCACGGCCCGAACAAGAGTCACCTGCACGCGCCCGGCGGGACCCGATCGAGCATCATCGCATATTGAGAGGAAAAACCCCCCGTCCCCATATCGAAACGAAGTGTCTGATGCTGGTTTGGCGTACACAAATCAGATCTGTCTTGTAGAAAGTGCTTGGCGGCATTTTCTGAGCCTGCTTGGGTATGCAGAAGGCTAGCAACTGCGCATGGCAAACAGGGTTGCAGTAGTCGAAAGAGCATGGCAGACTTGCTTGGGAATAAGTCAAGTGGCTCCTATGACCCTATATGCAAGACAAAGATGATTTGAGGCCACAAATCAGCATCACAAATTTCGTTTTGATATGGGGAGGGGGGATTTTTCATTTTGATATCGCAAGCCTTGTCCCCAGTAGCTTCTCCCGCACGAGCTTGGCCGGCGCGCAGTCGTTCGTCACGAGCGAATCTTTCGTGAAAAGGATTTGCAGTTACGACGAGTCCGCTTTGCGGGCCCGGCCGAGTCCGAATGACGCGCTGCGCCGGGCCGCCACGCAGCGGAACAGGCAGAAGAAAACGAACAACGACGGAACTGCGATGGGCAATATCAAATGCAAAAGTGTCTGGGTCTGGAAGAATGCAACTTGTGATGCTACATTTGGATTCCAAAAAAATCTGTATTGCGTGAGTGGCAAAGGGAATGCAATTTCTGCCACGCTGAGAAGACATTTGTCATGCGGAATAAACATCAAGAAGCCCTTAAAAAATCTGTAGTGCTAGGGTATGCATCACAGACATCATGGCTCATGCAAAACGTGCATGACAAGTGTCAGAATCTTCCAGACCCAGACATTTGTACATTTGATAGGCAAGGCCAGCGTGATATTCGGGGCGAAAGGGATAACCAGTGCGATAGCCTGAGCAAAAATGTACCCACCCCAGAGTTGTCATGCAGATTTGCAGCTACAGAAGATTTGTAATGCGCATACACATGAGAGGCATTTCCAATCACGTGTTGCGCTTTGCAATGCTGTCGACAGGATGAGTAGATGGATTTGCGTTGCTGCTGTGCTTGCTAAAAACTGCACTACAATACCTAGACGAACTTGTCATGCTGGACCTCCAAAACTTCTCGATTTGTGTTGCGAGATCCTCATCTTGACTCTGGTGTGGGGACGTTTTTACACAGGATATGCGAAAAGTAGTTCGGGTCCTGGTGGTGCGGGAAAGAGTCCGAATCACGCGCAAAACGCGATCGCGATACAGGAACAGAGAATGCTACAGGCGGAGGAAGAGGTATAGCACTTGTGATTATACTGTTGTTAGACGTTGGCTGACGCTGATGTCATGCGTTTCATGGATCGATTTCAATGTTACCCTTAATACCCGAGCCCGTGTCTGTCATGCTGGTAGACGAAGCTCTTCTTGTACGACCAAGAAAATATTAACCTCTAGTACCCTTATCAGATACAAAACACGTGGACCTTCGCCGTGAAGTGCATGAAGAAAGCGGCTCTGATATCATTTGTAAAAACGTCCCCACACCAGAGTCAAGTTGGGAATCTAGCAACACAGATCTCCATGTTCTGGGAGCTGTGCATGACAAGTTTCCCTCTGCAGTGTAGTGCTGGTTGGCAGGGGAAGCCGCGTGAGAGAGCTACTCTCTCATCCTGTTTACAGCATTACAAATCCCAAAACAGGATTCGAAATTCCTCTCATGGAGCTGCGCATTACAACTGTTCCTGTCATTGCGCATTTGCATGACAACTATGGGGAGGCAAAGTGTGTCGCACTTCGGTTTAGCATGACAACTATGGGGTGGGGACGTTTTTACTCAGGATATCTGATAGAAGAGGAGAAGAAAAAGCTGGAGTCGTTCGAGAAACGCATGCAGGCCATCAGTAAAATTTTGCAAGAAAAAAACTGTGTAAGTGTAAATCTGTGATGCAGAAAATGCAAAACAGTTACACTTGTCTTGCTCAACATGCATGACCGGCTTGCTTCCTATGTGTTTTCCTTTCCTATCTGCGCATAACAAGTTTTTCCTGTCATGGCAGACAAACTTGCGATGCTATTCCTCCAAGAAACTTACACTTACACAGTTTTTTTCTTGGATAAAGATGCTCCAAGAATTGGAGTTAAACGGGCAGCAGCAAAACCCGGAACTGATGAACAATGTGAAGAACCTGTTGCAAGTCCCGGGTGCTGCCGCCGGCGGCGCAGGCGGGGACGGCACCACGGAAAAGCAGAGCAGCCGGTGGTCGGTCGTGAAAAAAATCTCCGTCACGGTCCAACGTCCCTCCGCCCTGCTGTATCCTATGTAAAAACGTACCCACCCCATAGTCAAGATGGGGAATCGGCTAGACAAATCCACAAGCTTTGGCTGTTTCGCATGACAAATTCGGACGCGCAGTGTAGGGCTGTTTGAGCTAGTTCAGCAGCATCACAGATCTAGTCTCTCATGCTGATTGGAGCATGACAAATTTCAAAACACCATTAGAAAATGCTTCTCATGGGGCTCCGCATGAGAAACATTTTAAGCCTGCAGATTTGCACGACAACTCTGGTGTGGGTACGTTTTTACTCAGGATATGCTGTCGGTGTTGCGTATCAGCAACAGCAGTAACGCGAACGCAGGAGGAGCTTCCCCCGGGGGGATTGCCGGCAGTAAACGAGAACCGCATTTGGGACTCGGGGACTCGAATCTGAATTTGATCAGCGAGAATGGGTATCAAGTGCAAAAATGTCTGGGTCTGGAAGGATCCGAACTTGTGATGCGTGTTTCGGATCCTACAAAGATCTGTGATGCATAACGTGCAAAAGGTGCCCACTTCTGGCCAATCTGAGAGGGCATTTCTCATGCAGAATACGCCTCACCAAGGAGCTGCAGAACCTGTGATACTAGGCCCTGCATTCCGGACGTGGGGGAGCTTGGAAAAACTGCATGACAAACCTGGCAGTCTTCCAGACCCAGACACTTTTGCAGTTGATAATGGGACCACCGTGATGATGAAACAGTCCACGGCGTCGCAAATGAAGCAGTCCAACTCCCCCCTAAACCTTATCTCTTGCAAATCTGTAGTCTGGGTCATCTGGGAGGCAGGCTCGAAGACACTTATATATGATGCTGGACTCGTCGTCCCACGCTCCTTAAATAATTCTGTCATGCATGTTGCGCTGCAATAGCGCTGCAGCTTCTTTGTCATGCAAAAGCACTGGTGTTTCTGTTGCGACTTTTACGTACCACAGAACCGTTCTTCAAGAGTTTGTCATGGTATTTGCGCGTAGTTTCTAGAGTAGCACGACAGCAGCTTTCATCCACAGGACCCAGACGTATAATTTTCTTCAGTGCATAAACCGGAGACAGTCGCAACTCTCCACCGGCCTACCCGCGGTGAATCTCCGATCTATCCAAGAAAAAACACCATCACAATCACATTTTGGAGGTTTTGCATCAGAAATTTCTCTCGCGTGACACATTTTTCTTGGATTGCAAAAACCTCAAGGGAAATCACCAGTAACTCTTGACTGTGATGCATTTTTGCGCATGACAAAAATTTTTGTATTGCAAAAATGTGCAAAAGTGATTGTGATGGTGTTTCTGTTTTTTTCTTGAATACGATCCCCGATGCTGTTACTCGGCGGCAATTACGTGAGCCAAAAACATCGGTATCGCAAGAAAAAAGTGTTACGGTTACACATCATTGTGTTGCAGGCCAAGCAAGACAGACAAGCTCTGTCATGCCGGATATGCACCATAGGAGCCTCGTTTCATAGGTGTTTTCCCGTAGGATTTCTGCATGACAAGTTTTCTCTCTGATGCAGAGAAATTTGTGTTGCTGAATTCACTACAAATGTGTAACAGTAACACTTTTTTCGTGGGATAATCGGCAATCGGCGACGATTGACTTCAAAACGTTGAAGGACAACATATGCATTGCAAAAGCATCCCGCTTTTTACTAAAATCGCAGTCACGCATTACAAATCTCTTTCTCGAAGTAAATCCGGATTACAAATTTCATTTCTCATCATGCCGAGGAGATTTGTTATGCTGTTTGTACTATAGGACGATGGACTTTTGCAAGTTATACAACATTTTCGAGGGGAATTTCAAGATTTTCAAAACCGCGCTGGAAAAGGAACTGAAAGAACTGACGATAAAACGGAAGGAGACCAGTAAGGAACTGAAGTCCCTGAAATCCGTCTCCGAAGCGGCAGTTTTGAAGGAGCTGAAATTGCTTGCGCTCTGCCGCCACAAGAACATTCTCTACCTGGTCGAGTATAGATTGCAAAAATGTCTGGGTCTGGAAGAGGACAAGTTTGTCATGCACATTTTCTACGATCCATGATGTCTGTGATGTATGCCATAGCATCACAGATTTTTTGAGCGCTTATCGATGCGCATCCTGCATGACAAATGCCCTTCCCGCGTAGCCAAATTTGACTTCTCTTGCTGCTCATGCAATACAGATTTTTTTAGCAGCCACATGCAGCATCACAAGTTCGGATCCTTCCAGACCCAGACATTTTTGCATTTCATATCGAGGCGTTCGAAGATACAAAGTTCATGTACGTGGTCGTCGAAAGGTGTTACCTATCCATCGCAAAGATCAAGTCTCTGTCTGGAAGATTTGGGTCGTCGTGTTTGTCATGCAAACTGTACATGACTCACGATGCCTGTGATGCATTCTCTAGCGTCACAGCCCTCGCGAAGGCTTTATCTAATGCCTATCCCGCATGAGAAGTGCCCGATCTTCCGGGTGGCAAAAATCTGAGCACCTTTTATTGCTGAACGTGCAAGACAGTTTTTTGTATGATCGAGAGTTGGCATTACAAATCCCATGCTTCCAGACCCAGCCATGTTTGCCTTTGATATTACGGCGATTTCACGACGAGGTACGGGGCCATGATGCCACCGCCAGCCCCGGTGACGACGGATGCGAACGGGAATAATACAACCACGGGAAATAATAACAACTCCCACTTTCTTATCAGATGCAAATATATCTGGGTCTGGAAAGATGCAGGGAGTCATTTGTGTTGCTGAGTCTTGCATGACAGCGCGATCTTCTGTACGGCATCCACGCATCACAAGAGTTGCGGATGGTAATATTGCGAGATCTACCGTGTAGTTTTGCATGACAAACTGAGTTTATTTCACGACAGCATGACAAAAAAACTGGCCCATCGTATTCTATGCATCACAAATCCGTGTTGTCCTTCACGCTTCGCACTACAAATGCAGTCCCAGACATATTTGCAATGCATATTTCTCGGTCCGCCGGCGGTCGAGTCGGTGGTCAAGCACGTGATTTTCCAGGTCTTGCAGGCGCTGCAGCACATGCACAAGCTCCTTGTTCTCCACCGGGACATATGAGTGTAGTGCACAACTCGTCCCCCTCGACGTCCCTCTCATTTGTAATGCAAAAAAGCAAATCCACAATCAGACTCCAAGCTCTGTCTGCATGGCAAATTCATTTAGCAAAGACTCTCAAACAGTAATACAATCCGTGTGCAAGAGAAGATTTGTCATGCGGAAACCTCATTTCTGCCGTTGGCTGTGATGCTATTTCTCCCTTTCAAAGGAGAATGAGGGGGAGTTCTTGTGCTGCACTGTCATACGACATCAAGCCGGAAAACGTTCTGTTCAAAAATCCTCCGGTATCCCACAGAAAATGGCAGGCTGGTCATATTTGCAATGCGAAGACAAATACACAGAGCGACGCGGCCCCATAGCATGCTGTTTAGGATCATATGCAATACAGATTTTTTGTGCATTTGTTCTTGGTTGCATGTGCAACTGTGACCTGCCTGCTTTTTTCTATGTGATACCCGGTGCGGGGAGCGCAGTCGCTGAACCAGCAAAGGTATGGATTGCAAAAATGTCTGGGTCTGGAAGATCCTGAGACTTGTCATGCACGTTTTGCATGGGCCATGATGTCTGTAATGCATGCCATAGCATCACAGACTTTTCGAGGGCTTCGCGATGCCTATTCCGCATGACAAATCATGCCCTCTCCGCGTAGCCAAAATTGCACTCCCTTTGCTGGTCATGCAACACAGATTTTTTTGGAATCCAAACGCAGCATCACAAGTTCGGATTCTTCCAGACCCAGACATTTTTACAATCCATAAAAGGCAGGTGGGCGTGCAGCAGTCGCGCCGGGATTTGTATCATTTGTAAAAACGTCCCCACACTAGAGTCAAGATGGGAAATCTGCTAGAGAAATCAGCCAGCTTTGGTCGTTTGGCATGACAAATTGTTCCTCGTAGTGTCATCCTGTTTAGGTAGTTCAGCAGCATCACAGATCTAGTGCGTCGTGCTTTTTATAGCATCACAAATTCCAAACACGACCAGAAAATGGCTCTCGTGGCGCTCCGCCTGATGAACTTTTTTGGCATGCAGATTTGCATGACATCTCTGGGGTGCTGACGTTTTTACTCAGGATAATTTGTTGCAGTTGAACAGCCCTTCAGCTTCCGCTGCGGATAGGGAGAGTGACGATCATCTTCCAAACGACCAGAATGCCGAGCAATTACTGCACCCAGACATTGTTTTGGGGGATTTCGGCATGGCGCTGTATGAGAGTGCACAACTCTCCCTCCCCCTCATTTGTCATGCAAAATACCTAATTTACGCCTTGGCTGTTGATGGCACTGTTTGCATGACAAGTTCTGGCAGCCCAAATTATAGCACTACACTCCTGTCCAAATTTGTCATGTGAACCAGCACACGAAGGGTACCCTGGGACGCGAAGAGCACCTAGAACAGACGAAAGCACACAGACCAGAGAAAAAGGCAGAGCGAACGGAGAAAAAAAGGACGGGACACCGCAGAGACGTAGGTGCTCCGCGTGACATACAACTCAAATGTATGCGCGCCTGGCGTCTAGCGCGCGCGCGCGCGTTCGGGGGCAGGATTTACTAATACTCGGCAGAACGCAACCGCCATGCGGAAAGGATAGAGGACCCGAGACGTCGTGCGCGGGGCAACTTAGCCCGGAAAGGATTTTTACAAGATTCTTGAAAAGACCGAACGTTTTGGCACGTCTGCCATTGCTTGCAATGAGCTTCGCGCCTGGTGACTATTTTATTGCTTGCAGCGCGTCGCAATGCAGATTACCAAGCGACCGCTGAGTGTGCATATTCGTCGCGAGGCCCAGCACGGCCGCGGCGAGACGACACGATCTGGCGGGACCACTAGCGGGCAACAATATAAAACGACGGCGCCGAGGCATTGTAGGTTCCGTCCCGCACGGGGGCCCCAGGAAGTCCCGGGGGCCCCTTTGCGTCCGGTAGAACCAGTTTTGCAAGGGTCCGGTGGGAAAACAGCGGACCAGTAGGCGGGAAACATAAGTATGCGATGCATACTTCTAGGCAGGGTTTCTTCTAGGACAATTAGGGGCAGGCCCCTTCGTGTCCTGACATACAAATATAATCTGGGGGTCTTAGGAATACTGGTTCACATGCGAAACCTGTATTCTTGCCGGCGCTTGTATTGCTGTTCATGCAATACAAATGCAATACAAATGAGGGTGAGGGGGAGTTGTGCATCTTCTATACGCTGCAGATGCAGCACAGAAACTCCGTGTGCACGGATATCCTGTGTAAAAACGTCCCCACCCCATAGTCAAGATGGAGACTTTGCAACACAAACCTAGGAGTTTTGGGAGTCACGCATGACAAGTTGCACTCCGTAGTGTAGTGCAGGTTAGCAAGTGCAGCCGCATCACAGATCCATCTGCTTATCCTGTTCGCAGCATCACAAATTCCAGAACACGATTGGCAATGTCTACCATGGGTATGCGCATCACAAATGTCCTTGTCATTGCAAATCTGCATGACAACTCTGGGGTGGGGACGTTTTTCCTCAGGATAACGGATTTAGCCGGATCCGCGGCTTTTCTCGCGCCGGAATCGTGGTCGGATTCGGTCTATGCAGTGCAAAAGTATCGTATTCGTATAAATGCATTACAAATTTCCTCAGCATGCGAAATATAATTTGTAATGCTGATTTTCTTTAAGAAAAAGACTTGTAATGCATGATTGCAATGCGAGTGCGATGCTTTTGCATTTGATACAGTTCAGCAGTTCAAGTCTGATATTTGGGCGGTTGGGGTGATGCAGTACGAGATGGTGTATGGAACCTTGCCCTACTATGGAACTGTCAAGATCGAAATTGACAAAGTTGAAATAATCTGTGATGCATAAAACGGATTATACCAGTTGGCGCCCAGTTTTCAAGTGGCGCATGGCAAACTTTCCTGGCCTCTAAAACAAGTCTGTCATGCCGTTTCGGGCAAAAGGGCTCCCCTCTGTCATGCTAAAAATCAGCAACCCAATTATCAATCCTTACCAGCACTACAATCTGCTTCCCTTCCGTCTTCTGCAATAGAGACAATTTCTGAGTTGCATTTTATGCATGACAAGCTTTTTCAACTTTGTCGATTTCGATCCTGACACATCCATACCTACCATACCAGCTCCCACCCGGAATTCTTCAAGAACCAATACCAAAAGTACACATTGCTTTGCTTTTGCATTCTTTGCATGACAAAGTAGTAGTTTCTTGCTTGCCTTGCATGACAAATAAGTGCTACTCTCCACATCCTCACAAAAAGCTATACCAAATCCATCCAGGTCTACTTCTTCATCGCAGAGCAATCAGCCGGAGCATTTCTGCGATTTGGCGTATAAGTTAGGCACGGTCGGGCTGAAACTTGCGACGACAGTGGTCTCTCCGGAAACCTCTCCGCACTACGGGGAGAAGTCCAGCAGTGGCGAAACGGTGAATCAGCAGTGCCTTATCAGACTTGCAAAACTATTATCGCACCGCTCGTACTGAAGAAAATTGTATACGCACGCAAAAATGCACAAATTGCTGTTGAGTCAACATTGTGCTTTTGAAAGAAGTTTTTGTCATGCAGCTATTGCTTACTAGTACTAGATCTAGAGCAATGCTGTGTCTTTTGCAAAATTGCATAGGCCAAAACGTCATGCAGATCATGCTCACGAAAGATGCGGCGTTAAGGAGATCTGCGGCGCAGTGCCTAGCCTTGCCCTGGTTCAGAGGCAAGCAGGACGAGGAGAAAGGAGGAGGCCGCGGAGGACATAATTCAAGCCCCGGAAGTAGTCCGGGAAGTTCTTCTGGGGGCGCGGGGAAAAATAGGTAGAGGAGACGAGAACACTTTATCATCAAAGATTGATAGATTCAAAAATGCTAGTACCAGGGGATGTTGTACTGAAATATTACTAGCGCAAAGATTACCTGAAGTAGAGATTTTTTTTCGAAGTGTTTGCAGGGAGCAGTGAGAGTTTTTACATCGTACGCATCTTTCCACCTAAGTTGAATTTGACGACGGTCTTCCCCGATCGTTGAACTTGAAAAAATCTTACACGAGGGGTTGAGAAACTTTTCCGCTACGGGTTTGCAAAAAATCTTGTTGGGAAAAGCAGGGGGCACGACAACTCATGCCTCTGAAGCAAATTGGAATTCACACCGAGATCCTCTATACTGTACAGCTTTATTTGAAGATGATGATTTTTACAGCAGTAGTGCTACATTATCGCACAGAAAATATAAATCATGATTACATATTATCGCGAAGTGGCCGAAGAATCCAATCCAAAGTGCACCAGCGTCGTGGTATGATGCTACAAAGCAGGAAAAAGATCAAGTTTTAACACCAAGTTTATCTATCGAGGCTATCTATGTGACGCAGGACTAGAAGTGAAAGTACTGTGAAGATAACGACTAGGGCTTCAATGTTAATCAAGATCTAATTGTATCTTTTCCTGCGGCAGCGACACGACCAGGATTCGTGATCGCGCAGAAAAAAGATCTAGTTAATTGCACGTATGTTGTTCATTCCCTTCGCAAGTGATCAAAGTGCATGAGAGCAGACTCAAAGGTGTTTTTTGCATCAGGTTTTTTTCGACTTTTAAGCGTCTCCGAGAGTTGTACTTAGCGAGAGTTGGCCCTTCTACCCGAGAAGACGATGATCCAAAACTCGTTTTTGTTGCAGCAGCGTCGCAAATAGGAATACCCGGACTCGTTCAAAATCGACTTAAGTCTATCTGTCTAAGTTTTTTACGGCGTTAGTTGGCCGCGTCTGTCAAGACGACGAGTGGGTTAGTATCTGTGTTGTACAACTTTTTCTTTTACTCCATACAAGTCCGACTACTACCACCACGACCTTTGTGGCAGAAACGATCTATTGATACTATCTGTGCTTTCCTTGCTGGAGGCAGGATGGCGGGGGCAGCACGAGATCTAGTACACCTTGCAATGCTGCAGCAGCTTGCTGATAAGGAAGAAGAGGCTGCCGTCTTTCATCATGCATTAACCTCATAGGAGACGATAGAAGCAGAATGTTTTGTGAATCATCACCCAAAAAACCACAGAGACACCACTGTTTTTGGATTTTAGAGAGGTTCTCGCACTAGGTCGCACATCAACGCTAGAACGAAAGAGAAGGCTGTAGGTATACGAAATCTCATTAATCTGATACACTAAACATATCTACAATACTTTTCAGCAGTAGTTCAGAGTACATAGGTGTCGCGTCTACTTCTTCACTGTTGTCGATATACATTTGTCGTTGATTATACCCTCTTGCTCATTAGAAAGAAGAAGAACTACCCGCTACCTGAGAAGCACAGCCAGTAATTACCCCGACTGGATACAAGAACTTATTGTTTTCGCTATTGTTGTTCATCATCCCAGATGACGTACTATCTAATATTCGCTCTTTCAATACAAATACACGTGCATTCATAGACTCACGCTGCACGACTGTGCGCTATTTTAAAGTACGACCAGGTAAAAGATTTTCACACTCAGAAAACAGGACTGTACGGAACTGCTAGAAAGGCGACGCCATTGTGCTGGTGGTTAATCAGTGAAGCGATTTATTTATTCGCTCACCTGTTTCAGCTGCAAGTAGACCTTCTAACCGGACTTCCAGTTCCAAAAGCGAAGATTTTGGTACTTCGACAGTACCTGCATTGCAGGAGCGACAAACTACACGTGAATCATCTTCGCTCTTAACAATTTAGTGAGGGCGGGAAAAATATTTTATTCAGAACTGTTATTTCTACGGAGCTTGATTTTAGCGCAGCACCCGCTAAAACTGGCGGAAAGGGGCATAAATTGCTTCGTTTATTGCGGTACAATCAAGTTTCCCGATTTTCATAGGATTTGGACAAATAAACTAAAAGAGAAAGAAGCGCCGCAAGTTACACGAACAGCATAGTCCAGCACGGAGAGCTTTTTCATGATTTTTACTCGCTTAGAAAAACTTTTTTACATCGTCCCTTTCGAGCTGCATTTTTTCAGCAAGACTAATTTTTGCGGTAAGTACTACTTACTGTCTTCGTGGTGTTTCCGGTTTTTCGCGCTTTGCTACCACCCTTTCCGTACCTCTTGGTGCAAGCTTAGTTTTCCTGGTAGTGTAGTACGCAGAGAATTCGTTGACATCGTGATTGTACAGTACAACTAAAATAATTCCTCGAGAAATAAACCAGCGGAAGTCCTCGTGTAAGGAACAAGCAGAAGTGGCTCCTTCTCTGTCTTCTAGCAACACAGATTCTTATTTTCTTCGAACCAACCTCCTGGCAGCTTCAACAGTCGTTGTGCCAAGAACTAGATCAGCTGCACTTTTTCAGTGACAAATAAAACTTCGCGGCAACAAACTGCTCAAGTTGTAGCTGTCAGCGCAGGTCCGATACAGGATATTTCAATTTCTACCTTCGATATTTTTCTACCACGACGCAAAAGTTTAGTACTATTTAGACGAGAGGTGACATTATACACACACCATCGACGAGGCTGAAGCTGCGTTTTGCCTCAATGTGCAGTTTGAGCTTTCGAACGACAGTCTGAGCTTGTAGTACTTCAAACAAGGCATAGTAAACTTAAATTCCAATAAAAGCCAACACAAAAAATACTTAAAAACTTATCAACTGCAGCAGCGCCCTTAAAAGCAGACTGAGACTGAAGTCGCTTTTATTTTGGTCGCTTTTCAAAGGCGCGCTTATTGCCTACATAAAAATAGAAATCCAACACGATAATTTTAAAAAAGGAGAAAGCAAAGGGGATAAAATTTATACTGGACAACGACAACGAGGAGTAAAGCTATCTATCAAAGTAAAGAGAGTGAGCACGGCAAAGGCATCAAAGCGGCCTAGGAAAAACAAGAAGATTACGCGCTTTCCAATCTTCCAACCTCAAAAAGCGTGCAAAAGTACTTCTACCAGAGCACGGATAGTAGAATTATATCCTCGGAAGAGCAGGAGCAGAACAATTATGGTGAATCTTTTTTGCCTGAACAAATAATATCAGTTATACTTAGTGAGATACGACCGATCGTACAGGGGTCTGCTCTCCATCTACGAAGCAAAAATGGCTATCGAAAAGTCCTCGAGCAGCGATCGCGAGCAGAAGCCTTCTGGAAGGCCGGCGGGGCCGCGGCCCAGCACGGGTGGGGAGGACGAGAAAGACGCGGACAAGAACAACATCACTTCTTCTCCTGCTTCAGCAATCGGGAAGATGAAGATGAAAGACACAGCTGGTGTTGAGGAAAATGTTGACCACCAGGAGCAGCTGCACAAGCACAACGACAGTACAACTCAAAACCTGTTTATCCTGAGTAAAAACGTACCCACACCAGAGTCAGGATGGGGAATCTGCTAGACAAATCAGCCAGCTTTGGTTGTTTGGCATGACAAGTTTGTCCGCGTAGTGTAGTGCTGTTTGAGCTAGTTTAGCAGCATTACAGATCTAGTATCTCGTGCTGATTGGAG
>JACKZZ010012883.1_pt1 | contig 21780 bp, 26 predicted proteins | sample 8027871 | NCBI WGS metagenome assembly JACKZZ01 (sample SAMN15724774, study PRJNA655200) | protist metagenome | isolation source: fluorescence activated cell sorting (FACS) single amplified genomes of... | place: USA: West Boothbay Harbor, Gulf of Maine | collected 2000-07-19 | reverse complement strand
GGTAATATTTAGTGCTAAGCATAAAAAATTTTTTTATTGTATTATTACTAACTGTAGCTTGTGGCTTAAGTAGCTGGTCTATTTATGTGTCAAAAAAAGTAAAGCCTAAGGTCATAACTGCCGATACTCTGCCTGACTCATTCATGGAAAACGTTATAGCTACTATAATTAATAAAGATGGCAAACCATCTCTGGTAATAAAATCACCAAAGATGGTGCACTACCCAAAAGACGATACCGTAAAGATCACCTCACCTGAGATAACTTTATATCGCGACTCCCCAGAACCTTGGTATATTAATGCAAACCACGCCACGGCCACCCACGGAGCAAAAGAAATATTCTTTTGGAGTAATGTAGTTATCAACCATAACAAAGATAAAAGTGCCCCTATAACAACATTTTTAACTGACACCTTAACTGTAATACCTAAAAGGCATATTGCAAAAACTAAAGATGATATAACGTTGAAGCAACCAGACACAACTGTACACGCCAAAGGAATGAAAGCAAACTGGAATAATGGAGAAATTAAGTTACTATCAACTACGCGAGGTGTGTATGCTCCATAAAATACTTTTAGTTATAATTACACTATTTGCGACCACAACAAGCTTTAGTCACCCAAAAGATAATGAAAAACCGTTAAGGCTAACCGCTAACTCATCTACTTTTAACTACAAAACAGGCATAGATGTTTATAAGGGTAATGTAAAAGTCAATCAAGGAACAACCGATCTTTCTGCTGATAAAATTGTTACAACAAAGGATAGCTCACATAAAATATCATCCATTATAGCTTACGGCCATAAAAGGTTAGCTGAATTTAGTACAATCCCTGACGATTCAAAAGAAGTCCTTAATGCAAAATCTAAAATAATTGAATTCTATCCGAAAGAATCTAAGATTGTTTTAAAAGAGAATGTTCTAGTTACCCAAGCTGGCAATAGCATCCAAGGTTCGCATATAATATATAATATTGAGCAGCAAATTGTATCAGCACCCCATATTAAAAACAGTAGAGCAACTATTATTATTGAACAAAAAGCTAAGAAATCATGAGTATAATTAAAGTAAAACAAATTAGTAAAAAATACAAACTAAGACCCGCAGTCAAAGATGTTTCCTTAAACCTGTCACAAGGTGAAGTTGTTGGGCTCTTAGGACCTAATGGTGCTGGTAAAACAACATCTTTTTATATTATTGTTGGGCTTATCAATGCCACATCTGGAAGTATTTTTTTAGATGACAATGAAATAACTAATATGCCAGTCCACTCACGAGCTAATTTCGGGATAAGTTACTTACCTCAAGAAGCATCTATCTTTAAGAAGTTAACAGTTTCTGACAATATTATGGCGATTTTAGAATTACAGAAAAAATTAAATAAATCTCAACGCCAAGAGATTTTAAATGATTTACTTAAAGAATTTAATATTGAACATATCAAAGACTCTCTTGGTGTAAGTCTTTCTGGCGGTGAAAGGCGCAGAGTCGAAATTGCAAGAGCTCTTGCAACACACCCTAAATTTATTTTGCTTGATGAACCTTTTGCCGGAGTCGACCCTATTTCTGTTGTAGATGTAAAAAATATCATCTTAAAACTTAAAGAGAAAAATATTGGGGTCTTAATAACGGATCATAATGTACGCGAAACACTTGATATTTGTGAACGCGCCTATATCGTAAGTAGTGGAGAAATAATTTGCGAAGGATCGCCAAGTGAGATTTTAAAAAATAAAAAAGTAAGAACAGTATATTTAGGCGAAAACTTTAATTTATAAGGGGATAAAATATGCAAATAAATTTTACTGGGCACAACCTCGAAGTAACCCAAGAATTAAAAGATTCAACAATTGAAAAGTTTCAACGGATTAAATTACGCAATGATAACATCCATTCTGTTCACGTAACTTTCCATATAGAAAATATTACCCACATTGCTGAAGCTAATATACATGTAGATAAAACTGAGATTCATGCAAAAGCTGAATCTAAAGATATGTATACATCTATAAATCTATTAGTTGATAAATTAGTTGCGCAGTTAACTAAACATAAAGAAAAACTAACAAACCATCATTAATAAGGAACTGTCATTTTCCGCGGTATGTTGTCATCCCTAGCAAGTCTAATGGAGCTAAAAATGTTAACAAAATCATTGGTTATCAAAAACAAACTTGGTTTGCATACCAGGGCTGCGGCAAAGCTAGTGTCAACTGCCGCAAAATTCGAAAGTAAAATACAATTACACCATAATGACAAAATTGCAGATTGCAAAAGCATTATGTCTGTTATTTTACTCGGAGCCGCATATGGCGCCAGCATGAATTTAATTACCGATGGTGATGATGAACAAAAAGCCCAAGAAGTTATTTATAACTTATTTGAAACTTTATTTGGCGAGTCTGAATAAAAAACATAAAAATCAGCCGGTTACCACATAAATCATCCAAATTTCCAGCAATAACTTGAATTTTTTTTCTACAAACTGTATAATATCTGTTCTTTAGGTTACCCAGCGAAGTAAATACAGTGTCCCACGCAAGAATAAACAAAATAACAAAATCAAAGCCTCTAGGTCTTTCTGAGGATAGCACCGACCTATTAAAGGAGTTAAATACTGAATTTTTAACTCAACACGTTAAGACAGGGCAAGAAGCACTTAAAGATATTGCTAACGTAATTATCTTTAAAAGTGGATCACTATCACTGTATTCCAAAGAAGATAAAACTCAGCAATTTAGTTTAGCCGCAAAAGAATCCACTGAATCTAATCAAGAAGATTGCTATACCCAAATTAAAAGAATATCTCACGTTCCACTATTAGTTTTCGACATCTTAGATGATACTTCTCAAACGGATGAAGAAAAACAAAAAAAGCTTGGCTCTCTGAAAGGAAAGTTAATATTAATAAATTTAGATATCACTTCATCATCACCAGAAAATAAAGCCCAAAAATGTATTCTTGAGGAATCCATAAAACTTTTATCGAGCGAAAAAATTGGCGAATTACAAATCTTTCAATATAAGAAAAATATTTCGCGCGCTTTAAGCTTTAACAAAAAATTTGTTACAAAGTTACAGTTAGAATCAATAGAGTCAATAATTAACAAATGGATTAAAGAAAAACTTTTACAGCCAAATAAATCACGGGGGCTTGTAGTTGCAACTCATGGACCTAGAGATGGCTTAATAGAAATGCAATATTTTGTAGATTTTTACAAGAAAATTGGTGTCAACCATCCAAAAGATAATACGGTTTATTATATTGAAGAGTTACCACAACACATAAACTTGATAACTGACAAAGAATTAATTAATGAATTTCTGGCATCATCTGAAAGAAATAAACAACTTGGTAGAATTCTTGCAAATAATCCTAATTTTATGTTTAGAGATGTCTTAGCTGATTCAGCACCTGCTGTATTATCTTTACTAGGTCACAAACATAAACAGTTTGTAAATACTGCAGATACTGAAATACCATCAGCATGTCCTATGTCATCCACCCAGTACTCGAATTAACCCTTACTCCACGTCCTGCGGCTTAACCCTTACTCCACGTCCTGAGGCTTAACCCTTACTCCACGTCCTGCGGCTTGATCCTTACTCCACGTCCTGCGGCTTGATCCTTACTCCACGTCCTGCGGCTTGACCGCAGGATCTCTTATGCACTCTGAAGATTACACAAGAGATTGTATGTTTGTCTAAACCGAAAGAGATCCCGCGGTCAAGCCGCGGGACGTAGAAGTTATGCGTAGAAGTTATAAGTCGCAGGACGTTGGAGTAGACCGGTCTGTAGCATCAATAATTTAACTTAACTACCCGCAATCATCATGTTATCTAGTAAAATCGAACCGGTTTGTACATTGCTGCGTTTATCTACGTCAGTACCAACCTCGACTAAATTTGAATATATATCTTTTAAGTTACCAGCAATTGTTATCTCTTGAACTGGGTACTGAATTTCTCCATTCTCCACCCAAAAACCGCTACAACCTCTAGAATAGTCACCGTTAATAATATTTACACCCTGCCCCATTAATTCAGTAACTAATAGACCTTTATGCATTTTCTTTATTAAGCCATTAAGATCATTTAACCCAGTAGAGATAAATAAATTATGCACTCCACCAGCATTTCCTGTAGTTTGCATTCCTAGTTTTCTTGCAGAATAAACCCCAAGAGCATAGCTATTTAAAATTCCATTTTTTATAAATATATTGTTTCTTGTTCTAACACCATTATCATCATAAGGTGAGCTACCAAGATATTTGTCCAAATATGGTTTTTCTTCGATTGTAATATGCTCTGGAAAAACTTGTGTATTTAGTTGATCAAGTAAAAATGAAGATTTGCGGTAAAGGTTGCCACCTGAAATTGCAGCAATAAAATGGCCAATTAAACTTTTTGCTTCATCAGCTACAAAAATAACTGGGGCATTTTGAGTTTTGATAGATCGTGCATTTAACCTACTGAGAGTTCTTTCTGCAGCTTCATTTGCAATATAACCAACAGACTCAAGCATGCTTGGATCACATGAAACTGTGTAACTATAATCCCTTTGCATTTGATCATTTTCTTTTGCGATTAATACACAGCTAAGCTCATGCCTTGTGGCAGGAACAATTCCATAAAATCCTTCTGAATTTCCATAAGCATGGTACGCTTCAGTTGTTGAAACCTCAACACCTTCTGTAGATAATTTTTTATCAATAACTAGAGCTTTCGCTTCTAAATCCTTAGCCAGCTCAATTGCCTTTTCAACTGTCATATCCCATGGATATGCAACATTAATTTCTGGATAATCAAAAGCTAGTAATTCCTTTGGAGCCAATCCTGCAAATTCATCTTCGTCGGTAAACTTTGCAATATCACATGCAGCTTTTACTGAGGCTTTTATAGCTTCAGGCCGTATATCTGAAAGTGATGCAGAACCTGAACTTTTACCAAAATAAACACTTACACCAATACCTTTATCTTGATTATATTCAACAGTTTCTACGTCGCCGTTTCTGACAGAGATATTAAAGCCTTTGTTTACGCCAATATCAACTTCAGAGCTTGTAGCTCCAAGGGATTTTGCTTCTTTTAGAATAGTTTCAACAAGGCCTTGCAATTGATCTTTTGTAAAATTTAACTGTGCTAAATCGGTCATAATTTAAGCGTCACTTAATAATTTAATTAGCCTATATCGTAATAGGTTATACAGTATTTATAAAGTATATTATGCATTCAAATAAAAACAATTAAATGACACTATCAGCCCACGAGATCAGAAATTCAACAAAATCTTCTGTGCATTCTTGCATAACAAAATGACTTGACGTATTAAACTCTTTAACAGGCAACCTATGGTTTAACAAAAAGCCTAAGGATTCTTTGCACAAACTTTGACTCCCATAGCAATATACTTTTGGGATTTCAATATCAAGAAACCTTTTTCCAGCTAAATTTTTATTATCTTGATTTAAGCAAGTGCTGATTTCATAAAGCTCAATGCCATTTTCTAAAAAGGCTTGTGGATCACAAAATTCTAGCGATGCATAATACTTTTTCAAACTAACAAAGTTACTAGCTAAGTCAGACAATATTGTTACATATTTAAATTTATCAAACCAACTTACAAAATTATCTTTATTACTAAAAACATGTTTTGATATAAAAGCTCCGTACTGGGTAACCGTGCCCTCTACACTAACAAAAGCCTTAATCTTATCTCGTAACTCTGAATCATAAAGCAAAAGCCCATGCGCAGCACCCATAGAATGAGCGACCAAAATAACATTATTTAATTCAATATTGTTTTGTACTTCTAGATATTTGATATGAGCAATTATAGTTTCAACTTGTTTCTTGAAAGTATAATTTTGTATTGATGAACTTTTTCCACATCCTAGCAAGTCAGGAATAATTAAATTGAAATTATCTGCAAGCTCACTCTTAAAGAGATCAATATAATTTGTACCAGAATCACCAAGACCATGGATAAATAATAAAGTTTTTTTATCAGGGTTTAATTCAGTCTTTCTGAGAAAAGAAACACCTTCATCAAGGTTGCAATAGCTTTCCTGCATTGTGTGTTAAACCATCTTAAGTTTATTGGTATCTAAATCTGGCTTAGATTCCTTTGTATGATCTAAAGTATCTTCAGTAGCATTCTTATCTTTGCTGCCAAACAAGGTACTGCAACAATTAGTTGATTTATTTACTCCATACATTGCTAAACTACTTGCAAGTATTCCTCCAAGAACAAGCGCTGTAATAGTATCTTTGGCTTCACTTTGTTCTGTTTCATTGTTAGGACACCCATTCGTGAGACTAGCAATCATTGGTGCGGCTGTTGTTAAAAACAAACCCATACCTAATCCAAAACCTGCGCCAAATGCACTAGCTTGCACAGTATTTGCGGTAAATTTTGATAGATTAACTTTATCAGCTGTATTCCTTACATTCATATTATATTCCTTATAATAAATTTAAATAAAGTTTAATTATTGTTTCTTGTAGGAACTCTTTATTGATTCTGGTGCAGCAATACAACCTCCAACAGCAGCCCCTACTATTGCGCCACCTACACCAAAAGCTAAACCACCAACTAAAGAACATGAGCCAACAATAGCTGGCCTAAACATACTGACAGCACAACAGGAAATTTGTTGGGACTGTAAAATACTTGTATTATTATTTAACTTTTCTTGCTTTACCTCTTTTAGCTCAGTTTTGAGTTTATTTATACTGTTTGTATAATGCAAGATTATTTTTTCTGAAGTTTCCCTAGTATATATTGATTCTTCTGAAATTTTATCTTCTAGTTCATGCATTAACTCTAATGAGTTTTTAAAGTTTATGAGGCGTTTTTTTTCAAGACCTAGCTGAAACATTATTTCCTTTTTATGATTCACAAATACTCCAAAATATTTTATCAAATTTCTGTATAACAAAGACTCATAGACTTTATACTGTAACTTAATTATAATCAAGAACAAGCTTTCGACGTAAGGATTTACTAATGAAATCATTTAATTTGGATAATGGGCCTGACACCAAGCCAAGAAGTAGACCGTCTTTTTTGCTAAAGCTTTGCTGTTGCTTTTTTCCAGCTAAAAATTATAGAGATAATGCTAAACCAAAATATCGGCCTTTTTATCCTAGCGCAATAATTGGAACTGAACAAGAACCACTTTTATTGGCAAAAAAACAAAAACCAATTGATAGCAAAATTTCTATTAGCACAGCAAATGACTCTGATACAGAATATACATCTTTGGAAGAACTACAAGCTCTTAATCTACAACGATTTAAGTAATATATGTTAATGAATTACATCTCTTCAAGAATTTTTGCAGATATATTCTCTGAAAATCTTGCACTTGCTTCTATGTATTCCATAACAGTATTCACTTGCTTCCATCTACCTTGTCGCATAATTGCGGCAAGGTCGGCGCCAGCTAAACTTGCATAGGTTGCAAGCCCTCTTCTTAAGCTATGACTACTTAAGTTTTGAATATCTTTAATTCCAGCCTCTTCTGCTCTTTTTCTTAGTATTATATTTACAGCTAAAGGACTCAATTGATTTAAGCTAATATTATTATTTTTATCAATCTTTTTGAAAATTGGGCCTGACTGGTAATTAATATATTCTAGCCATTTTTTTAATGCTGTGACGGGACATAATAATTTTTTTCCATATGTTATTGCTACTATTTGACCTTGATTTTCTTGATCTGTCTTAGATTTATTTAGTAGTATTTCAACACCTTGATCTTTAAATGTAAGATTTTCTCTAGTTATTGCCACTAACTCACTTCTTCTAAATGCCCCAAAGTAACCTACTTGAAGTAAAGCATTATCTCTTATGGAGCTAAGTGTTGGCATACTATTTAAATGTTTAACTATGACTAATAAATCTTTTGGAGACAGTGGATAAGCTTTTTGTTTGGGCTTGCCATGCAATCTGTTTATTCCACTTATAGTCTTGGTAATAGCCGGATGCGCGGTTGGATCAGGAAAACCTTGGAATGTGTGCCAATTTTTAATTGCCGTTAAACGCCTTGCTAATGTTCTAGAATTTAACTTATCTGCAAATTCTTGTAGATAAATAGCAATTTGATGAGGGTTTGCGGGTAGCTTTCCACCGTTAACTTCGTAATGTTTAATATCACTTTTATAAGCTCTGCGAGTATTATCACTAGTGGCAGCTTTTATATATTTATTATTTTCATAAATAGAAATGTTGCTAAGTTCTTTATTAAACTTAGCAACAGTTGAGTTGTCTTTCTTACTATCAGCCAAATGACTATCCTTAAAATATAAATTCTAACAACTAACTACCTTCAAGCTTAGAAGTTATTAAATTATATAAACATGCAATAATAACACCACCAATGAAGCAATCTAGAAAACCCCAAACTAAGCCAATAAAACTTCCTAGAACAGTTGCATCATATCCAATGTAAAAATCACCTATTATATTAACAAGCTCTACACCCCAACCGCAGCAAAATGCCATTAGGCCTATAAATAGTAAACTAAAACCCCAAATTACTCCAAGGGATAAACCAAAAGCTAATGGATTCAAACGCGCACTTGTGTTTGGCATAACATTCTCCTAGTTTTATTATTGTGATTATGTATATATTTTAACACAATTCTAGGGTATTAATTAAAATCCAACTAACCTCATAACTGTTTTGCTATAACTTGATAATTTGACTGGATTTTTTTATTTTCTTCATGGTTAGTATGATATGAAAATGGCCCTCTTATCGCTACACCTCTAGCGCTAGAAATTGGAACTCCATTAAGGTTACACATTCTTTTTATAAAATTATCATATGACATTCTAAATACTTTTATAGGTTGTGATGGATTTGATTCGTAATTTGGATCTGTAAATAAAACGGTGTTTTGTAATTTCATTACACCATTTGCTGCTTTTACTTTATTTGATTCTATTCCTATCACTAAAATACTATGAGCAACTCCTTTAATATTTTTTCTTGCTGAACCTTTTTTCCAAAAATATATATCATATTTGTTTTTCTTAGTAGTTTTAGCATGTATAGGCTTCGAACTATAAAATCCTGAACCATATAAACCATTAAAAAGCATAGGCCCATGTTTCTTTAGTGATGCTTTTAGTAGGCTTACACCATCTTGCGGACACCATTGCAAATATTTTAATTTGTAACAATCTGCTGCTAATTTTCTTATGAAAGAGTTAACTACAGCATATTGTATATTATTATTTAAAGCTAAAAAATTTTCTTTACTTAACTCCCTACCAAGCAACTCATCTTGAAATTTATCTTGAAACCCAATAGAGTCAATAAACTTATCGGCCAAATAAACTATTTGTTGATGCATTAAACTATCACAAAATACTTCAAAGTCTTGAATTGAATCTTGCTTTAAAAATCTTTTAATATTTTCCAGGTTTTTTTTGGTTGTAATTTCTTTAAGTATTCCGCTAAATTGATTTGTAATAGACATAAATTCTTTTATATCTTTTTTTGTAACTATTGTTTTCTTTGACTCATGATTTAAATTATGATCCATCTTTATAACATCAGATAACATGCTGCTAGGCATATTTTCTAAATCTATATTTGAAATAGACTTCCTATAATCTGATATTAGTTTTTCATATTTACGATATTTTATTAAATTTTTTAACGCTTCGTCCTCTTTATAAGATAAGTCTAGATTTTTTTTATTAAGCTTGTTGAGCTTTGCTCCCAACTCGCTACCAATTCTAGGCCTTATCTTATTAAAAGAATAATACCAACATGTCTCACCTTTTTGTTTATGTTGAGTTACATTTCGGCCATCTATAAAAGTTTTTCCTGGGGAGATATTTAAAACGATAGAGTCATTAATGTTACTAGATTTTTGCTCTGCTTGAACTTTCTGTTTTTTTCTTATATTAGACACTGGTGGCACATCAAACCTCGCTTATGTATTTATCCTATTACGCAATATAGAATTATTGTGTTTTGATTGCTGCATTTTACTGGATATGTTTTGCTTGTAAACATAAATACAAGGTTGAGGACATAAATGATATTTAAATTATTAAGAATTTATCCATTTCCAAGCTTCATCTTCTTTATCAAGGTCGAATGTTCTAACATCCATAGATATAAATGGTTTAAAAATATCAACACATTGCTTCATCCAATTTTTAGCGCCAACTACTGCATATCGCCTAACATGACTCATAGCTGCTATTTTTAATGAATAAAGTGAAGGCATAATCAAGACTTCTGGGCTTACTCCTGAGTAATTATGCACTTTAACCAAAAGGTCTATTTTGTCGTGTTTTTCAAAAGCTGCTTGCATTTTTGGGATTATTTTTTGAACTAAATCTTTTGTTACTACACCATTAATCTCATAAGCGAATAAATTGGGATTATCAGTATCAATCAAATTAATACTAGATTTTGGCAAAACTTTTTCATTGGTAAGATCAGATACAAACTTAATAGCTTCATCAGCTTTTTCTGTATTAAAAATCTTCATATCCATGAATGGTACAAAGAATTCGAAAAATTTTAAGGTTGCTTTAACAAACTCTTTATTAGAAATAATCGCAACTTTGCTGAAACAAGTAAGCTTATTTAAAAGACTAAGCTCAAATTTTATGTCTTCGGCTATAGCATCGCCTGTCATGTCAGAAAGTTCACTAATATCAATTAAAAGCCCAATTTTTTTGAAGTCATTGAGTTTTTTATTAACATCATCCCTATAGGCTTTGACATCCTTTTTGGTCACGGTGCCTGATAATTTGATCACTAAAACATTTTCTGGTAGATTTTTGGTGTTTGCCATAAATTTCTCCAGTGAGGACAAGCTTATCAAGCTAAATTATATCACAAAATAACTATAAAATAATTTGGGTAGCCTAACCTTTAGATATCAAACTTTGTACCATTCCGCTATCGATGCTAGATTTTTCTTTATGGCGCATTGCTTCGATTCTGTGTGGGTTAATATACTTTTCTTTAAAAAATACAAGAGATTCTTTTTTTATTCTTTCTTGTGCATATGGCTCATTATGATATTTTTTTAATTTATCAAAGAGCTTCTTTAATTCAGTAAAAGTATTATTTCCCAAAAAATCAAACATATGTTTATATGTATGATAGCCTTTCGTTTGATCACCAGGTTTCATAATTATATACATAATGGAAATATGTTTTAAATTTTTCTCAAAAGTTTCTTCAGCTTTTTTTAGAAAATCCTCTGAGACAATTTTTCCACACAGCTTAATAGTCTGAGGGTTTGTTTCTTTAGGGCGATTTTCAAAGGTCCATTTTGGCCTATATTTTGCAATAACACTGATTTCTTTTACACAATCATATGCTAATTTATTATTAAAATAAGATTCAAACTCAAAAAGATATAAATCTTTAGGCGATATACTATCATTATTTTTAATGTGAAATTTAGCGCCATGCTCTGTAAGTAACTTTATTAACTCTTCATTTCGCATTAAACAAGCATAGTGCAAAGCTGTGCTACCATTCTCATCTTTGAAATCTACAGAATCTATCTGGCTTTTGACTGAACCAATGTCACCTTTAATTACTGCAACTAAAAAAGGTGAAATATCACTGTTGTTTTTTTGTTCTAAAGCAGAATCACTCATAATTGAGACCCCAAGAAATTCACTAAAGATACTTTAATTATACCCCAGGATAAAAAAATTTAGATGATTTCATCAAACAGGGTTGCGCTAAACACACATATTTTTCTTTAACATCTTGATAAATAAAGGCAAATAATCATCCAGAACCTATCTTGAACTAATGCTTAATTTACTATACTTTATCTGTACCAATATCTACCTTCCAAGGGTTTAAAATGATACAGCTTTTACGTTTATTAACAGTATTTACTCTTATCTTTGCTAATACAAGTTTCGGGCTTGAGGCAAACCAAGAATCTATCATTAGCGCTGTCAATAAAAATAGCAAAAATGAAATTAATTTCATCAAAGAAACTGTAAATATTAACAGCAGCACTTTTAACAAACCCGGAGTTAAAACTGTAAGCAATCTTTATAAAAAAGAATTAGAACAGTTAGGGTTTAAAACAGAATGGGTGCCGCTACCTGAATCTATGGATAGAGCTGGGCATTTATTTGCATATAATGATGCAAAAAAAGGTAAAAAAGTTTTATTAATTGGTCACCTAGATACTGTATTTGCAAAAGATAGTCCATTCCAGAAATTTACTCGTGAAGGAAATATTGCCAAGGGCCCCGGCGTTATTGATATGAAAGGCGGCAATGCAATAATGCTGTTTGCTTTAAAAGCCCTCAAAGAAAAAGGTTTGCTGAATAATTTGCGAATCACCATAGCATTAATGGGTGATGAAGAGTCTCCAGGTGTACCAAAAAATGTCTCAAGAAAAAAGTTAATTGAAGAATCAAAAACTGCAGATTTGGCCTTAGCCTTTGAAAGTGCAAAAAATTTAAATGAAGTTGTTACCTCAAGAAGAGGGTTGGCAATTTGGGATCTTGATGTTACTGCAAAACAAGGGCACTCTTCTTTAATTTCAACTAAGGAATTTTCCCAAGGTGCGATTCTTAGCATTGCTGAGATTTTATCTAAAATTCAAAATGAAACTAAAAAAGAACGTTATTTATCTTTTAACCCTGGCGCAATTGCTGGTGGAATTGCTATCAAAGAAAATGAAGAAAAAACTAGCCTTGAAGTCTCTGGTAGGTTCAATGTAATACCCGGAGTGGCTACAAGTTTTGGCGACATAAGATACCTCTCAAGAAATAATCTAAATGTATTTATAACCAAATCTAAATTAATATCCAATAATGTAACTAACCCTATAAAAGCAAGCTTCAAAGTAGACGAAGAGAATATTTACCCTCCAATGGAATCAAGTCAAAATAATGTAGAACTAATGAAAGAATTAGAAAAAGTTAATATAGCACTAGGTTTTGGTAAACTAGTTGCAACCGACCCAAGGGACAAAGGCGCAGCTGATATAGCTTATATAGACCCTAAAATACCTGCACTAGATGGCCTTGGTGGAGTTGGTGAATTTGATCATTCAACAGATGAATACATGGACATAGAGCAAACAATTAAAGCTACACAGAGGTTAGCTTTGTTTTTGTATCAAGTTTCAGAGGGTTGATACCCACCAAGATCATAATGAGCTATTAATTTCTAAAAACTTGGCTTAGGATTATTAACTGAGCCATAAAATTTATTTCCATAATATTTATCTTCTAACTCATAATTAAATGAATCAGCTTTTCCTACACTATCCAAATGACTATTTACTTTTAAACCAGATGAAATATTAATTTTACCATAAGATGTATCCCCAGTTACTGTAGATTCAACTTTTGAATTCTGACCGTAACGCGCAAATAAAGTCATATTCCTAACTTCAGGCATGCAACCCCAGGCGCTTTTATCTTTATCTAGAATCAATTTATCAGCAGCTACAGTTACCCCTTCAGAGTTTCTATGTAACTTGCCAACACCTGACATGTAACATTTACCAAGAGCACATTCTGAATTTAGATTTACTACTACATCTCTTGTGTTGCTCATTTATATTCTCCTACACCTGCGTTAACTTGTTGTGCAAATATTAACACAAGGCACGCTAACGCGCAATAACAAGCTTTTAGATAGATATAAACACACTCGAAAGCAATGAATAAACGGAAATTAGATTTCAAATAAATAAACTTATATGCTAAATTATTGAAATATAAGAATATATATTCCTTCAAAAAGAGAAAAAATATGCCAAGAGTTCACGTTAAAAGACCCCACAGGCACCACCAATCCTCACTAATGCCAGTTGTTGCAGGTGGATTATTAGTATCGACAGCAATGCTTGCAGCATCAGGACCAAGAAGACGCCGCCGACGAACTGTATATGTTTACTCGCCAGAACAAGAAGCACAAATTGCAGACCAAAGAGCGCGAGAAGCAGCAGCTCATAGATTAAGCTTAGAACAGCAAAAAGCATCACTCAGAAAAAAACAATTAGAAATAGAAATCTTAGAAAACAAAAAAGAACAAACAAGATGTAATAATTACACAAAGCACTTAGAACTAGCAAAAGTTATTGACACCCTACCCTATGATGAACTTTCTGATGCAGTAAACAGCCTGCCAAAACTAGAAGAGCCGATTCAAAGATTTAATGATTCACCTTATCAAGGCATTCCAGAAACCAAGCACAGAAATAATAATCTTATTCTTGGGATACTAAATCACGCTCGATTATACATAAATAGTAAAAAAACCTTATTTGATCAACTAGTTTATAAGCAAGGATATATAAACTATTATAAAGTGTTATTGCAACAACCCATACTAAATAAATTAATCGCTACTCCTGAATTGAGTGACACTTTAAATAACCTCTATATTAACTACTACCTTAAACATAATGATAATTATTTATTATTAGAGACGGAGCGCAACATATGGGCAGTATTTTACAGGCAAAATGAGGTTAACATTTTAAAACAAATATACAATCTATCCACACCAGACAAAAAAAAGCAGCTGCTTTTTGATTGGTTAAAATCCAAGAATACTCCAGATGAAATCATTGACACATATAACTTATTAGAAAACAACTTTACTTTAACAAGATCAGATTTAATGATCTTCTATAAAATAGCTAAACAGAAAATTTTACGCATTGAAATCTCCTACAATGAAGCAGAACCAGGTATGGGAACCGAAGGCGTTAGTTTTAATAACAATAGAAGAATTGAAGATTTTTTAGGGACACATAGAGGATATTTTTCTAGTTGTTACTCAATGCTGTTCAATCCTAAATCTTTCCAAATTCATAAATTGATTGAAACAAATCAACTTGCGGATGCAAAAAATCTTTTGGCAGAAGAAGATAAAAAAGAACGAACATTTTGCGAAGATAACCGGCTAAAATTTAACTAGATGTGATAAATAAATGGTTGAGATTATTAAATTTTTTCATATAATTGGTGGCACAACCTTATTTGGCATATCAATTGCAAGTTTTTTTTATGTTTTAACAAGCATACAAAAGCAAGATAAAACTCTAATAAGGTACACAATAAGCGCTAGCTACTTTCTTGATGCTATTATTTTTACTTTGTTAATCTTGCAATTTGTTAGCTCAATCCCAATGATACATACTGCAAATTTAAGTTTTAAAACCCCATGGATTATTGTTGCTTTTATCTCGCTTGCTGCTGTGGGAATTATTTGGTTGCTAAATTTATTTAACAAGCTTTACTTTTTATCCAAACCAATGATTTCAAAAGCGTCACTAGTATTTTTTGCAGTATTAAATATAATTTCAATCATGATATTTATAGTAATTATTCATGATGCAGTAATGAAAGCTACAGTATTTAATTTTTTGTTTAAGTAATAATTATTAACTTAGAAGATTACAAACAATGCTATACTCTTGGATCAAAATCTTGCATATAATTAGTGCTTCCATTTTATTTGGAACTGGAATTGGCAGTGCTATTTATATATTTTATATCTTCTTAAAACAAGATTTAAATTCAATTGCAAAAGCTCTAACAGCTGTTATTTCAACTAACTGGTTTTTTATTGCAACCTCCACCCTTATACTAGCCTTAACTGGATTATTCATGCTCCCTCTAAAAGGATATTCCCTTTATAGTCTCTGGGTGTATGGGTCAATATTAGGCTATATTATTGCGGGAGCTTGCTGGCTACCTATTATTTGGATACAAATGCGTTGTAGAGATATCGCACTAGCATGTGGTAACTCCAAAAATCAATTACCAAAAGAATATAAGATATATCTAATAATTTGGCAAATTCTAGGTAGCCTTACTTTTATCACATTAATAATCATTTTTTATTTGATGATCAACAAACCTGTGAGCATATTTAATTAAATGTTACGCGCTCACCTGAGATAATCAACTTATCTCTTTGGGAGTGATCACCACCCATCATCAACCTATTACTTGTAAAGTTATTTAACGCAGGGAAAAACATTGGGTCAAATGTATCATATTTCTCCCAAAGGTTATTTATCACAGACTCAGGTATTTTATCAAACATAAATTTAGAGCCGGGGATGAAAACATTTCTTCCATATATAAAAGAGTGTTTTTTCATGTATGCCATAGCAATCTTAATCTCTTGTACCCCGGGTGATTTAATTATCATTTGGATCAAACCATCTTGCTTACTAAAATCAATTTGTCTTTTTTCATCGGATAACTTAGCAGATAACTCTTGATAAGTTTTAGCATTAGTGCCAAACAAATGATTCATTATCGTTATAAAATTCTTTGGAGTTGATTCAGCCACTATTTCATAGATATATTCCCAATAATCCACATTCTCAACGCCTGAAACTATATTAAAAAAATCTTGACCAACCTTATAAGATACAACATTATCAATTGAATAATTCTGCTTTTGATAGAAAGATTCCAACTCTGGATTAATCTTTATTGATTTTGGTAGCAATGATAAATCGAAGCTTTTAGTTTTACTGTTGTAAAAAATAATATTACAAATATTATGGTAGCAAGTTTCCACGCAACTTGGTCTTTTCTCACCCCTTCCTACTGCATAACCTTGCTTACTTACTTTAGGTAGGATTTTTTTATTTAACAAAAAATTAAATAATATATTTTCATATTCACGCTCAAGTACTTTAACTGTAGTTTCTGTTTTTCCATTCGCAAGTAAATTTAATTTATCATACACATCATCTATACCAACCTCATGAAGTACTAATTTGTCTGTTGATGACTTTACAGGTTTTAAAGAATTCAGGGTATTTACATACAACATAACATCTTCAATTGAGTTTGATTTCATCAATAAAAAACTTAACAACATATATTCAGTCATTTTATCAATATATTTTGCTGTACTTGATACATCAGTATTTTCTTTTTTAGACTCGGCAACTGTATTTAACAATGTTGAAATCTTTTTAGTTGAAAGTTTTGATCCAGTTTTTGATAAATGTATTGCCTTCCATTCTTTGGTAATATCTACAGTAGCTTTCTCTAAACTATTACTATCTAAATTAAAAATAATTTTTGCTAGCAAATCTGGGGTTAAGGAATAAGCCGGTAAAGATTTATTATGGGTTGCTCTAATTTCATCATCTAAATAATTAAATATACTCCCAGCAAGTTTGTGGGTGTGTAACCCTTCAAGGTTTAATTGGTTATCTAAATACATTCCCTCTGGTGTTTTTAAAGCTTGCATAACAGCGCCCATAACTGGTGACAAATGTTTAGCGTTGCTTTTAAATATAGGAATTCCTTCTAATTGTTTTACACTTACAATTGATCTTGCTTGAAAAAATAAATTATTAGATGAACCTAAAAGTTTAGAGGTGGCTTTTTGGCCAATACTTTGTGATAACTTGCGCATCATGTTATAAATCAACCTGGATTAAAATATTTGTGCGAATAATAAACATTGATTTCACCTGTGTCAACAAAAGACTGAATTTGCTTATAGTTTAATGTAGAATTATTCTATTAATTTTTTTTATTTGGGGTTGTCCATGGGAAAGACATTAACTGAACTTTTGAAAGGCTATCAAATTTTCTGTAATAAATATGCTAAGCATGATGAATCTTTGATGAAAATGCTGGCTGAAAAAGGCCAAACACCGAAAACTCTTGTTATATCTTGCTCTGACTCAAGAGTAGATCCTGCTATTTTATTACAGTGCGACCCAGGAGAGTTATTTGTTGTAAGAAATGTTGCAAATATTGTCCCACCTTTTAAGAGTGATGAATTCCATCATGGTACAAGTGCGGCTATAGAATTTGCTGTATGTTACCTAAAAGTTAAAGATTTAATAGTATTAGGTCATAGTGACTGCGGCGGACTGAAAGCGCTACTAAGTGATAAACCACTACCCCAAGATGACTTTATAACAAATTGGGTTTCAATTTTGGATAAAACTCGCAAACTATCGCCAAAGCCTGATTTTGCTAAAAGCGCACTTTTACAATCTTATGAAAATTGTTTAACCTTTCCATGGATAAATAAATTAATTTCCAAAAAGGAATTAAACATACATTTATGGTATTTAGATATACCACTAGGCCAAATAAATTCGTATGATTTCAGCAAAAAAGAATTTCACCCACTGGAGAAAAACTCTGAAAGCAAAATGACGTCAAAGCTATAAAAAATATAAGTCTGGAATATAAGTGAAATGGATCTCCGCCTTCGCGGAGATGACAGAGTATGACGGTGATGACAGAGTATGACGGTGATGACAAACTCATATATCATTCACCTTTATAATCGCTTTTATGTTCTACCAACCAGTTAACGCAATCGGTAAAAGTTTTAAAAACATGATTTTCTGGCACTAAGCTTGGAATCAACATTATTCTTTGTAACATATCATGAGGCTGCCCCTTAACTCCGGACAGCAATACTGTGACGCCCTTAGAGTTCAAGTAAGTTATAGAATCTTCAAGTGCATATAACCCTGACTGATCAATAAATGGAACTTTTGCCATTCTGATAATTACATAACAAACATCTGGTATATCATCAACCATAAGCTTAAATTGCGAAACAAATCCGAAAAACAATGGGCCTCTTAAATGTTTTATATAAATTCTTTTGCCCCAATGCTCAGGAATTAATTTATCATCACTCCATGGCATTTCTGTCTTGTAATAATCAATTGATGCAACTTTATTGCTAACCTCAGCAATATCGCTCATTTTTTTCATGAAGAAAAAAGTTGCTAGAATCATACCAACACCTACGGCTTGTAATAAATTTACAAAAACAGTTAGCAATAATACAACTATAGTTATAAATGCTTCATATCTTGGAATTTCAAATAAGTGACTTAAACCCTTATAGTCAATTATATTAATTCCGACAGTAATTAATATCCCAGCTAGCACAGCCATTGGGATCTGGCTTGCATAAGGACCAAGCAAAAGTAAAACTGCCAGTAGCAGCATTCCGTAAATAAAGCCTGACAATCTTGTTCTTCCACCGGCATCAATATTAACAAGAGTCCGCATTGTTGCACCTGCTCCAGGTATTCCACCAACAAAGGAAGCTAGCGCATTTCCAAGACCTTGACCAAATAACTCACGATTAGAATCATGGCGCATTTTTGTAATATTATCTGCAACCACCGAACCTAACAAAGAGTCAACTGATCCCAGAGCTGCCAAGGTTAAAGCAGGAACAATAATAAGGCTTAGATTTCTTAAATCAAACTGGTTTAGCTTACCTATTAATAAATCTGGCAAGCCAGATGGAATATCGCCAATAGTTGGCACTTCAAACTTGAAATACATATTTAAAGCAGTTAATAGCAATAAAGCAACCAAGCTGCTAGGAATAATCTTAGTAAATCTTGGCAAGATATAAATTATTAAGACTGCAGATAACGACAAAACTAAAGCTATTGAGTTCACTTGAGATAAAGGCTGTTGAATGTTTCTTAAAATATCTATGACACTTGAAGGTGATGAGTGGCCTAAAGATGGAAAAACTTGCAGCATAATAATGATAACACCTACACCACTCATAAACCCTGAAATTATTGGATAAGGAATATACTTTATAAGACTACCAAACTTCAGAACGCCGAATAGCATCTGGAGAAGTCCCGCCAATAAAAAGGTTGCGAGAATATAAGTAAAGCCAACCTCAAGACCACCAAATTGCTTAATTGCATTGGCAACAACAAGTGCCGACACTACTGTCATAGGGCCTGTAGGACCACTTATTTGGGTTGGTGTGCCACCAGCCAAGCTTGCCACTATACCGAGTATTATGGAACCATATAGCCCAAACTCAGCCCCAAGCCCTGATTGAACACCAAATGCCAATGCTAATGGAATTGCAACTACTGCTGCTGTAATTCCGCCATAAATATCACCTTTTAAATGTTTTGTATCTAGCATTATCAACCCTTAGATATTTAAAGAAAAAAACAATTAAAATATCAGTATAAATTGATTACTATATACCTAGTCAACCTTAATTGGAGCGTAAAGATGTTAGTTAAAACTTTTTCATACCCTGTTGTCATAAAAGAAAGCTATCTTGATGCTTTTGGTCATGTAAATAACGCGATGTATTTAACTTTATACGAAGAAGCAAGATGGGAGCTCATAACTAATAATAATTTTGGGCTGGATGAAATCGTGAAAACTGGTATGGGCCCAACAATACTTGAAATTAAGCTAAAGTTTTTAAAAGAATTACGCTTAAGAGACGAAATTGTCATAGAAACTAAAGTTAAATCATATGGCGATATAACAGGCATCATTGAACAAAAAATGCTTAGAGGCGCTGAAGTTTGCTCTGAAGCTGAGCTTATGATTGGATTATTTAATCTAAAGAAAAGAAAATTAGTTGCCCCAACTGAAGAGTGGTTAAATGCAGTTGGCGTTTGCTCTTAGTAATATTATCTCCGCAGGCCCTGCTATATCTCCGTAGGCCCTGCTATATCTCCGCAAAATCTTGTCATCCCCGCGAAGGCGGGGACCCATTTAGAATAGGTTCCCGCCTTCGCGGGAATGACAGTGAAGTGCGGGAATGACAGTACAAACACGCTCACCGAGAAATGGCTTAAAAAAATCTGCTAAATATATATTTTCTGGAAATTCTTCAAGAGTCTCGATAAAATATTGCTTTGGATTACTGGTAGCTTTACGACCCTCTTCATCCTTATACAAAAAAGCAATTTCAGGATCGGCGCCAGATTTAACAAATTCAATTAATATTTTTTTATATAACTTATAATCATCTTCAGACATTTTACCTATATTTGATATAAGTTCTAATACTACATTATGAAAAGGGGTAGTATTCATCTCATACTTATCTGTTTTCAATTGCATAATTTTATTTGGATCACACAATTTTGAGTCTAGTAACACTTTTATTGTATTAAAATTTAAAAATACAGCTGCTGTATGCAGGCAATCTTGTAATATATTAGCATCTAGCTTTTTGTAAACTATTTGCTGATGAAAAAAACTGTGAACATCTTTTTTAGCTAAAACTTTAAAAATAATTTTATAGCAAATTCTATTCTCAACAGAGCAACTATTTAACTCTATATTTTTTTCAGCTGGAAAGTGAATAGTATGAATGACGTTTTTGGCAAGATCTCTTTTAAGCTGCGCAATAGATTCATGATCAATTCGATCATCATACTTAGTATGATATAAATATGTTGTAAAGTAATCATCAGGCTTGATTCTTAATTCTATTTCAAAATCGGTTAACAACCTAGTTGTACGAATAGGATCTTGATAAAGCTTTTCTTCCTTTAAAGTGTAAACAAAAGGCTCAATAAATTCTACGGTACTTTTAATTTCAGCTTCAAGCTGTTTAATCTTAGTTTTATATTCTAGTTGTGGTTTTTTTATATCAGCAATATTTTTGCTAGCAAAATCTCTTTTTGTAAAATTTGACCAAATATTTATATCTTTTACAAATTTATTTGAACCTTTATCAACTACACTTATTCTTTTTGCTTCATCGGATGATAAAAACGAAAAAAGATGTAAATTTAAATCATATGGCAGTTTATCAAACAAAATTGGCCTCATTAGCTAGATATTAATTACGCAGTAGAATCAAACAAAGAGATTAAAATTGCAAGTAAATTTACTATAAACAAACTATACTAATTATAGATTTTATATTCTAATATAAAAAGTCACACACACTAAAAGGTATTTATATGTTCTCTAATAAAACACCAGAA
>JACKZZ010013579.1_pt1 | contig 21784 bp, 13 predicted proteins | sample 8027871 | NCBI WGS metagenome assembly JACKZZ01 (sample SAMN15724774, study PRJNA655200) | protist metagenome | isolation source: fluorescence activated cell sorting (FACS) single amplified genomes of... | place: USA: West Boothbay Harbor, Gulf of Maine | collected 2000-07-19 | reverse complement strand
CCATCTTCTCCATTTTGTGCTAATAATTTAGCATCTGCCCATTCTGAATCTAGTATAACATCAGTTGCAGTATTCGCAATAGCAGTAGCTGAGGTTACCCATAAGTAGTTATTTGAATTAGTAACACCTGGATTAGTTGTACTCCAACCATTGGCATTAGTAGCAAAACTTCCCAAAGAACCAGAAGCAAAGGTGTATGTAGCATTACCAGAAGGTAAGTTAGAAGGGGCACTTCCTGTATTATTGTTTTGATATAAGAATATTGTTGCAGAATTTGCTCCATCGTCTCCTTCTTGTGTTAGTATAACTGCAGAAGACCACTCGTTTGCTGCAACTGTATCTGTTGAACCAGTACCTGCAGCTGTTGCTGCACAGACATATAAAGGATTATTACCTGAAGGTATTGTTTTTGACCAACCATTAGCTAAACTTGATGTTGTTATTGTTCCTGAAGTTGCTCCTGCTAAAGAAACTGTTACAGCTCCTGGGTTACTACTTAGTGTAGTTGCAGATCTTTGGTACGCGTATACAATAGCATTTGATTGTCCTGCTGTACCGTCTTCTCCTTTTATAGATTTACTAAAAGTATATATAGATGTGAATGTTAATCCACCTGCTGTTATTGTAAATGTTGCGCTTCCTGTGCTTGCTGTTACTGCTGTAGGAGTAAATACTCTCTGATTTGATACAGTAGAAGCTGATAAAGTTATTCCAGTGGTGCTTACTGAAACATCATATGTATTCGTTCCAGCACCTCCCCCAGAGGCTGCATAAGTTAATTGAGTTGCTCCTCTATATACTTGAATTGTTGTCGCTCCTGCAGGTTCATCTGAATTTGCAACTGTTCCATTGTTTGCTGCAGGGAAAGTATGAGCTGAGTTAGTGTTAAATACGGTATGAGCATCTGCTCCATCATCTCCATCAGCTACTTGCTTAAGGGCAGGTATAGACATGTTATCAAATGCTAATATTGTGCTTTCTGCTCCATTTTCTGCTACTTGTACTGTAAACTGTTTAGGAGTTGCAAAGTATGAGCTTGGTATAGAGAATGTTTGAGTATCACTCTCATAAATATTATCTGAACTTCTTTGATTTCCATTACCACTACTAAAACTACCTGCAGTTCCATCTAGTATAAATTTAAATCTTGGATGTGTAAAGTTTTTTGTTGAAGCAGTAAAAGTTATATTACCACTTGGAGTTGGGTTAGAACTTGCAGAATCATATATTACAGAACTTTTATCTGCTGTTAATGTTACAACTTTTGCATCTGTACCTGCTGCTCCTGCTGTACCTGCTTTAGATTTTGCAATAGTATAAGTTTGATCAATTGTAAAACCTGTGCCTGTAGGAGATACAGAAGCAGGTATAGTTGCTCTTAGTACTGCAGTTCCTATGTCAGCACTCATACTTCCTATTGTGTATGCTCCTGTTCCTGCATCTATAGAAACATCAACCCCGGTTTCGCTCTGTACTGTATACGTGCAATTGCTTGTTTTATCTGTAGAACCTACAAATACTTTAAAAGTTCCCCCAGCATTTGTAAAACTTGCTCCACTTCCATTACTTGCAGTTGATACTACATGTGCAGAATTAGTCAAGAAAGCTGTAGTTGAATCAGAACCTGATTTAACGCCAAAAATAGTTACAGAGTCAGAGGCTTTTAAAGTGCCTCCACTTCCATCTCTTAAGAAAACAGTAATTGTTGTTGTTCCTTCGGCAGCAGGTTCGTTTGAGTCTGGTAAATTAAATGTTGCTGAAACATTTCCAGAAGCAACAGAGGTGGCGGCTGCTTCACTCCCACCATTTATAGAGAAAGTATAAGTAGGAGTTCCAGAGAAAGGAGTATTAGCCCCTGATATTCCTAATCCTGTAGCTGTTAAAGTTACAGATTGATTAGAAGGGTCTTCTGAGTCTGCATCATTCGCACTATATACAATCGTGTTAGTATCTGCAACTAAGCTTACTGCTGCTGCATCTTTACCTATGCTTCCTGATGAACCATCTCTTGTTATTGTAAGTGGTACAAGTTCCGTAAATACTTCTCCACTAACGTCTGTTGTTGTTATCTTTATAAACTTATTTGTTGTATTATTTAGTACAGTACTTGCATCGACTGTAGCCTGATAAGGACTACTCGTATCTGTTAGTGTAGTACTACCATTTGTAAATTTTACTTGGCTTTGAGGATTTTGGTCGGAGTTTACAATACTAAAAACTACTCCGCTTGAATTTGGTGTTAGATTTCTTAAAGTAGCTGTAAGTAATACATCCTGTGCTGACCCTGTTGGACTTAAGTCGCCTGAAGCATCGAACTTAACCTGCATACTGGAAACATCTATATCTAATTGTGCAGATAATGTTTTAGCTACCCCAGAAACACCTGCACTTGCATTGTAGTCTCCTGTCAATAATATAGTTTTATTTGTGTTTGTTAAACTTGAGTTTCTCTTGTGTCTTACCCAGTAATAGAAAGTTCCTGCATCAGCGACAACATCATTAAAAGTTACTGCATCCGATATAGTTGCAAGCAAAGTTGCATTAGCTTGGCTGTCTGATGTATGTCTGAATATCTCTGTATAATCAGAAGCTGCAGAAAAATTAGTAGCATTATTCCAGCTAACTGTGACTACTCCAGGCTTATTATTGGTAGTAGTTAAACTTGTAGGAGCTCCAGGCTTCTCTAATGAAGGGTTGGCTCCAGTTTGTGCTGCATGAGCAATAGAAGCTCTCTGAGGAGTAATTGCATATATTGAATCATCATACTCTCTTGCTTTTACACTCACAGTACAGTTTGCGTTAAAAGTGAGGTTTTCTATTCTAAATCTTTTATTAATAAAATTAAATGGAGAGTAGCTTATAGAGATTACTTCTCCTGCTTTAAGTAGTAAACCTCGTTGACCAACTGTAAAACTTATTTCTTTACTAAATCTTGATTGTATTAATTCTTTTTCTACATTGATTCTTCCATTATAGTAGTTGGTTATTCCGGTAAAAGGAAAGCTACCTGTCTTAACAACATTTCTGTCAGCTTTTAAGAAGTCAGAATTAAAGAAACTTATTGATCTACTTCCCCAATTATTTTGTGGGTCAGATAGACTTGCTTTAATAGTATTTTTTGAATTTCTTTGTGTGTTATCTACTAAAGAGATATTACCTATAATATCTTCGTTTTTAATATGTAAAGGGTTGCTTTGTATACCATTTGAAATACTCTCTACTGGTGCATCTACTTGTGTCTCAACATTTAATTCATATTTTCCATTTGAATACGTTAAAATACCGTTAAAATGACTAAGTAAAGCATTAATATTTGCAAATATTGATTTAGAGGTATCTAAGGTAAAGTTTGTTTGGTGTCTTGTTACCCATTCTTGGTCGTGGCTTTCCCAGCCTAAGTATCTCCAGTATTTTATAAAATCAGAGTCATACAAAGAATATTGAGGTAAAGTACCATTAACAAGAAGAGCTAAAGATGTTGGTCCTGTTCCTGATTCTCTTGTTAAAGTTACAGAACTTAAATACTTAAATCCATTTACAGTACTTGAGCTATGAGTAGGTGCTGTTGACTTATATCCTGCAGTAGTAACTTCATATACTTTATCTCCGTGAGTGACGAAATCTCCAATCTTATATAGTACATAATTAAAATATTGTCTAAAGAATTTCCCCGAGATTGCTGTGAAAGTTACAGTATTAGAGGATGAAGTATTTGCTAATACTTGACCCGAAGCTACATGATTTGATTGAGTATCTACTAATTTATATACGTCTCCTTTTACACAAGATTGATTGCTGGTTAATGTTAGAGTAGCGTCGCTTCGTGTATCACATAGTAGGGCAGAAGCTTTAAAAGACGGTAAGTCTAATTCTGTATATCTATTTAAATCTTTTCCGTATCTTTTATTTGTGATATAATCTAATGTTTGTATAGCTGGATTTGTAGAAGCTCTTAAATCTTTTCCTCTACCATTTAATGTAAAAGTATTATTATTTGTAACAACTTGAGTAAATGGAGAATCTAAAACTACGTATTTATTTGTAGTATCAAAACTTGTTACTGTTCTTTGTTCCCCTGTTTCTATTATTGTTAAAGTTTCCCCTATTATAGCGGTCGCATTAGTTATTGAATTTATATCTGAATTACTACTTAAGTCATATGCTCCAGCAGAACTCAAAGTTACGCCTGTTATTGTTTCATTAGCAGTATAAGACCCTCTGAATGTTAGAGTATTAGAATTCCACGTACCAAAGAGAACATTATTTGTATAGCCTGCCAAAGCTGTGCCTGTTAGCGTTCCTCCTAGATTATATGATGTTTGTCCACTTCCATGTACATTTTTTAGTGCATTGGCATCGGCAGTACTAAAAGTTGCAGACAGTACTCCTGAACTATTTGTTGACATACTGCTAGGAGTTTTAAATAAGTTTGGAAAGCTTGCTGCAGTAGATACTGTACCAGCATTATGACTTAACATATGCCACGTATTACTTCCATTATTTAATCGAATATATGGATATGTAGCAATGCCATCTGTACCGTAATTTAAGTTAGGTATGCTATCTAATCGTATTCTTGTTTCTTCTACGCCATCTGAATTATAATAAGAATAATTGTGTACTACTCTGAATACTTTATCAGTACCTCCATCTACAAAAGGAGTTGCATCATCTTCTATAGTAATCCATGAGTTTGAAGCTCCTGTAAGAGAAACTTCTACATTACAAGTACTTCCATTCTTAAAGTTTGTAGCAGCATCAGAAGCGCCTAATACTTTATCAGGTACAAAAGTTCCGTCATAGTTATGGCACTCTAAAACTTTTCCTTTAATTACATACTCTACTTCTGGTATTGTTGTTTGGTCGGCTTCAATAGTAAATTTCATCACTGCATACGCAGTGTCTAGTAACCTATGGTTAGGGCTCCAGTAAGGCTGACTTCCTGTATAGTAATCATTTTGAATTTTAAATCCATTGCTTTCTGCTATGGTTACTAAATTATTGTTTGCTTTTTGGTTGGAAGAACCTTGGTGAAAGGTAAAATGCATATTAAAAGGACTGGTTATACTGGCGGTTTCTAAGGTTTGCAATCCTTTAGCATTTGAAGTTGAAGTTAAAGCATTAACAGCGTCTTCGTCCACAGTTATATATGTCCAGTTTGCTCCGACATAAGCTTTTTCTCTAGCATCTGCTTGTCTTCCTGGTTCTTCTTCCTCATACCAATCATAATCAGAATTATCACTGACTGTAGAACTAGAGCCTGTTAAAGCACTGCCTGATAAAGTATCTCCTCTATCTGCTCTACCATAGCATTGTAGTTGAGTTTCTGCTCTTTCTGTACCACTTACAGCGTTTCTAACATCAAAATCTGACTGATCTGTACATATAATAGGAGAACCCTCAAAGTACATATTGTAGAGTCCTTGAATTTTTCCTTCTGCTAATGCATAGGCAACGTAGACTTCTTTTGAATTATTATTTTTTGTATCAGCAAATACAGGTATTCCAGGTACTCTTTGAACTCCATAAACTACTGGTAAGTGTCTGCCTTTTAAATGAACATTTAAATCAACTTGATGGTCTACATCATACTGCTCTTCTACTGTATAAGTTTTTGTGCCCCCAAATGCTCCTGCAAGACCCCCTCTTTTCTTTGTTTTTACTAATGTACGAGTCTCTGTTGTTTTATAGTTTGCTATAGTATTCAGTGATGTTTCTGCATGTTGAAAACCTAAGTCTGTGGCATAAGAAGGTTTAACTGCACTTTCAATAGAAGGTTTACCGTTTGAGTCTAAAGATCTATGTACTTCATCTAATGTAAGTCTTCCACCTACTTGTACAAAGTCTCCCCAATGACTTGTTAGTCCCCATTTTACTCTTGAACCTGTTGAAGTTTCTGATATAGAAGTACTTGCTATTATTCCTTTGAATACTTGTATTGCACCTTTTTCAACTCCTTCAGCATCAAAAAATATCTTATGTACAAAAACTTCTCTATTTGTAAATAAAGGATTTGAAGCATTAACTCCTCTATCAAGAGTCGCTCCAGATAATTCTTCATTCTCCAAAGTCATAGTTAGATTTTGATTGATAACAGTCTCTAAAGTACTATCATCAGTATCTGTTCCTGTTACCGCTAATGTTATGACTTGATTGTTGCTTGAAAAAGCTGAAATAATAAAAATTCTTTGACTATCTCCATTAGAGTAGTTCTGTCCATTTGTTCGTACTATTTTTACTTTATCGCCTTCTCTGAAACCTGCCTCTACAAAATCAACTTCTTCGCTACCATCATATAGTCCAGTAGTTGCCGCAGTTAGGGTTGCCCCACTTTGGCTGCCTTTAAAAGTGTAAGAAAGCCCTAAGTCTTCTCCTGAAAGTGTTAAAGACATATTTGTAGCTCTTGCTACAGTAGTCTCAGAGTAGTTTCCTACGGACTGCAAACGATGCGCTCTGTAGATATTTCCATCATAGGATATATCTCTTGCTCCATCTGTTAAATAAACGTATCTATTCGCACCTGTACGAAATTCTCCGTCTTTCGGATTAAAAGGTCTTTCAAACTTTACTAAATGAGCATACTCAAAAGGCTCATTGTTTATTAGTAAGTTTTCAACATTAGTTGGTATATCTCTTTTTGGCATTATGGTTGTGCTTCCTCTAAGTTAAGTGCGAAAGAATATAAGTTATTAGTTCCTAAACTATATTCTTGAATGTCGGCTGTTTGTACTACTCTTACTAAAGGTTCGGAGTATACGAGTGTTGAATTATTTGATACATCTTTTTCTAGTGGAGGAGTTATATAGTACCTTCTCTCATCTGATGCGATTGTATCTGTCGTTAGTCTGTTTGTTGTATCTGCAACTCTTGTTATTTGATAAATCTTTTTATGGTTAGAGTTATTAGAATCAGTTATAGTAAACATATCGCCAGGTCTTAGACCTCCTGTTACACTACCAAATCCATCTACTTTGATGTTTGTTGCTCCAGCAGTCGCTGCTCCGTCAACACTAATAGTGCCAGAAGTTGCTGTTCTACTGGAAGAATATTGCGGTAATGCCACAAAAAATGGCTTTAGTCTACCACGCTTCTCTAATAAAAATGAGTATACGGGTTCAAACTGATCTCGAGTCATTGGATTGTATGTTATATTGATTTTCCAATTGTGCCCAACTATTGCTCGAGTTATCACTCTACCACTATTTGTTCTTGTGAATGAAGTAGGCTGTTGGCTTTCAAATTTAACCGTTTTAAAGCCTGGTCCTGCAAGTCCACTTGACGAGTTTTCTCCAGCTTCGGTGATTTTATAATTTGGGTCTGGCAAGCGATTTGCGAAACTAGTAAATGCCATTATGTGTTACTCCCATATGCCATTGGATCGATAGTAGGTAAAAACTCTTCTCCGTTTTCATTGGCTGCTTCTCTTATCATTCTAATAAGGTTTCCTCTTTGATTAATTAATAAGTCCTCTACACCCGTTGCATCTACTGCATTGATTGTAAAGTTAACATTTGTTTCTCCTCCGCCTAAAGCAAAGTTTGGTGTAATATCTACAGGAGCGGAAGGACTTACTATTTCAGGCCCTCTTTCTCCAACTACAATACCTTCTCCGCCGTTTGCGTAGCCTTTACGTCCCATAGCTCCACCAGCTCCACCTAAGTTAGTGCCCTCTGTTCTACCACCTCTTAAGTAGTTAAGTTCTCCACCTGTTGTTTGTTGTGCGGTATCTACGGCGCTTCCTCTTTTTCCTATAGTTAGAGAAGAGGTTTGAGGTGCAGGGACTTCTTTAGCTCCTCCAGTGTACTTCATTTTTGAGATTAAAGCAATCTGTATTGCACCCATTGCGGCTATAAAGGGTGCCATAGGTGCGGTAATAACACTTGAAAGAGCACTTGTTACACCAGCTGCGGTATTCATAACTGCTTGAGCTAATTGTAGCTTTTTACTAGTTTCAAATTCTTTTCTTTTGAGAGATTCTTTCTTTTTCTCTAATTTTGCTATTTTAGCTAAAGAAGCTTCTGATTGGCCATCTCTTGCTTTTTCTGCTGCGATTTGATTATCTACCTCTTGTATGTTTCCTTTCATATAAGCAGCGTACACACTACTTACTTGTGCAATACCGCCAGCAATAGCAGTAAAGTTTGCAGATAATCCTGCGGCTGTTTTTTCAGCTCCTTCATCCATAAGTTTTACCTTCGTCATTGTTTCCTCATATGCAGTACCTAAACTTAAAAAGTTTGCTGCTGCAGTGCCTAAGGCGGCAGGTAAGATCCCCTGCTCTCCAAAAGTATTCTTTAGTGTATCCGCAAAATTAAGTAAAGTTTGTTCAAATATTTTTGTTTGGATAATTTCGTCACTGAATAATCGATTGCCGTCTTTATCTTTTACTTCTTTTAGCTGTTCCACCATTTTAGAGAGCCCACTTTCTTTACCGGTAGCATCATTTAATCCAGCAAACATACTTGTACCTAAAGAACTTCCTGCAAAGTTCTTCTCAAATAATCCTACTAGCTTAACGGCGGCGTCTTCAGTTTCTTTAGCATAAGTACCTACAATAGTAGTAACGGTTTGTTCAGTAGCAGTTTGTAAGAGGCCTCTAGTAACGTCCATTTCTGCATTTGCTACTCTTATCTCGTTTCTAGTTGAAATTATATTTGCAAGTTCTTTGTTATCTACGGGGGCAACTGGTGCGCCTGCATTAAATAAACGTTGCTGTTTTGTAAGTTCTGCTTGTCTTAGATTCAATTCTTTTATAGTAGCATTATTTCTTTGCTGTATTACTTCTAACTCTCTATCTGCTAGTCTAAATTTAAATGTTGCTAAACTTGTTTCTGCTTTTATTCTTGCCTCTAAATTTTTATTTCTTAATTCTTCTTGTTGACTAATAACATCTAACTCTTCTGTCATGTTTAATTTAGAGCTACCTCGTTTACCAAACGCAGCTAATGATGCTTGTCCCTTAACTCTAGCACTAAGCATTTTATTTAACTCTTGCTCAACTTTAAGAAATTCATTTGCAACTTTGACTTTATCATTCTCTGCTCTTAACTCAACAGTAGCTAATCTCATTTGCTCTTTTGATTCTTCTGTTTGCAATGTTTTCATAGCAGAAATAGCTGTCTGCACCATAGAAATTTGTTCTAACTCTAATCCCAATTCTTTCTCTCTACCTACTAAAGTATCTAAAGTGCTTAGCTCTCGTATTCTTTCTTCCGTTAGGCCTGTTTGAGTAACTTTTCTATTAAAGTCATTTTTGAATCCTTCTAACTCTAAATCTCTTTGTCTTTGTGTTAATTTTACCTGCATATCTATTGCAGTTACAGAAAATTTTCTTAAGGAGTTTATCTCAGATAGTAAGCCTTTAATTGCTCCTATTTCTGATTTCTGTTTGATTAGTAATTCTTGTTGTCTAGCATAAGAAAGTTCTGCTTCATCAAGTAAAGTGATAGCTACTTGTGACAAAGCTATAGATTCTTTTTCGGTTGTTTTTTTATTTTTTAAAGTTTTATTTACTGATTCTAATTGATTTCTTTGATCTTGCGTTAATAGTGATAAAACTGCATTATCATTTATAGCTTCTTTTACTAGTACAACTCTTTCTTTTTCTGTTATGACTTGGTTTTGTAGTGCTTTTGTTATTTGCTTAAAACTTGCTAAAGGCTTGTCTACTTGTGTTTTTACAATTAAAGAATTACTAAACTCTCTTGCAGAATCTCTAGCTCCATCTATAGCAGATTTTGCATTCTTATAGGCTTCTACTTCTGTCTTTGCAAGTTTAAGAATAGCAATTTCTTCGTCTGAGGTATCTCTAAAGACTTTTGCTAGTCTTTTGCCAAATGCAATCGAAAAAATATCACCTGCTTTTTCAAGTCGCGCAGCTCTATCAAACTGTTTCTCTAGTTTCTTCATTTCGTCACTAATTCCACTTTCGGAGTCTCTAATAGTATTAAGTAGTTGCTTTACATTTTGTTGAATCTTTTCCTCTGCAGATTTCCCAAAAAATCTTGATACATTTTCGTTTATGTTTTGTACAAAGACATAAGTTTCTGATTGATACTTTTCAAAGGCTTCAACTTGTTTTGTAAGCGCAGTAGTAGCTCCTAAAATAGATTCTTTCATTGCAAGAACAGAATCAGTCATACCCTTAAAATTATCTGAATCTTTAAATTTATCAAATTGTTCCTTGTTATGCTTCATTTGTTTTGTAAGACTTTTAAATGTTTCGGCACTTTCTTTATTAGCAGTTTTTAAATCGCCTTGTTCATCACTAAAAAATCCTATTTGTTTGGCAAGAAAAGTAACAACAGGAATTGCAATCATAAGTGCAGTAATAAAAGGCCCTAGTACCATCATAGTAGCTTGAAGCTTAACTCCCAGTATAGCTGCTGTGCCTCCAAGTCTCATCATGATCTTATCAAATCTTCCAAAAGTAATTCCGGCTGCTTTTGCTTTAGAATCGGTTATTTCTATTTGCCTACTTAGAGCTTTAAAACCCTGTCCCATTCCTTTAAATTCAGCAGTAGCAGTAACAGTTGCTAAGGCATCTGCTTTTAATAGATCTTTTTGATTTTTTAAGTCTACTAGATTTGCTAGGCTTCCTGAGTCAGCTTCTATAGCTGCAGGGGATTGAAAAAGAGTTGCTCCAATTTTATTTCTTATATTCAAGTGGTCTTTTAAAACTTTTTCTTCTCTTTCTAATAATTTTAGTTCTTTTTTAGTTAGTTCATTTGTAAACCGCTGTTTGGCACCTTTCTTGTTTCGCAAATCGCCTAATCTTTTTTGTACTATCTCTAGTCTTTTTTCTCCTTGTATCTCTTTGTCTTGTAGCTGAACTTCTAGACTTCTGGAAGCTTTTCTACCTCCTACACTTAATTTTTGAGGTGCAGCAGTAAATCTTGCTTCAGCTGCTGCTTTGGACTTTACTTTTTCTTGTAGTCTATCATATTCCATCCCTTCTCTTTGTAATTGTTGTATTTTTGCTTGAGATTGCGAAGCAGATTCGACTGCAGAAGCTCTTGCAGCTTCAGCATTTGCAGCAATACCTAAAGTAAATTGTCCAATTGCTGGAATTACCATTTTAAATAACTGCATTCCTACTATTAAGAATAATTGACCAAATAGTAGTTTATTATTCGTAAATATTTCTATTAAAGGTTTCATTCCTTTATTTACGAAAGTTAGAATTCCTTGAGTCATATCAGAAAAAGTAGTTGCTAATTGCGCAAAAGGGTCAATTTGAACATCTTCAAATGCTTGGAATTTGTCTTGTCCTTGTTGTATGGCCTCATTTGCAAATGCTTGTCTTTTTTGAAATTCTGTTAAGTCTCCTACTGCGATCCCTAATTGAGAAGCATACTTTGCTGCAGCTTCATTAACACGAACGAATAACCCAATCTCATCTAATAGTTCTGGTTCTACTTTAATAACACCACGAAAAATTCTATCTAAAGCATCAGGTACGTTTCTACCTAATGATACCGCTGCGTTTCTTGCTACTTCACCTAACTCAAATATCTGCTTACTTTCAAAACCAGCACTTAGTGCAAGAGATGTAGACCTTAAAGAGGCAGCAAAATCCATACCAAAACCAGAAGCTTCTTGTAAGTCTCTAGCTATAGTTCTTATGGATTTTCCAGATACAACTTCTAGTTTTTCCATAGATTGTATTAACGTATCTACTTGTGCTCCTCTAGAAAGAACTCCGAAAGCAGCACTAAGAGCAAAAACATTAGCAGCTAGTAAGGCATAGGCTCTTACAAGTCCACCAGAACTTCCTCCACTCTCCATACCTTGTTGCATTTTAGAAAAGTTTTTAGTAACGTTAGAGGACATGTTTGCAGTGCCGTGCAATCCTCTTCTAGCAGAAACATTGGTTTTATTTAACTGCTCATTTGATTGATTTACTTTTCTTTGTGAAGCAACAAGTGCATCAAGCTCTTTTTTAGTGCCTGTTATATTTTGACCATTTACTTGTATGGTAATTATATTTTTGCCTTTAGCCATTATTTACTTTTCATTCTATCCATTTCGCGTTTCATTCTTTGTTGCGATTCTTTGATAGCTCTACTGTCTAACCACAGTATTGTATTAAATACGAATTCTATTTGATAATCTTCTACTTGATAATATTTTAGTAAAAAATCGAAATTTGCATAGTCTTTACCTATATACCCTATGTCAGGATATACTCTATTTCCCATGCTATTAAATATACTTAGTATATCTGAAATAATATTTGGAAAGTCCTCCCAGTCTGGAGGACACTTATCCCAGTCTACTTCTTCGCCAGTTTGCTCACACATCATGAGATACTGGTCTTTTGTCATTCCTATGTCTGAATTACTTAGGTAAGTCTCCAGTTTCTTTTTTATTGTTTGCTGATTCTTTGCTACGAAAGTTTTCTAAATCGAAGACTACCTCATTGAGCCAGTTATCAAACTCTGATGAATTTTCTACAAGCACTAAAGCATTATCAAAAGTATATTCCATTTCTGTATTTAGGTCTTGTCCCTTTAAGTCAACTAATATAAGATCTTCTAAGTATGAAAGCTTTAAGCCTTTCCAGTTTTTAACTGTTGCGCCCGCAAACTCTTTTACAAACTTTTCGTCATCTAGTATTTCTTCAAAGGCTCTAGTTTTTCTATTGAACTTGTTTGAGGTACACTTTTTTCTTAAGTTTACCAATTCTTTTCTAGATAAATTTGCAAGTTCTACTTCAAATCCATCTAATCCTGGGAAATCTACCCAAGTAGTTTTACTGTCTACCAGTAGTGATTTTAAATCCATTTATGTTCTCCTAATATGTTATAATGGTTCCTAAATTTGCAGGACTAGTAACTAATCTGAAGTCTATAGTCTGCGTGTATATTTCAGCAACACTAGATCGTTTTGTAAACATGCATCCTGCTAAGTTTGCGTTTAAAAACGTGGAACCATTTACTATGGTTTTTATTCCTATTGTTGTCAAAGTATTAAACGATTGAAAAGTAGAAGAATTATTACTTGTTAAAAATTGTGTAATATTTCCACTTACTACTCTTTCTCCTAATGTATAAGTTGTCGGATACATTGCATTACCTGCATTAGTAACTGACAAACTATTTTGTAATGTTTCATACGGAGTCCAATCTATATTGTTTTGCACTTGTAGTGTAGTAGTAGTTAAATTCGGTACATCTACTGAATCTACTTCTACATCTAAAAGCGAAAGGGTGGGAGTTCTTGTCGAACTAGCGCTTACCAGTGAACCTGGAAGCGAAAAGCTGGCATTTCCCACTCTACTTAGTTTTTGTGCATCTCCACTTACAGTTAATATAAGTGGTGAGCCTTTTGCTAAGTTAAACTCTCCTTGAGTAATTACGCATCCTTCTAATTTGAAGGTGCTCTCCCTGGTTACGATATATAAGTCAAACGATTTTAATAATTGTTCTCCATTACTAGTATCATAATCAGTCAGAAGACTTTTTACAATTGTTTCATCTTTCTCTTGAGTTAGATGAACTGCAAAACTAAAGTTTGCGGGATTTGCTTTTGTTATACTTGTTCCCTGAAACATCTTTGTTTGATCGTGCAAAGTCTTTACTTCGTATGCATCTTCCGCGAATGTTTGTGAGAACGACACTTCAGGAGTCGTTTTAATTAAATAACGACTCCCATTGTGTACGATGTGTACACTACTTTCTCGAAGTAGATTGTACGTTGCCATGTTTATACAGTATAGTTATTGGCATATGCAGAATCACTATGTTTAGTTAATCCTTTATATTTTACTGTTAACTCATTACCTGTAGATAAGTTAGTACCCTGAGCCGCAAATTCAACGGTAGATGATATAATATCAGCTGTTTCAATTGACGGTATCTGTAAATGAGCTTTTGGTAGATCAAACTCTACTAATGGTGTAGCACTTGATGCTCCTCCCATAAAGATGCTCATGTCAAATGAGGTATTAACTAAATCTGTAGCTTTTGTTAAGTCTGATAATAATTCGTTAGAACCGTCAGCCTTAGTATCTAAATACATAGTTAAAGAACCACTTACCTGTCTTGCTCCTGAGAAAGAACCTATCGGAGTATCAACAACCCCTAAAGTTTCTGGAGTAACATAAGTAATATTATTAGCAATGGTTAATGAACCACCAGTAATATTAATTGCATAAGTTTTTGTTCCAGCTCCTAATAAGTCTAATACTTCAGCAGAGCCTGAGCCTGTTGTAGCATGAGTTAAACTTAAAGTAGATAACTTATTTCTTAAATAGTCAGCATCTGAAGAACCTGTAGTATCTACAAAATTATAACCTTCGATATAAGTTTTTGCTGTGACAGCTGCACTTGTAGTTGCAGTACCGCTTCCTTTAGTTACTTCAATTGATTTTGAAGGGTCTTCAATAGCTGAAGTTACCTGATCAATAGTTGTTGCGTTACCTGACCAAGCAATAGTAGCAATACCATCAATTGAGAAATCAATCTCTGCCTGGTTAACTTGACAGTCATTTAGTCTATATGTAGTATTTTCTAATACAAAGAAAATATTTAATTTCAGCATTTCATGATGGTCTGATCTTACGAACGACACATCTGCATCTGTACCATCACATGTTACAGCAGTTGCTGAAGTTCCGCTTAAGCTACCTCCAGCAATATCTTTACCTGCAATAGCAGCCCATAAAATATTTTCACACATATCCATATGATTTTCAGTTCTTATACTATTAGCACCATGTTTAAAAGGTCTTACATAAGTTGAGAATGACCATTCAGCTGGAGCCAATGAATCATTGAATCTTTTTGAGCCTCTGCTTGGGGTGTCACCCGCTTCATTAATTGTTACGTCAGTAGATTCTGAACTTTGTGAGAAACTATACCCATCTAATACTCCCATTTTGAAAGTATTTGCGGTTGATCCATTGCCTTTGAAAAGTCCTGTAGGCTGTCTTGAGCCGTCGGCAGTTAGAGAAGTTACTCCTTTTGCTGCACAAACAAAACCTGTTCCTGTACCTGTAGATGCGGCTGCATTTACTTGAGTAAGTGTATCATCATCAGATAGTCCTGTTCCTCTAAAGTTATTTGGAATTTGAACTTTGTTGACAACTCCACTACCTGTTATTTCTGTAACTATGACTTTTACGCCATCGCTCAAAGTAATTACATCTCCTACTGCGTGTCCTGTACCTCCAGTAAAAGTATCTACATCTATAAGAGATCCACCACTTGCGTGGACTCCGTTAGCTGTTGAAACAAATACCTGGGTATTTCTTGATAGATTTAAAGCCATTTTGCTTATCTCCTATAATTTATAATGGAAAGGGTTTAGCGAGAATTTTCTGCTTTACCTGTTTCCTAATATCGTACTTCGATTACCATTTCACCAATACCTAACGGAGCTATTGCTCCTTCATCTGTTCCTATTGATTGAATATTTGCAGATGTAGTTGATAGATGTGGTGATACAGTATCATCATACACTAGTATATCATTATCATCTACGACTCTTTCGATGTCTTCGAGTAATAATGATAAAATTTCTTGAGGGTCATTTGCATCATCTACATAGGCCCTAATTGTTATCGTTAAAAATCTCCATTTAAATCCTCCTGGCTGGTATTGGCGTATTTCATCCCCAGCTACAACACATACTTTTGGGTATTGTTGTATCTCATCTAAAAACACTAAATGTGAATCAGCGTTTTGATAGAGATTTGAATTATATGGATAATTTCCATCAATTTCTTTTAACTTTTTTACAAGAGCTTCGGCTATCTTTTTTCTTTGCGTTCTATATGCCATTATACTCTCCTAAGTGTAAATTTTCTTTCGGTCATTTCCATTGCTAGTCTTCTTATACTTTTTGTTATAAGAGGCTTTGGATTGTACCCTGCCGGCCATCTAGCTGAGTTTTCAAAAGTTGAATAAACTCCTGTTTTATTCTTGCTTTGTCCTCCTCCTGTTAAGGTGTATGTATATTGTCCTGTTAGTGTATTTCCTGTATCTCTTAAATTTAATAATTTTACACTATTGGAGAATTGACCTGTTCTATTAATTAAAGCGGGTCTTCCCATATTCCTTCTAATCTCTGCCGGTAATCGTCTATTAATTCTGTTTTTTATTGCATTAAGTTCTTTTTGACTTCCTGCAGTATTTAAATCTTTGCTACTGTTTACGCTTTTAGACGCAAGTAGTGCTGCTGCTTTTTCTAGTTTCTCTGCAGTAGATGCGGCTGCTTTTCCACCTGATCTAGCTTTGTCTGTTATGGTCTTTGTTTCAGGAGTTTTTATCGTTTTTGAAACTTTACCTTTTGACTTCTTTTTATACTTTCGTTTCTTCTTCCCTACTGCTGCCTTAACTAGCTGGTCTCCAAGCTCATCTTCTATACTTTTAGAACCTGTCAAAGTCAATACTCCAGCATCTTCTATTGCTTTTGTAAGTTCGTTACTAAGTATTTGGTCAAGGTTGCCTGTTATTAAAGCTCTTCTCAATCCACCTAACTTAAGTTGTTTTGGCGCTTTTTCATTTATATTAAGCCCTTTAGTTTCCATTGTGTAAGTAGCTAAAGTTCCATCATTAATCTTAATATCTAAATCTTTTAAATGAGAGATGTCTATACGATTGTTCTTTGACATTGCTTTTAAAGCTTTTGTTATAGCTTTATTATCAGCATCTCCCTTTTTTTCTGCTTGAGCAATTACATGTCCTACAGCTCGTAACTTTCTTAGTCTATTTAGTAATACTTCATTTTTTCTCCAAAACTCAGTATTTGCTTCTCCTTTTGCTGCAACTTCTATCTGTGCATCTTGTATGGCCATGATTGTTAAAGAAATAGAAACATTAATAGGTTCCATTGTCTTATGTCCAACATTCCAAGTAGTGGGTAATTTATGCCCTACTTTTCTCAAATGTCCAGCTAGTTGTTTCAATGCACTACTAAACTGTTGTTGAGTTTTTTGTCCTCCGAAAGATGCCCATGCTTGCATTACCTCAGGGTCTCCCCATAGTCCTGCATTAGTGATTGCTTCATTCAATTCCCTGAAAAACTGTGAACTGTTTTTAATAGTGCCTAATTGTACATTTCTTAACTCTTGGCCTAAACTTGTTGCACTTTTTTCTAAGTCTTCAGCTTGTTTTCTTACTAAAGATTGATAAGATATTCCAGTACTTGGACTACTAGGTAATGGAGTAAATTTAAACTTACTCATTACTTATGTATCTTATAAAAATCCAATATACGTTTAATATGGTCTGGAAAACCAATGTTTTCTCTTAAACTTGTTGATACAGGATTTTGTACCTGTGCTCCTGCTATAGTTAAGTTTGCTTTTCTTTCATCTTTTAAATAGTACTTCACTAAGTCAAAACACGCTAATTTTAAATCTTCTGGTGTTGCCGCATACCCTGAAGTATAGATAACTTTTACTGCTTTTCTACCTTGAGGAAACATTTTGTCTCCTGTTGCAGTTGTTCTGAAAACAGTGTCGAGTGCTTCATCTACTACATATTCGTATTTACCACTACTATCAGAGTTACCTGTTATTAAAGTCGTATATGAGTCTGATTGACTGTCTCTTTCTGAAACTGATGTCACGCTCACAACTGGACTTTCATCGAGTATTATTGCATTTGTGTACTTATCCCTAATATCATAGTATTCGGTCTTTGCACTTGAATAATAATCTACAAAACTTGTGCCACAGTATGTTTTTACTGTTTGGCTGATGGCTGGTATAATAACGTTGATTTTTGAATCCTCGGAAACCCCGGTGAGTCCCGCGAAGTCTTTATACTGTGCTAATGTTATTAAATTTGCCATAATTAAAAAGTGGGAGTGTTAGGTACACTCCCATAAACCTTATTAAGCTAATATTAGCTAGCTTTGTACATCCAACCCCACTTAGAAGTTGCACCATCAATAAGATCGGTAAACCCGATTCTTTGAGAAGCCACTAGGACTCTTCTTTGATTAGCTACTTCGTAGTCTGATTCAACTGTAACACCTCTTAGTCTAGGTAATACGTAGTTTCTTGGATTAACTGCGATAGCACCGAACTTAGAAACTGCTGGTGTAGCAAACTCGTCACATAATAGTACTCTTGAACCGAATACTTGACCAATTTCACCAGAAAGCTTAGTAGCCATGTCGCCAACTAGGTTAGCGTCTTGGAACTCTGCATCTTCTAATAGTTCATAGTATGATCTTTGTGAAACAATGTATACTACTTCACTTGGATTGATACCATATTTACCCATATTCTTTCTCATTTCAAGAAGGTCAGTTGCTACAATTTTATCAGTTGCAAAAGCAGTTGCTGATTGTGTATAGTCACTGTCATTTCTTGCTAAGTGTAGAAGACCTTCAAAAGCTGCACCACCAGTACCATAAGCACCGTCAGCATCATCACCAGCTAAAAGAGCATTCTCGATGCCTCTAGCGTGTGCTCTAACCATTGACTCTCTAATTAAAGGAAGAATTGGTAAGATTGCATCTTCTTCAGTTTCATTACCTAAGTATGATTGTGAAATAAGTTTTTTAGTTGAAAGAGTTCTTTCGGTCATGTCTACACCACCTGCTGAACCAGGAGCATAAGAATCCCCTCTTTCTTGCAAGTTACCGTGTGGGCTTGACCCAGTAGCTGCTTGGTTGCCTGTAAATTCAGCGTAACCAGCATCCGGTAAGATTGGTATAATCATATTAGCAGAAGTCATAGCGATTTCTCTAAATAGAGGTGCTAAGACTAATTCGTTTTGAATATCTCTTTCTATGTTTGTTGAAACAACTTGCTCAAAGTCTGCTGAAGAAACAGCAACACCTGAATGAGCGTTAACTTTTTCCATTACACTTTTAGCTACATCATTGTCCCATCCTTTACCAGTCGCTAAACCAGCAAATTTTGCGTCAACAATATCTTGCTCAAAAGTTTTCTTCCAGTCACCATTTGAAGTTCTGTCAGAGAAATGTCTTTTGGACTCTCTGATATTCATGATTTCTTCTGATTTCTCAGCTAATTGAGATTCTAAAGATTTAACTACTTGCTCTAAATTAGAATAGTTTTCATTAACTCTAGATTCCACGTCATTCATTAGCTTTTCAGCTCCTGATAGACCTGCTTCAACTATAGTTTTAGTTTTTTCCTGATCAGCTACTTCGTTAGCTTTTTGAACTTCAGCTTCATCAGCAGCTTTTTGAGCAGCTTCGTCTGCAGCCTTCTGTTCAGCAGCTTTAGATTCAGCTTGTTTCATTGCAATTTCAGCGGCTGTATCAGCAGCTACTTTCTTTGCAAAAGCGTCTAAATCAAAATTGCTTTCAGGAGATTGTTTTTCGTTTGACATATTTGTCTCCATGTTATGGGATTCCTCCCGTCTTGGCTGCTCAACATTAACAGCGTCTGCTATTTCTGCTGGGTTAGCCTTGTAAAAAGTTTGCTTGTACTCATTGTACTGTTCCATACTATCAAATGACTTGCTTAAGCCAAAGGTTGCCCCTTGGTTGCAAGGAACTGATACTACAGAAACTTCAAAAAGCTCTGCGTCCTTTATTTTATATCCATCGGTTTCAGTCATGTAATCAGCGTCCTTGACTTTGAAACCGACAGAAAAAGCTCCAAGGACACCGTCTTTAATAAGTTGTGTTACATCGCCTGCAGCTTTTGATATCTTTGCAGATATCTCTAAACCGTTTTCTGTAACTTGTAAATCTTTTGCACGACCAATTGGTTTGTCGTAGTTGTGATTGAATAGAATTATTGGATTATTTTTGAAATTCTCTAATCCACCTTTAGTCCATGCATCACTTTCGATAATATCTCCAGCTCTGTCAAGACCGTTAGTACTTGCTGATCCTTTAATTTCAACACCGCCATCTTCAGATTCGCCTAATGATTTAAAAGTGCTAGTCCAATGATAAATTTTATTCGACATCTTTTATCTCCACTTCCTTCTTAGCAGGTGCTTTTTTCTCAACAGGTGCTTCTTTTACTTCTGGTGTAGGTACTACGTCTACTGGGTATCTTTTTGATACTACACTAAGTACTCTACTCCAAGAACCGAATGCTCTTCTTAACAAGTAATCTTTAACAGGAACATCAGCTCCTTTTGCTTTATAAGCAGGTAAGCCCATTACGCCACCTTCTTTTTTAAAGTACTCAGAAAGAGACTTTACCATCATATCTTTTGTCATAATTATTCTTCCTCGCTTGGGGCAGCCTCTTCAGGTCTACCGCCTTGTTCCGGGTTTGTAGCTGAGCCTGCTATATTTGCAGGTACTCTTGGCTCATCAAATCCGGCTACAGGTTCTTTTCCTAATGCTTCTCTTGCTTCGTTAGCACTTAGTATTCCAGTGTTAACTAAAGTAGCATAGTATGCTGCCTGGTCTCTCAATTCTGGTTGTAAAGCAGGAATCCCTGTTACATCTTCATTTAGTGAAAAACCAAAAAATCTTTCTAGTGCATACCCAAGTTTTTTAACTACAGGTAGTACGGTTTCTAGATAATATAATCTGTGATTAGGTCTTATGTTAGCGTTATTACCGCCATCTAGTAAGATGGGTGGTATTCCCATTGCTTCTAGTATAATTCTTTCATTTGCTTTTATTGATTCTGCAAAATCTAATTCTTTAAAGTTTACATCAGTTAAAGGATCTACCTCTAAACCTCCGTCTAATATAAGGGGTCTTCTGCCACCTGAATTAGGGTTATACCTCATACTCCATGCTTGCATCATTCTTTCTTTTACTTTCTCAGAAAGAGTGTTTGGACTTTTAAGTACTAATCCTGGAACTGCTCCGTTTTTAAAGAAGTTATCCTGGAAGTTTCTCATACTTGCAAGTAGTTGCATAGTTCTGTATGCAGGTTTTAGTCTTGGTACTCCTCTATATATGGAGTTGAAACTATTTTCTTTTACATGGATAATTTCGTTTGGACTATAATCTATTGAGTTGTCATATGTAAATTTTTCTATGTAAGTACTATCATCACTATAGATTGTTACTTTATCTGCTGGTAAATGATACAAGTGAGCACCATCAAAGTAAATAAAGATATTTCCATCTATTAGTAAGTCAATAATTAAGTTTCTTTTAAAAGAACTTACGTCTTGAAAAGGATTTGGCTCTACGTTTAGTAATAGCTCTACTTTAGACCTTCTTATATTCTTAAGAATATTATTAGTACCTACTATCTTTTCTCCTACTGAGAATGGAATCTCTGCTACATCATCTACGATCATGTTTACAGCTCTGTTAACAATTTCTAATTGTTCGTAAGCGTTTCTATAATTAGTGATTACTTCGCGAGAGTCAATGGTCATTCCCTCATTTCGGGATATAACATATTGCGAAGGATTAAGTTTTTCCTCGCTATTTCTTCCTAAGAATCTATCATACCATGCCATATTTGTCTCTCTGTTTCTCGACCCATCTTTTTTGTTTCTCTGCGTGTATCAATTTGGGTCTTTTACCATATATTGAATGTAATTTCATATGGTGACTATGGCAGAGTGTTACTGTATCCTCGTAAAGTTCTTTATAGTGTTCATCAATAAAGGCTTCTCGAATCTCTAGTATTTCTTGTTCGTTTTTAATAATTAATTTTTTCTTTTTTATCCAAGTTTCTAGTAGTTCTGTAAGCCCGTGATAGTGATGAAAATCTAAATGTTCGCTGCTACCACAAATATAACAATCGCTTGATTTCTTATATTGTGATTTTGCTTTGTCTCGTACGTATTTAACTAAGTCTCTTTTGAAATTCATATTTCTACTCTTAATTAGAATTATACCAAAAACACACAGCAAATGTCAA
>JACKZZ010018952.1_pt1 | contig 21822 bp, 13 predicted proteins | sample 8027871 | NCBI WGS metagenome assembly JACKZZ01 (sample SAMN15724774, study PRJNA655200) | protist metagenome | isolation source: fluorescence activated cell sorting (FACS) single amplified genomes of... | place: USA: West Boothbay Harbor, Gulf of Maine | collected 2000-07-19 | reverse complement strand
TTAAGGAGCAGTTATCAGATTCAGGCTTTTGGGGCAAAGACAACCAGTCACCAAGAGCCTCTAGCCTTGTCATGGATAGCAGGTGTGCACCGGTCGAGCAGAACAGCATCTCTGATTTGAACGCAGACTACGCTCCAAACGAAGGCGCGGTAGACGCACATGCACCGTCCGATGTGGACCCATCTTTCGCAGAAGGGCTGCCGTCGTACACAGAAAAGGATATGGACCTCCCTTTTGTGCCTCATTTCGCTGGTAAAAAGTACTACCCAAGTGAATATGTCCCGCAAAAAGGCATACCAGAACAGGAGGAAGAATCAGAATGCAGCGGCTCCTCCTTGGACGAAGACGGTGACGACGACGCGGGAAATTTTGAGGGCATGGAAGGGGACTCTGTTGGAAAGTACAAAATATTGCAAGAACTGGGCGTGGGCACGTTTGGTCGCGTCCTGGAATGTGAATTGAAAGGCCCCAGCGATGGGAACGATGAACCGGAAACGGTTGCAATAAAAGTCGTGCGAAAAATTAGACGTTATGGAGATGCTGCAAAAATTGAGGCCGATATCCTTACGAATTTGAACGAACTCGAAAAGAACGAAAGGCCGGGAGCCTCCCCCTTTGTAATTCGAATGTTCAATTCCTTTGTTTATCGAAAACATGTTTGCTTGGTCTTTGAGACGTGTGGGCCGAACCTTTACTATTTTATGAAGCGCAATCGGCGTCGTGGCGTCTACGGTTTTAAAGGCAAGCACTTGCAGTACATTGTGTTTCAAATAATCAACGCCCTCGCGTTTTTGCACGATAAGTGTGGTGTGGTGCACACCGATCTAAAACTGGAAAACATACTTTTTGTGTCTGACGAATACTTCGAGTTCCCGGAGGAATCTGCATCGGTGCGCCTCGTGCCCAAAACATTGCAAATAAAATTAATTGACTTCGGGAGTGCAGCATACGAGCAAGACTACCACAGCTCCATAATTAATACTAGACAATACAGGGCTCCGGAAGTAGTTCTAGGAAACTCGTGGAGCTTTCCCTCGGACGTATGGGGCCTAGGGTGTATGGCCATGGAATTGCTTACCGGGCGCCTGTTGTTCCAAACCCACGACAGTTTTGAACATTTGGCTTTGATGCAGTGTTTGTGCGGGAAGTTCCCGCCAGAAATGATCCAAGGAAACAAAGAGGCGATAGTTAAAGGCACGGGCAGAAATGAGGTTCACGATTTTTTTACTGACGACCATGTCCTTCGTTATCCTGTGGATGGTCGCAACAACAGTGAAAGCCAGCTGCATGTTAGCAGTCAGAAAAACATTTACGATCAGTGCAAAGAAATTTTTAAGGCTGACAATGCTGAGGTTTCCCTGTTTGCCGAACTGTGCGGCAGTTTGTTGACTTTAAACTCAAAGGAAAGGCCATCGGCAAAAGACCTTTGCAGCCACAAATATTTCGGTGACCTATGTACCTTCAGCGAAGAAAAGTTAGCAAGGCTCGCATTGTCGTTGCCTCTAACAGAGGCCGGAATCGAAGTCAGTGACGAAGAGTTTGGAAGTGACCTGGATCGAGCATTTCTAGAGGACACGGTCGAAGAAAGCACTGCCGATATCCATGTTGTACAAGGCGAAGAAGCAGGGGTGGAGTTGAGGAACGATCCCAGTTTGTAATAAATTACTTCTTTCTCTGTTCCAAGCAAGTTCAAAAAGTATTTACATTTTTAATAATCATCTCAATTATTACTATCGTTACGGGGTGGGGTGGTGAGGATTTTCTTTGTACTTCATCTTAAAAAAAAAAGGAAGTGGTGTTGTCGTGAGGGTATTGTCGTTGTGCCGTCAATTTATTATTGGCGGCGCTACAAATAGACCCTTCCTATCTAACTTGGTATTAATACCGATAGTAATAAATACGAAATACCGAATAAAGAGCGTCGAGCAGCATGCAGCAGCAGCAAAAAAAAAAGAAGAAGTTCGTCGCACCACCACGCTCCACACACTTTTTTTCCGCTACCGTACCGTACCCCCGTACCAGTACTTACAAATATATCTAAAATCTACTTGTTTGGAAAATTTCTGGACGAAGTGGGTTTATAGTAACAAGTACAGTCAATACAAGAAAACAACGAAATTATTCGCGCAAAAGTTTATAAATTATGGACAACGCCGAGAATGAATTCGTTGCATTAATTAAGGGGATTTTAAAGGGGGATAGATTCCGACTGGTCCAGTACAGTTACCATGGAAGATACTAAAATTATACCGACGCCGCCAGAGTTTATTTGTCCAATTACCCATGTGTTATTGGAAAACCCAGTGGTCGCTCGAGATGGATATACGTACGAGTGCGACTCAATAATGAAATGGTTTAAGATGAAATATCCTTTTTTTCCAAGTCCGATTACGAACGAAGTTTTGCCATCCAATGACATCATTCCTAATTTGGTGCTTAGGAATATGATTCAGGACTTTCGAAGAAAACAAGGAGAACGGCTTTGCCGAGTTTGTAAAGATGTAAGCGAGGAGGAACTCGTAAACTGGATAGACGCTGGTGCAGATTTGGATGTAAAAACGCAGGACGGGGGCAATACGTTACTTCTCTTACTGTTAAAGTATGGCCGTATTGATTTATGTAGAATAGTATTGGGATATAACCCTGATGTTTTGACAGCGAATGACAGCGGTGCCACCGCACTGTCTATTGCGGAGGGTCTGAAAGATTCCTCGTTTTTGAAGCTTTTGTCAAATATAGCGACAAAGCAACGAAAAGATGAACACCAGCCGCCACGAGACGGTCATGCGACAGCTTCGGAAAACATGTGTGATAGGTTTTGCCGTTATTGGTTATCTACAGCCCCGGACACTGCAGAACCCCAGGACACGGCAGAACCGCAGGAGTATGGGAGCATGGACAGGACTTCCAATCTCTGTTTTTCACGCATGCTCCTCGTAGCCGGGGTTGTGATTTTGCTCATGGCTATGTACATCCCGATTCCTTCAGGACCAAGGACAAGATAAAAAAAAACAGTATTTGTTTGTGGCCTTGTTCTTCGTTGGTGGTAATACCAAGTAGTACGAGTATTCATATAATAAAAACAATTTAACTCTCGAAATATAAAATTAATAAAGTGTGGAGTGTAGAAGAGAAAGACGACTAGAATATCTGATAACGGTACCAGGAACCAGGTACCGGTACGGGAATCACCAGGAAGGGTCGGTTCCTGTACCTGGTTCCTGGTACCGTACTGTGGTACCTGGTATGTCCGCGCGATAAAAAATTCGTTACTATTAAATATAATAAAATCCATAGATTAGCACCACACACCGCAACAATAGTTTTATATATTTGCAATGGTGGTTTCATGTTTCATAATTTACTGGTTGTTGTTGTTGGTTCATTCATCAATAAATTTTTTATTATTTGGTTGCCAAAAAGAAGTGTTGTTAAAAAATGTTTAAATAAAAATCAAGTGTTATTACGACGAATGCAATTTAGATAATTGAGCAATTTATGAATGAAATAACGTCCACTTACAGTGGTCTTAGTGACTTTCAAAACCATTCTTATTCTACTTTCTGTTTTCGTCTTAAAACGCAAACAATCCGTTGAAATACACACCTCTTATTTGTAAACGAATAGTCACAAAAATGAACATTAACACACCAGGAAGTGGACGGAGCAAAATGAACGAACCTTTGCTGTCCGTGAATGGTGCTCCTTCGTTCCCTTCTGCTGCGAATGGTGGCGCGAAAGAGAAAAGCTATCTATGGTCAAAGTTACAGGCCTTGTATAAAGAGAGTGCGATTGAATCAAAGTCTGCAGACGTTGACATTGAAGGCCACTCTGACCCAACTATTTATTATGCCACCGATGATTCCATTGAAAAGGCGGCGATGTACATCATGGACGCATGGGATGGAAGAAGCACTGCGCACGACACAAGCCACAATTCCTTTAAAACGTACAAATTTTTAAACAGAAGTTGGTGGAAGACGTTTTACAATGTCATTTCGCTCGTCTTTTCTTTCCAAATATTTATTCCAGAAGAATTTGGAATTGCCGCCCCGGGGTGGCAAACGATCCATCAAGGTCTCGAAGTGGGCGTTATTCTAACTGTGGGATTGGACATAATGCTGATGAGAAAGTTGCATTTAAGTTCTACGTCTGATTCTGACAAAACAAACGAAATCAGCGATATGGTTTGGATCAAACTTCGCGCTAGTCTGCTCTTCATTACGGCGGTGGATTTTGCTGTGTCTGTAGTGACCGCCAGACGGTTTGTTCGGTTTTCTACATTCTCAAGACTTTTTTTTCTTGTGTTTCGAAATTTTAAACTTCGAACTGCCTTCGTTGGGTGCTTGGTTGCTGGTACCCAAATTTCGAAAGTGCTGTTACTGATTTCCTGCGATGTTATATTTTTCGGTTTCGTCGGCTTTGTTTTATTTGGAAAAATTGACTCAGCAAAGAACTTTGATACGCCTTTGAACGGGATGCGAACGATGTTACTTGTGCTAACCGCCCCAGGAAGTATGTTGGGAGACCTGGCGCATTTATTTGCTGCCTCGGATGGTTTGGCCTCGTATTACTTTGTTACGTTTATGGTAATTACTACCATGATCTTTCAAAAACTAGTTTTGGCAACTGCATACAGATCCTATAAAGCATACCAAAAACAACAATACCTAAAAGTCCTGCATAACTATAAAGCAGCTGCTAGAAAAGCCTTTTCACTGATTGCCCCGTTTGGAAACTTGAACCGTGCTGTTTGGCACAAAGTCTTTGCAAAACTTAAAGGCACCCATCATCCTCTGGTTGCAGGTGCTTTGTTTGATGCAATCGATGAAGATTATAGCTTTATACCCGGAAACGGTTACATTGAATTTGAACCCTTCTCAAAGCTATGTGAAATATCGAAGCATACTGGCAACACCGTAAAACACCTTGAATTGCACGAACCGCATGAACTTACCAATCTGGAAAGAGTTCAGAAATCCTTCCGGCATGCGTTGCGTTACAAATTTTATGTATGTGGGGTCAGTGGGTTCCAAACTTCAACGGGAGTCGGCTTTACACCCTCGCATATGTTGGCTGATATATTCGTGGTTGCTTCGGTGTATCAACTTTACATGTCAGTCAAGTTTCCAGAAGATCAAGCATGGTCCATTGCAGGCCTTTTAATTCTTATTGCTTTTACGCTTGAGGCGGCTTTGAAGATCTTTGCATATGGCTGGAAGCGCTACATTTCTGTAGCCGAGCACAATTTGGATTTTTTCTGTGTGAGCGCGGGCATACTAATTCTTCTTTACGAGAGGCTGTTTGGAAGTAAGAATGCTGATATTTACAACATGGCCCTCACAATTCGGACATTAAGGATACTGAAGTTTCTCTGGCTAAGCGAAACTCTACATGGGTTGTTAGAAACCATATTGCGTTTAGGTAAATCTCTGCTTCAGCTATTCTTTATCTTATTTGTTCCCTTGTATATTTTTTCGGTAATTTCATGCCAACTGTTTCATGAGAGCATGAACGAAGAGAATGCTTCGAAAGCTGCGGATACGCCGTGGTATCCATTTCGGTCTGAGCTCAATTTTGGAACATATCCTAATTCCCTGCTGACGCTATTTTCGGTTTCAACTTTGGCCAGTTGGAATATGGTAATGATTGCCACTGACAAAATGGTTGGGGTAGGGACATTTTGGGTGGAAACGTACTTCTTCTCCTTCCGTATAATAATGACGATGATGTTCGTTCCTATTTTAACCGGTTATCTTATTGAGAACTTTGTCACAAACTTTGATACTTACGAAAAACACAAACATGAGAGTAAGAACCTAAGTGACCCGTCATCATCAGAAGAAATGGAATTAAGACTATTGAAAGCCCCCAAAACCACGAGGGAATCTGTAAGTTCGCGCGCGAGAGGAAAAACAATCGTAGACCCGACCGTCCACAAGAAGAATGAACTCGTGAAAAAATTACTTAGGAAGAAAACCGTTGCCATTGAAGTCGAGAAGAAAATATTTGGCGTTGGGGAGGTTGTAAAAAACCAACTCCTTGGACATTTCAGAGAAACTAAGGCTAGGTTAGAAAATGAAATAAGGACAAAGGTAAATCAGTTGCAAAACAGTAATTACAAAATTCAGCAATTAAAGGAAGACAATAAAATGTACATTCAACAAATCAAGAAAGAACGCCGAGAGCATTCCAAGGAAATTTTAGATTATGAGATTAAGCCGCTTCTTGTCGAGCCCCCACCGCCACCGCCGCCTCCACCGAGCTTACCAATTAACAGTGCTGGACTGGAATCCCATGAAAAACAATTAAGTCCATTAGATGAGACCATGGTATAAACACGAAAACGAAGAGCGCGGGGTATTGGCGAGGAGACACCAAAATGTGGATGCAAGATAAAAGCTACTCTCGTAAACCAACTAACTCAAAAAACCCAAAATATATAGTAACCAACTAACTCATATTAAAAAAAACAAGTTGTATATTAGTACGTTTTAAGACACTCCAATATATCGAGTGTACGCCAAGAAGTAAAAACAATTAAAACAAGAAAATTGGCTGTTATTTAAAAACAATTTAAGTTTGTTACTGGGACTACACTGCCGCCGTTTCTCAACTAAAAATCTTCATCCCCAAGTAAAATCTCTGCCTCGTTCTGGCCAAGCCGTATAGGCGCGTTACTGCCACCCATCCCAGAAACACCTGACATGGCACTATCTACAAGAACAGATTTTTCGTAATGTGCTTGATTAGATGGACCACTTGTTCCTAGACCAGTCCATTCCTGAAGATACTCATCAAAATCAAGCGCCGAACTCCATTCTAACAATTCCTCAGCTTGTTCCTCCCAATTGTCTTGCTTTCTTCTTCGAAAAATGGTCTTTGTTGTTTTCTTTTTCCCCTGCGGAAAATCTTTGTTACTTGCAAGCCCTTCTTTGTAAAGTTTCATCATCCACTGTCGCTTCTTTCGCTTTTGGGAAGCTACCTTGTCTTGTTTCCGAACTTGTCTGGAATAGTGAAACCGCTTTCTCAAACTTTTCAAGTTTCGCTGCTCCGGTAGCATGTCCGCTTCTTGTAATACCCCTGCTGCAACAGGGCGCCAATTGTTCATATCGTTCCTCTGGTACCAAGAACCATCGTCATCGTCGTATGAATCCCCATACTTGGTTTCAAACCTAGCATTTCCCACTTGCAAATAATTGCTCGATGTTCTCCAACGCTTGTTCTTTTGTTTTCCTGAGTTACTGTGGTTGTTTTCATATTTTGCACCTTTGCTCTTCGATACTGAGTAATCCCGGGGTGCAAACGCATTTACATCGCACAAAGGCTTGTGTGTGTACACTTTGTACAAAATAACGGGAGGGAACGAAGACCCCCCCAGTCTGAAACGGATATGAACACCGGCAGCAGAGTCGAGCAACGATGCCTCCCGAGGGTTAATGCAACGAAGCATCAGGGCCGGATCTCCAGCATTTCGAAACTTAATAAGATCTCTGTAATAAAAGAAAATTCGACGGTTGGTATAGCGACGCCACAGATTCTGGATCTTGCGTACAGCTGATTCTTGAGGTGACTGAGCCATCATTCCAATGAACCTCGACTGGTAATAAAACCGCCACAGATATTGTATTTGCATTGCAGCAATATGATATATCGAAAACCTGCTGAGATTATATTCCCTCCGGGTTGCAATCATACGCCACCAGGCTTGCAGCCGAGTGCACAACCAGCTGTTTGCCTCTGGGTCCTCTGCGAACACCAGCCCCCCCTCTTCCTCGCCCTCTTCCATCTTTTGTGCATACTCGCTGTTCGCACGGTGCTTCCACGCTTTATACTTCAAAAATAGCTTGCCAGAAGATTTGCTCCATGTTCGACGCCAGTGTGGGCGCCACGTAAGACCTCGGATCCTTTGAACGGCTTTCAGAATCCCAACAGAGGCCCCTAGCGACCGCAGCCGAGAACGTATAAAGACGCCCCGCCAAGTTCTTTGTATTTGAACAGCTGCTAGATTTAAGGCCGACATCGGAAATATCCAGGGCTCTCTGATCAAATTCATCTTCGTCTCATACGGCCGCCGGCTCACCTTTGAGTGCCAAAAGTCGTATCTTGGCCATCGCTGGCGCCTCCTGCGAGAGTCCTTCGTTTCCAAAGTCACCGCGTTGAGGTTATCCATGTCCAAATGCACGCCCTGACCAATAGCTTAAATCAAACCCCTAGGATTACCCTTTTCTTTTCTTCGGAATTATGCTTTGCAGAACCTTTTCTTGTCAAAAATGATTAAATAAAAAATAAAAGACTGAAACGAAAAACACTGTTTTCGCTGTTGTTTTCTCGTTCGTTGCATTACGACTATTCCCAAGTTGTCTGAATTTCTTTTGTTTATAGTAGTGGTTATTACGTACCAGTACGAACAACGGAATGAACAAATCCTTCTTTCTTCTTCTTCTTCTCCTCCTCCTTCTTTTTTTCGTCGTCGTCTTCTCGTTTTTCTCCTTGTTATTGGGCGTTGTAATAGAGAATAATTTTAACCGGTATAATAATATTATTATTACCTTGGTGGTAATTATATATTAATATTATATTATAGCTTTATTGGCATTTATATTATTATATAGAGACGGAAGAAACGAAACGGCTGTTCATTTTATTTTTTTGTAGCGAAGTATTTTTCAGAGATGATTCCATCAAAATAATTAATACAAAATATACTACTTGTATTTGATAGGATATTATTACTTTTTTCTCTCTCTCTTCTTCTTCCCCAATAATTTTCGAAGGGCTATTTTTTTGGCAACCATTTCAAGAAATTCTGCACGATTTCTCTCCTTTTCTTCCTGAACAGTTCTTTCTTCGCCCAATATTTCTTTTGCAAGATCCTGTTTATTTATAAAGAATGCCGAAAGTGCAGTGCGGTGAAAATTGTAATGAAGTGGAAGCACTTCGTGCCATAAGTTAGAAAAAAATATTACAAGTCGGCCTCCTACTGGTTCTATCGTATCTGGCGCCGGGCCACTTGCATTCTTGCCCCAAATTCGAAGGCAGCCCCCGAATCGCTTATCCCAGTCGCTATTAAGGTACACAATAGCAGTCAATTTTCTGCCTCCGTTTTCAGTCGCGTCTTTATGTCGTTTATAACCTTTTCCTTCGCCTGGGTATACTGCCAACATAAAGGCACACTTGTCTGTAGAAGTTTCGAAACTACTCAATATTGTTTTGTTCAATTCCATTCTGAGATTATCCAACTTTTGTTGTACCAAATACAGTGCTGCAGTTCTCGAGGAACTTTGGTTTTTCAACCAAAGCATTTTGTCTGATCGAACAACCGAAACAGCGGTTTGTCCATCCTCTAAGTCAAGTCCACGGGAGATTTTCCCCGGCTTCATGTCGTTTCGAAGCAGCTCGGCCTCTCTAGCGCAGGCCGCTAAAAGATGTTGTGATATGGCACTGTCTATTACTACATATCCGTTCTTTTTAAACTTACGTAATTTTTCAGGAGACACTTCAAATTTTTTTCTAATACATAATTTCCTTTTATCCCGTCGAAGAACACAAAAACCGACGACCGCTGCAAAAAGCAAAGGGTTCATTGGCCCTAAAAAAAAGCCCTGCTCCACTTCAGCTGTACACTTGAATTAATATATTACAATATCACTCCAAATTTGATGACGGTTTCAGCTACGGAGTTGGACGATTACAATTATTCTTCAAGGGTGTACTTTTTGCTCTTGGTGAATCATTTCGCTAGACCACATAATTTTTGTAGACAGATATTTTGTTCGTGGGAAATGTGAAGCACCTCTTCCGCAGTATACAGTAATAATATTTAAAAAAATAATAAATAATAATATAATAATAATAAGAAAGAAGAACGACTAACAACATTAAAAATAATAATATTTTTTATTAAAAAATAAATTACCGGTTCGTTTTTTTTTATTGAAAAATGAGTAGTGAGAAGACATGATGACATGATGAAGAAGAAGGAAGAAGAAAAGGAGAAGAAGAGTCAAGTGAAGGCGAATTCAAAAATATATTATTAATTATATAATAAATATTTATTTATATTATTCTATTCTATTCTATTCAAAAATAATATTTATTACAACCGCGGTGGTTCGGTTTTTTTACCTGGTGTACCCTCTGTTAATAATCTCTTATAATCTTTATAATTGGCCAACAGTATGATTTAGAGTAGATGAAGGAAGAGTATAATAAATAAATATATAAGAAGAAGAAAGTCTATATAGCTATGTCTGTCAATCAAATAAATAATTATTACAATTAATAAGAGTGGCGTTGAGAACTAAAAGAAACAACCAGATAGAGCGAATGAATAAAAAAGAATGAATTGCAGGGTCAAATACAAACGTTGCTTAAAACGACAAAGAACAAACGTATTTCAATACTTTGGGAAGCGTTTCGATCGTTTGTATTGTTTATAAAATTGTTTGCTGGTTTCCCTTGCAGTCAATCAATAGTATACCAAGAAAAATCGCTCATGATGAACAATTTTTTTGGCGTTGGTAATTTGCATAATGGCTTTTGTAAGGGTTTGCTTGTCTTTCTAATAGCGATTGCCTTTCATTCAGTTTTACGGCACGATTTCGTCTCCTGGGATGATAATGAAAACTACAGGCAAAACGATGTAATCAAAAGGGGCCTGTCAAAAGCTTCCATGTTGTGGGCTATAAGTGATGGGACTTTATTAGGAGTCTACGAGCCAACAGCAATAATCACGAAGTTAACAATTGTCAGTGCTGGAAGATTGGTGTTAGGCAGTGCCCCCGAAGACCCCATTTCACCGCAGCCGTTCATAGCATTTAGTCTATGTCTGCATTGTTTGAATTCTTTGGCGGTTTTTGATATCTGCCCTGGTTTTCCATTATCGAAATTCTTGGCATCTTTAATATTCGCCGTGTAAGTGTTTTTCGAAGTTGCACCTTCAACGAAATTATCTCTGACAGAACTTGTATTATTGTTGTCACAGCCATCCCTTGAGGGTGGAACCCGTCTGTTGGGCATCATGCCTTCCTTGTAAGTTTTGCTATTTGGCTTGATATTTCTATGTTTCACCTGCCGACTAACATGCATCACATATTTCTTAGACGTGCTTTCGTGTTTTTTTTGCTTGCAAAGCGTGAAAGTCTTTGAAGGTAATGGTAAAAAACGAGCCATCTTTTTTGTTCTTGCTGTGACGAGCAAAAGTCCTGCGATTGGATTACTGCCGTATTTTTTGTTTCGCTCGTTTCTTAAGTGTCCCTACGCATTTGTCGTCGTACAAGGAAGCTTATGGGATGCGAAGTTCAAAATCAGATAGTAAGCGTGTCCTTAAGAGTGCAGAATACTGGTTGGCATACGGTAATGCTGTGCAAGCAAACGGTAACCCCAATGGTATTTTTACAGCTTATGAATGCTTTCAAAAAGCGTATCTTTTAAATCCACTTTTGCCGGTGATTAACGAGAAAATGGCAAGGTTCGAGGTGAAACTAGACAAAAAGCTAGATATGTTATTCACAGAACTTTCTAACAACCCGAGCAATGCCGACGCGGCCTTCAACGCGGGAAATGTGTACAACAAACTGAAAAAATACGAGGAAGCAGTCGTTATGTACAAAAGAAGTCTAGAACTGGGCCCACCGGCAACGGATGCACTTTCAAACATCGCGATCATATACTATAAGCACAAAAATGATTGCACTGAGGCATCAAGATGGGCTCTTCGAACCATAAAGCTGGATCCATCCCACAAGAAAGGAAATATTATACTGAAAAATTGCCAAAGCAATTGAACACGCATGCATTTACGGAATACATTACATATGATAAAAAATATTGTAATATCATAGCCAATTTTCTCTTGTTGTTTTAAAAAATATTGTAAATATGACATATGCAATATTTTTCTCTTCCTTTTAAAAGGTGGGAGAATTGGATTCTTCGGTGGTTTCGGATCCACAGGTGCATGTACAGGTAAGTTTACAGATCCACAGACAATACCAGGTACGGTAGGTATCGGTACCGAACCCAGGCATAAACTATTTTAAACAAGAAAATTGGCTGTTATTTAAGTAATTAAATTTAGCTTCGTCGTACCCTAATCCTAACTTGGTTCTGTAATTTCGTCTCATTGAGGTTGTCAATCATCATTTTTTTTTATAGTGGAGTCCAAACTTTAAATCACCTACACGTAAAATAACAGCCAGCCAGTTATTATGGTACATATTTAAAAAAGATGTTTTTCCAGCACTCATAAACCTATCATACACACATGGCGCAAACCAGTCTCGCGACACACAAATTAATGGGCGAGAGATTCAACTCTCTTATCATATGTTTATCGTTGTGCTCTTCTTTTTCTATATTTTTCTCCCAGAACCTGGCCACGAAAATTAGTAGTTGAAGTGGTTAGCTTGAGACCATATTTAAAGTCCTTTTTCTGAAATTGACCCCGCCTTCCTTTAGCTAGAGCTTCAGCAAACTCTTGCAAAAGATCTGTCTTAGTGTGCCCCATGTGCCTCCCATCTACTTCTTCGCGCGGGGCCTCGGTACCAGCTGCTTTGCTCCGGGCTGCTACAGCGGCATCCATCGCCTTTTGTTTGATAATCTGTACTTGCTTGCTCATTGCGTCTAACGTTCCACGTCGAATGTCTTTTACTACCGCCGTAGTACAAGTATCATGGCACAAATGCTCGGCAGAAGCGCCCAGGACTATGCCAGTACGAGGACACGCAATTGGTGCAGTATAACCTTGCTGCTCTGGGGCGAGAGACAAGTCCAGAGGCAGCTTCGCCAGAGGAACAGTTCCCATTTTTACCATCGAACAAAACAACGCTCCTGATTTTGTAGGGCCAGCGACTCCCGTCCGAGATATGAAGGACTTTAGGGTTTTAACGTCTTCTGCGGTGACCATTTCGTTATTTACTAGTACTAACGAAAACGCATACTCATCTTGGCGGTCGGCTCCAAGATGCCGCCCAGAGTCCGCCAGGTCCTTGGCTCGTGCCACTCCCGCAGCAGACGTCAAGGAAAGGTCCCACTCGTACCTTAGTTTTTTAAGTATTTTCTCCGTTTTAATCTGATCTGTAAAGTTAGGTTCGTATAGCAACGTTCTAGGACTATCGTCAGACTTGGTCAAAGCAATCGCCTTTGCGCCTAAAGCATTCGAACAGACTAGCTTCCCATCGTAAAAGGCCAAGTAACACGGCAAAGTCTTGACGTTGTAACGCTTGACCAAAAGCCGAGATTGTGCCATGTCAAATTTTCCCATCCGGTATAAAATTTTCCCTAAATCCTTCTCCCTCCGAATGCGCTTTCCAGGCTTTGATCCGGCCGTTACCACAGACCCTAGGACATACTGAAACAGCTGGTCTGCCCAAACGTGCTCTTGCGTGTCTGCGCGATAGCACAAAATGACACAAAGCTGGTCTGGGGCTGCTATTTCCTTGACGTACGAATCAAAAGTCTTGGGGGTGACAGGTTCCAATGGGACTGAAATGTCCAATTCCACTTCAACAGGCATGTCTCGAGTATACCTCCCGCTGGCAGCTCGTAGCACAAATGGCCTTGGCAACTTTGGGTTCTCCTTATGTAAACGTTTTGAAGTCTCCAACTCGCCCTCCTCGACTATGTTTTTCTTTCTCAACGTGCCAGCGCTTGGCTTGATGCTGGCATCTTGTCGCTGCGTGCTGCCCAGACAATATATACCTGCTGTTGGATCTTCTGGTTTCGGTCCGATTTCTGTTCCCGTTTCCGAAATTTTTGGAACCTCCCGCACGGTTTTGTTTAGCGCATCTTTGTGCCAACACGCGTCCATGTACGGGGTTACGTATTTGTGATTGATGATTCTATCCTTGTACTCTTCCGTGATCAGCTCCTGGGCTCTCATGGCAGCCGCTATCTCTGGGTCACTAATATCCTTGCTGCTAACGTTCGACTTGTTCAGCCGGTTCAAGGCCTCTTCTTCATCAAATCGCTGGATGAGACTTGGGGTCTCAACTGTAAGATCAATTTTCCCCTTGATGACTTTGCTGTACTGCCCATTGTCGATGTACGTCTTTGTCCTTCTCAACTTTTCTCCACAGTCAAATGCGTACTGCAATCCCTCCGAAGGGACACGAAAATACACAATAATTTTTTTTCTATCAATGAACTTGAACTTTAGCTGATCGTTCAGATTGAATTCAATTGGTCTGTCCGGGGGAGTCCCCGCGCCTTGGGCCTTCGGGTTCCATTTCCACTCCTTAACGATATTTCCCTCTGAATCCGTATATATGCACCCAGAACCTGTCATTAGAAACTTTCGGCCTCGGAACTGGTTCCCTTTCCTATACTTTTCGTCATCGCCTGTGAAGTCGTACGCGAAACCGCACACGTTCTCGTCAATTGTTCCGATGAGCGTTTTCGCGTGGTCATCGGCATAAAAGAAACTTTTTACTTGGTATCCATTTATCAACGAACTGACACACACCGCAACTCGGCCACTTTCATAATACGCAAAACCTGAATTATCTCTGTTTATGTACAAAGCCGACTTGCCGCTACCATAGCGAACGTCAATACAACCAAACTCCTTCGTGTTGTCCCTCTTCGGATTCGACATAATATGCAAGATACCAATTGCTTGCGGTAAGATATAAGCAAACCCCGTTCCTTCAATTATATTACACTATATATTTTTTGGATATAAGTGTGTTACTGCCTTTACGTACAAAAATTTCGCACGTTCTAATAGATCCACCAAAGTAAAGCGTCCAAACAACAGCAGTGAGGAGATGCCAACAAAAAGAAAAACGGCCACCAGGCGATTGATGATGATGAAAGAAGAAGAAAGAAGGATGATGATGATTCTCTTTAAATTAGCTCCCTGGTATCCCAGTAGTGTGTACATGTAATGTTGCTGTAGTTGCAATTTATTTTTTATTATTTTATTAGAAAAAGAAAAGAGGTCATCTTCTCTTCTTATTTAGAAAATAATCCTCCCTCACCGAAGGAAGAATAATGATCTCACCTCCTCCTCTTTGCTCCTTTTGTGCTTTTCTGTTTTGTTTTGTTTTTTCCTTTTTTTTTCTTGGAATTGAATCGACCGCGTTTGAAAAGTCAATATTAGTAAATATGTATTAATTAATTCTACTCTTCATTAATGAATGTTCAAGAATATTTATTTAATGTTATTTATTTTAAACAGATCAAAAACCGTTTTATTTCCTCAAAAAATCCTCAGCAACGGAACGGGTATAAAATAAGAAGAGGAGAGAGAAAGGCCAAGCCAAGCCAAGTCGCCGCCTTGATCCACTTGAGATGAGAGAGAGCCTAATCCTCGTAGTAAGTAACCTAGCCTCCTGGTAGTGGCCTGCCTACTATTTGTTTTAACGTTATTTAAATACAGGAACGCTGTACTGTAAATATCAATATAAATATGAGGGTGTTTTGTCGTTCATTGTAATTTGTTTTTGAATTTACAGCATTTTACAAGGTGCACTATATTATTAAACAACTATATTGTATATAGAATATAAATACAAATATAATTATTAGTACTAATTTATTTCGCCTCACTATTTCTCTCTCTCTCTCTCCAACGTACAGTAGTAAATTCTTTTTTTCTTCTCTCTCCCGTAAAACTTCTTCACACTATTTCTTCATAGTCGTCTATTATTATTTTATTATTGTATAATATTATTATTCCAATTATACTAATGTACGTACATTGAGCTTCCACCACTGCTGCTTCTTTTTTTATTTCATTCTTATTCTTCAATTTTTTTTTTTTATTTTTATTTTTTTTAAAAAAAAAATTATTAATACAGTAATTAGTCTATTTAAAAAAATAATAATTAATATTCGAGGAAGAGGCAAAAAAAACTAACCGATGAGTATGATGTAATAGACAACAAACAATGTAATGCCATTTCTTTTCTTATATCGGCAAATTGGATTGTGTATTTGTTTGGATGGTAGAAACTAGACGTGCAAAAGTCGCGGTTAAATATTGATTCATTGTTTCTACTCTTAATTTAAAACGATTTTGTAGAAAATTTGGAGGTAATGAATTTGCTACAGAGAGATATGGAACGTTCAAAGCGACGCCTGAACGAGTTTTGTGCATCGATGCTACAAGACGCGGACACAAAAATTGCTGGGCACAACAACTTCATGCAAAAAGCAGGACATAAAAAGAATGCATTGCGCAATGAAATCGATGCATACCGTACAGAAGCCACGAAAATGAAAGGAGATTTAGTGACAGTGAAAGCGTTGGAGAAGAAATTGGAGGAGGAGAGTGAAAATTTGCAAAGGCAATACCGGGAGATGCCAGAGAGGCTTTCGGAGCTTCGAACAAAGGAGGAAATGGCTCGAAGAAAGCTTTCGCACCTTTCCACGGAAGTGCAGCAACATTCAAAAGAGACAAATCAAATGAACAATGATTTGACGTATGGAATTATTGCATTTAAAAAGAGGCTTGGCCTCGATTTTCAGCGGTTAGGTGCAAACCGTTTAAAGCTGAGTTTTACCCAGGTTGATCCTAGAAACCACAGCTTAGTTTTTTCCTTTTCGATTCACGTAGACGAGACAGATAAGTACAATATGATCGACTGTTCGCCTGCTGTTAGTGGCACCGAGGAATTGCTTGCAACTCTTAATTCAAGCAACGATTTCTCAGAATTCGTACGAGCGATGAGATGCAAATTTCGAGCGCTGTGCAAAGACGTGTAGTGTAAACTAACAACGGGGGTTGGTGATTTACGCGTCCGGTTCTGACATAAAAAACAAGAAAAATTTGGCTGTTATTTTTTAAAAGACCAAAATGCAAATATCTCTTGATTAATCATTTTAAAAATACTGAAAAACAAATTAAAAAAACAAAATATATAAAATTATATATATAGTCATTTTAAATACGTTTTGAAATAATAAAAAACCGAAATGCATATCATAATAAGTTTTAAGTTTACAAAAATATAAGCGCTTTAATGTGAAAGTTCTTTAGTTAATTACTTAAATAACAGCCAATTTTCTTGTTTGAAGTTACTACAAATAATTAAAGAAACGTTTTTCCTTTTTCTGAGTGTAAAGCTCGAGAATCCAAAGCGCACGTTCACTTGCTTCTTGTAGTAGAGTACGGGGGCAGTCTGGTTTGATGAACAAATAAGACCTTGTGTTTTGTTTTCGATCATTGTGGTAACTGAAGCATTTGAGAACAAATAAAATGCTTCGTCCAATTTACTTCTTTGAATACCTGCGCCTTATAGCTGCAGCTGGAAGTCCTTCCCCTACTTGTTTTTCATGCTCATCGTCCTTGTTCCGGCTTTTGCGCCTGAATATTTTCGACAGATTCGACGATATTTTTGAAAGAAATTTATTCCTTTTTTGCATTGAGCATAGGCGTACATTGTGAATAAAAATTTCCAGCTCTCCTGATTTCGGGTTGTAGTTGCTTTCAATATCTTCATGGGTAAAAAACCCGTCTGCTATAGCGTTTAAATCAATGTGAAATTTTGATTCTTCAAGCTTATCCTTACACGCAAGCTTTCTCAGCTCGGGGTGGTGGTCATGCAAGGGATCGTAGGTTTTGGACTTTGGTATGGCAGTCACGTACACTACTTTTTCCTCTTCGTCCAAATCGACTTCCATTCTGCGGACTCCCTGCAACTCAACAACCAACATAACTCCACTGCTTTTTTCTTCGACCTCTACCGTCGGCTCTTTCCAATTTTGCACTACCTTATCGGTTGTATCAATAACATCCGACAGCTCTTCTTCCTGTAGCTTGCGTGCCATTTCCATGTCCCTTTGCGCAATTCTCTGTCTCTCTTTGCTGGCTAGCTCGCGTTCTTTCTCCTCCTTCAAATACAGATTTCGGGCTAACCCCAAATTTTTCTGTTCCTCCTTCAGTCGGGCATTCTTCTCCCTAAGCTCTTGCCTTTCCTTTTTGAGCTCTTGCCTTTCTTTCAACGCTTGCTCCTGCTTCCACTCACGGTTCTCTTTTTGCTGAAACTTTTTTGCAAGTTTCTCGTCCTTGGAAGACTGCTTCTTCAATTTCTTCGACATTTGCTGCTCTTCTTTCTTTTCTTCCTCCCTGAGTTTTTTGGCAAAAAGTAAGCTTTTTGACTCGTTTTCTTTCTCTTGCTGAATTTTTCTCTCTTTTTCCATTTCTTCTTTTGCGAGCAATGCCTCTGCATAAGCGCTATCATTCTCTTCCAGCTGCATCTTAGCAGCTGTTCGGCGATCCTCTTCTTCCTGCTCTTCCATTTTCTGAGCGTACTGGTTTTCTTTCCTTTGCATCCGATGGGCTATAATCTCGTTCGTTTTATTTTTACGTTCTTTTGTAACTTCAACATTTGCTTCCATCAAAAGATTCATCGCAGATGGCCTCTGCCTAGTGTTGGTTGTGTCCTTCAGCCCAAAGCGCTGTTTGTACACGGAAGGTGAAAACGTAGCCATGGTTTTGTCGTACCTGGTGCTAAATGTGGAAAGGGGTGTATGGGATAGATAAATTTATTGCGTTGTAATGCTGGTTTCGGTGTGACTCAAAAAATATTACTCTTCTTGATGATTTTGATACCGCTTTATAACTGTTATTGTAAGAAACTATATGTGAAAAAAAGTGATGTCAAACCATAGATGAAGACTTCTTAACGAAGGACACTTCTATTCGTCTGCAACAAGGGTAAAGCAAAAAAAATTCGATTGCGCGAAGAAGCAGAAGAAGAAGAAGAAAAAAAAAGAAAGAGGAGTAGCTAGTACCATAGGAGAATAAGAAGGAAAACAAAAAAAGGATCGGTGTTCCTGAGAGAGAGAGAGATTCTACAAGGAACACACCATTAACTTTTACAATGAACGTTGCCTGTTCTCTTCTTTTTTTTTGTATTACGTATAATGTAATTAAGTTCCCCGCCATACTTTCCTCATTGTTTCATAGTCGGTTGTCTAGTATTAAAATTAATGTGCCACACTACTCGTACTACTACTGGAATTAAATACAGGTACACCAATACAAAATTAAATAGGTAAAAATTCTGTCTAAATACGTATACAAAATAATACTCGTACGTACGTAGTGCATTAATAGAAATTCTTGTGTCTCTCTCTCTCTGTCTCTGTTATTTTAAATTGCAATCAATCATTTACTCTCCATCCCCAGACCCCAGATGACCAGATGACCAGATGACCAGACCCCAGATCGGACTAATTTTAACGTTCAGAGTTCAGATCAGAGTTCAGAGTTTAGTGATTTACGTCAGCAGAGTGAAAAAAAAAGTGGTTTAATATTGGTGGGTGCGTTTGCTTGATTTACGTATTTATTATTTATTACTTCTTCATCTCAGAAAAACTTCAGTATATTAATAAATGGATAATAGCTAATAATGTCACAAGGGTAACCAGGGAAGAAGGAAGGAAGGAATCACAGTTTTATTTTTTATTACTTCTTTTCGTTCTTCATATAAATAGGTATTTTATTCTTTTAGAATACAATCAGTACAATTATAGACGACGACAGTCGTTATTTTTTTTTTCAAAAAAAGATGAAGAAGGATTTATTGCTTTTATTTTGATAACCATTTCCATTTTGTATACCCTATACTATACCGTTGTGAAATCGATTCTAAGAGGACATACTATCGATTAATTTGATATAACAATACAGGAGCACAATAGCTAACAACACAATGTCAATCAGTATTCCGTCAGTTACCAACGAAGAAAGCAAATGCGATTTTTCATTATTTTATCCTCCTCCTCCTCCTACCTCATCTAATCTTGAGGTCAGTAAGTAACTGTGCGATGCTGTGTGATGTTATATTATTTAGAAAAATAAGAAGATGAAGAAGAAAAAATTGAAATTATTTTTTCCCTTCTTTTCTGAAATAAATTGATTGGAGGATGATTTTTTTGTTTACTGCATTTTTTATCAATTCGCCTGCTGAATTGATGCTATGTGCGTTCTAATTTTTTCTAGTAGATGGCAAAAAATGACGGAGAAGAAGAAAGAGAATTTCATCATCATCGAGCATTTAACAATATTGTATTTTTTGGTGACATTTCTTTTTAACATCGTTGTGCGAACGTAATTTATCTGCATGAACTTGAAAAGATAAACAAGAGTTAAAGCACATCCCTGACATTATACACACAACAAAAATACAGCCGATTGATTAGAGTTGATAAATTTGCAAACCAGTCCATAGTGCAGTTTGCTATCGAGCCACGAGTATACAATGCAAGTCCCCCAACCGCCGCCCGGGCAACACGACAGTGGGAGCAGACCTGGAAGTGGTGGAAGGTCCATCCGAAATGGATGGACTGAACAAAAAGTTTCATATGAAAGTAAGTCAACCGACGAGTCAAAAAGCTACGAGGGGAAGTGTGAGAACGAAGCCAACAGTCGAGACCTAGATGTAGATGAGGAATCCAGGCCAGAGACGAGCAATAAACCGCCCGCCGCCAAGATTGCGTTTCAAGAAGCTCCTCCGAAGGCAGAGCATAAGATTGTCGAAAAGGCTTCAAGTGACACCGAGGGGTACAAACGGGCCATGTGGAAGGGCAAGAGTAACATTCTTGTAGCTGTTAGAGTAAGGCCGCTGAGCAAGACTGAAAAGCAGCGGGGCCACCGCTCAATATTAGAAGTTATGGATGGAAAAGTTGTCGTGGTCAAAGATCCGAAAGAAAAGGAGAACGCGTCCGACATTTTGAGACAGAATCGTTCGAGGGAGAAACGCTATGCTTTCGACTATGCATTTGGGCCAGGTTCTAGCTCTGAGACCGTGTTTAGAAACACTACCGAATTTCTGATCGATGGTGTTCTGAGTGGGTTCAATGCAACTGTCTTTGCGTACGGTGCAACGGGAGCGGGGAAAACGTTTACCATGCTTGGGACTGAAACTCACCCAGGGATTATGTTCCAAACACTTAGAGCGCTATTCGATAAATCCTCGCGCATAGAGCAAGATAAATCGCAGGGTGTTGAGTACAGAATTTCCCTCTCGTACTTAGAAGTGTACAATGAACTCATTAGAGATCTGTTAACTCCGTCCAGCGACTACTTGGAACTGCGGGAAGATCCTATAAAAGGCCCCACGGTGTCTGGTATCTCCGAAATCAGCGTCGACTCCCCGGAGCATGTGATGCGCCTTCTACAACAGGGTAACAAGCGGAGGACCCAAGAGCCTACGGCCGCGAACAAGGAATCATCCCGTTCCCACGCTGTGCTTCAGATCATCATAGAGCAAAGAGACAGTGCACCGGGGGCAGAAGCTTCTGTCAAAGTAGGTAAACTGTCCATGATTGACCTGGCGGGAAGTGAGCGAGCCTCAAACACGCAAAACAGAGGGCTGCGATTAATCGAGGGGGCTAACATCAACCGGTCCTTGCTGGCACTGGGCAATTGCATCAATGCCCTAGGGAAAATGAAAGGCCGCGGTGGATACATTCCCTACCGCGACAGCAAACTGACCAGACTGTTGAAGGACTCATTGGGTGGAAATTGCAGAACAGTCATGATCACCAACGTCAGCCCGGCGTCATTCCACTTTGAGGAGACAGTTAATTCCTTGAAATATGCCAATAGAGCAAAAGATATCAAAACAAATGTAAAGAGAAACGTTCTGAATGTTAAGTACCACATTTCGGAGTACGTTTCTCTTATAAAAGGCCTAAAGGGAGAAATTGCTATGCTTCGTGGAAAATTAGCGACCTCGGATTCGAAAGAAAGCTCTTCAACCAACAACATTCAAATAGAACCTGAAGTTGCGATAGCCACATCGGGACTGCAGCAAGCGGAAGATGTACGGCATTCCCGCCTCTTTAATGAGTTAAGAACAGCAA
>JACKZZ010011744.1_pt1 | contig 21843 bp, 39 predicted proteins | sample 8027871 | NCBI WGS metagenome assembly JACKZZ01 (sample SAMN15724774, study PRJNA655200) | protist metagenome | isolation source: fluorescence activated cell sorting (FACS) single amplified genomes of... | place: USA: West Boothbay Harbor, Gulf of Maine | collected 2000-07-19 | reverse complement strand
ACATCATAATTCAAGTGCTACTTCTGGAGCAGGTGGTTCTGGACTAGTTATATTAAGATATTCAAATGCTTACACCATAGCAAATGCTGGTGGAGGATTAACATTTACTACAGCAACTTCTGGCAATGATAAAATAACAACATTTACAGCAGGAACAGGAACGGTGACTTTTAGCTAATGGCAACACATAGATTAATACATGTAACAAGAACAGGTAATGATACCGATGGTTTAGCAGAGTTTACTAACGCTGATACTGTCTTATTGCCTACACACTCTTCAGACCCTACAGGTACAACTGAAGGGGAGATGATATATAACTCTACAGATGACAAAATTAAAATATACGATGGCTCAGCTTGGGTAGTTGTTGGTAATACAACTGAACAAATACAAGACATTATTGGCGGTATGGTCACAGGTAACACAGAAACTAATGTAACTGTTACTTATGACGATAGCGATGGAACTTTAGATTTTGTTGTATCAGCATCAGATAGCACAGCTATTGTTGATGGCGATAGTGATACAAAAATACAAGTAGATGAAGGTGGTTCTGATGAAGATAAGATTAGATATGATGTAGCAGGTACTGAAGTAGCTGTACAAGATGTAGGTGGTATGGCTTTTACTACTAACTCTGGAACAGTACGACATAATCAGACACAAGCTGCAACTTATACTATTGCTACAGGTGAAGGTCAATTAATGGCTGGTCCAGTAGTAATTACTGGGACAATAACAAACAATGGGACATTGGTGATTATATAATGGCTACTTTAAAAGTAAATACAATATCAACTTCTACTGGTGATAATGTTTCTATGCAAGACCCTCTGAACTTAAAGTCATATACGACTACACAGAGAGATGCTTTAACAAGTGCTGCTGGCGACATGATATACAATGAAACAGATAGCAAAGTACAATTTTACAATGGCTCAGCGTGGAATGATTTATAATGTCCACTCTCGAAACAAACTCTATAGGTAAATACTCTGGTAACAATGTATCAGTTGATGATGCTTTAAATTTAAAGTCATACACTACAACACAAAGAAATGCTCTTACATCAGTAGCTGGAGATAGCATTTATAACACAACTACAGCAAAAGTAGAATTTTATAATGGTTCTGCTTGGGTAGAAACTGGTGCTTCATCATTTGAAATAGAATATTTAATTATTGCTGGTGGAGCTTCTGGTGGTGCAACAAATGGTGCTGGTGGTGGTGGTGGTGGTGCAGGAGGATATTTAAACTCTTATGCTTCTGAAACATCTGGTGGAAACGCATCAACTGCTGAAAAATTTTCTGTTTTTAAATCAACTAATATTACAGTTTCTGTTGGTGGTGGAGGGACAGGTTTATCTGGTAGTACTGTTGATGGTAATAGTGGAACTAACAGTAGAGTAGATTTTATTGTTGCACTAGGTGGTGGTGGTGGAGCAAAAAGGTCTAGAGCTGGAGTTGGTGGTGGCTCTGGTGGTGGTGGAGGAGCACAAGTCGCTTCTCGTGGAGGAACAGGATTACAAGGTTTTGATGGTGGTGCAGTTACACAAACTGGTTCTCCTTACCCAACTGGTGGTGGAGGTGGAGCAGGTGCAGTAGGTGGAGATGGCACATCAAGTGGTGCAGGTAATGGTGGTGCAGGTTTATCAAGTTCTATTACAGGTTCATCAGTTGCAAGAGCAGGTGGTGGTGGTGGTGCTAACTACAATGGTGTTGGTGGTACTGGAGGAACTGGTGGAGGTGGTACTGGTAGTGGTAATACAGTTTCTAATGGTACAGCAGGGACAATAAATACAGGTTCTGGTGGTGGAGGAGCAGGTTCAAATGGTACTTCTGGTGCAGGTGGTAGTGGTATAGTAATAATAAGATACGCTACAGCAGATGCAACTATTTCAGTTGGTGCAGGTTTAACTTCATCAAGTGCAACAGATGGGTCTGACACAGTAGTAACATTTACAGCAGGAACAGGAACAGTGAGCTTTGCATAATGAGTGAATTAAAAACAAATAAGATTTCAACAAATGATACAAACAATGTAGCTATGGATGACCCATTAAAATTAAAAGGATACACCACAACTCAAAGAGATGCTTTATCTAGTCCTCAAGCAGGTGACACTATATATAACTCAACTACAGGAACAATTGATTATTACAATGGTTCTGCTTGGTTTGCATCATCAGATAATACATTCACATTTACTGCTCAATATTTAGTTGTTGCAAGTGGTGGTGGAGGTGGATATGACTATGGAGATGGCGGTGGTGGTGCTGGTGGCGGTGCAGGTGGTTACAGAAATTCATATGCTTCAGAAACTTCTGGTGCAAATAGCTCAACAGAAACACCATTAACATTACTTCAATCTACATCTTATTCTGTAACAGTTGGTGCTGGTGGTCCTATAAATACAAATGGTAATAATTCAATTTTTTCTAGCATAACTTCTACTGCAGGTGGCGGTGGTAATCAAGGTGCTCCGGGTCGTTCTGGAGGTTCTGGTTCTGGAGGTTCTGGAGATGGAGGTTCTGAAGCTGGTGGTGCTGGAACAGCTAATCAAGGTAAAAATGGTGGAAATGGTGGTTCTGGTAATGGTTCTGGTGCAGGTGGCGGTGGCGGTGCCTCAGCTAATGGTTCTAGTGCAGGTGGCGGTGGAGATAACGATAATGGTGGTGGCGGTGGAAATGGTTTATCATCTTCTATCACAGGTTCAGCTGTAACAAGAGCTGGAGGTGGAGGTGGAGGTTCTGCTGATGTTTCCTCTAGTAATGGTGGTGGAGGAGCAGGTGGTGGAGGTTCTGCTGGAAATGCAGGAACAGCCAATACTGGCGGTGGCGGCGGTGGTGGTGACAGAGGAGGTTCTGGTCCGGCTGTAGGTGGTTCTGGCGTAGTCATTATTAGATATCCTAGTGGTAAAACAATATCAAACCCCGGTGGAGGTCTAACAATGAGTACAGCTACAGTTGGTAGTGATAAGGTTACTACAATAACTGCAGGGACAGGAAATGTGAGCTGGGCATAATGAGTAGATTAAAAGTAGATAACATAGAAGCAAGAAGTGGGAATAATATTTCAATGGATGACCCATTGGCATTGAAATCTTATACAACCGCTCAAAGAGATGCTTTATCTAGTCCACAAGCTGGTGATACAATATACAACTCAGAAACAGGAACAATAGATTTTTATAATGGTACAGGTTGGTTCGCTACAAGTGCTACTACCTTTACAACCACTATAGATTATTTAGTTGTAGCTGGTGGTGGCGGAGCAAGATATTACTATGGTGGTGGTGGCGGAGCAGGAGGATTGCGTTCAACTGTTGGGAACACAGGTGGTGGCGGTTCTTTAGAAACTGCTTTAAATATTACTGATAACACTACAGTTTCCGTGACTGTTGGTGCAGGTGGAACTAATTCAGAAAGTAATGGGAATGTAAGTTCTTTTTCTTCAATATCAACTGTTGGAGGTGCTAGAGGTGCTTATCAAGGTGGAAACGCTGTTGTCGGAGGTTCTGGCGGTGGCGGTGGCGGAGCAGGAACTGCTGGAGTTCATTCTGCTGGAACTCTTAACCAAGGTTATGCAGGTGGTTCAAGACAAACTCAAACTGCTCATTGGCGTTATGCTTCTTCTGGTGGTGGTGGTGCAGGTGGTGTAGGAGAATCAGCTCCAAACTATGACAATGGTGGCGATGGTGGTGTCGGTGTCATTTCTAATATTTTATCCGCAACGAACGCAGCTTCTTCAAGCGTTGGCGAAGTTTCTGGTTCAGATGTTTATTATGGCGGAGGCGGTGGAGGTATTATCGGAGATAACTCAACTGGCTCATTTGGAGTTGGTGGAACTGGTGGCGGAGGAGATGGCGCTAAAAACCCAACTAATGGGTCAGCTGGTACAGCGAACACTGGTGGTGGCGGTGGCGGTTCTGGTGGCTCTGGGACTTACGGAGGTAGTGGAATAGTTATACTTCGTTATCCAAGCACTAAAACAATAACAGTAGGAGCTGGATTAACAAGCACAACTTATACAGAATCTCCGAATAAAGTAACTGTTTTTACAGCAGGTACAGGAAATGTAAGTTGGTCATAATGAACAAAAGTTTAAATACATCTGTTATAATACACAGGACAGGAGAATAATATGGCGCATTACGCCTTTCTAAACGACAACAACATAGTAACTGAAGTTATTGTAGGTAAAGACGAGTCTGATACCGATACACTTCCAGAAGGCTTTGATAGCTGGGAAGCATGGTATGCAGATTTTCGTGGACAAACTTGCAAAAGAACTTCTTACAACACTGTTGGCAATTCTCACACCTTAGATGGTACACCGTATCGTGGTAACTATGCAGGAATCGGATTCACTTATGATGAAGACGAAGATGCTTTTTACCCAGCGAAACCATATGCTAGTTGGACACTTAGTGACGACTATGTATGGGAAGCTCCAAATGCTTATCCAGATGATGGCGAAGCATATATATGGAACGAGAACGCTTACAACGGTGATAACACTCTAGGGTGGGAATTAGTCAATGGCTAGTGAACTAAAAGTAGATACCTTACTTGAAAAGACTACAGATAATGGTTTATCTGTGGATAATCACAAGTTTATAGACAATATATTAATACAGTCAAATGATGTTGGTACAGCTACTATTTCATCAACAGAGAATGGAATGATAGTTGGTCCAGCTAATGTAACAGGAACAATTACTGTTGCAGGAAATTTAAGAGTTTTATGAGTACATTAAAAACAGATACAATATCAGAGAAGACATCAAACAATGGTGTAGCCATTGATACATTTAAATTAAAAGATAGTGTAATGATATCTTCTAACACAGTAGCTAGTGGAACAATAGCATCAACCGAAAACGCAATGGTGATTGGTCCAATAGGTATAACAGGAACTGTAAATGTTTCTGGGAATTTGAGCGTATTATGAGTCAACTTAATGTAAATACAATAGGTGCTAGAACAGGTAATGATATCTCTATTGCTGCTGGTAAAACACTAAAAGATTCTTCTGGAAATGCTTTTGTTACTTCTCAAGGCTTATCTTCAGCACAAACATTTAGATTAACAGCAGGAATAGGTGGTAATGTAGACCAACACATTGCATCTAACTGGGAAGTACCAGATACAGAAAACCAAGGCAATATGGGAAGTGTTGTATCAGAAAGTTCTGGTGTGTTTACTTTTTCAGAAACAGGATTTTACTTAATATTTGCACAAGGCTCAACTATAACTAATGGAGCAGGAAATGTAACTATTGAAGTTTACATAACTAATGATAATTCAACATATACACAGGTAACTGATGCAAGACATTATGGCACAAATATGAATGATAGTACCTTTGCTCATACAATAATTGATGTGACAAATGTAAGTAATGATAAAGTAAAATTTTATGCTGATGTAGATAGGTCAGATTGTGAACTAAGAGGAAGTACTACACAAAATCTTACTTGTGTGTCTTTTATTAAGTTAGGAGCAACATAATGACAATAGGTGTATCAGATGTTATGAAATACTTTAATCAAGGAAAAATGCAATGGTGGGGTTGGAAAGATACTTCTGCTGGTGAAGTTTATTCAAACTTAAAATTATTAGATGACACAGCAACAATGCCTACTGAAGATGAAGTTAATAATAAGATAGCTGAAATGCAGGTACAGGAAGATAGAAAAATTGCTTATCCAGCAATTGCTGAACAATTAGATTGGTTATGGCACGCAATAGAAGATGGTAACTTTACAAACGCTAAAATGAAGAATACAGATTTTTATACAAAACTAAAAGAAGTAAAGGATGATAATCCGAAATGAGTCAATTAAATGTAGATACACTAGGAGCACAGACAGGTAATGATATAACTATTGCTTCTGGAAAGACACTTAAAGATGCTTCTGGAAATGCTTTTATTACAAGTGGTGGTTTAGTCAAAGTTGCTAGTGCTACTGCAAGCGCAAGTTCAGAATTAGTTTTAGATAACTTTGTTGATACTTCTACTTATGCTTATTATCACATAGTTGCAGAAAATATAATATCTGTAACAAATTCAACAAGCTTTTATATGACCTTTAGACAAGGTGGTGCAAGTGGTAGTGATTTAAATGGAACTTATTATCTAATGTCTTGGACAGCTTTTGGCAATTCAGCTTTTTCTGGATTTGATAGTAATGCAAGTAATACTAACTTTGCACAAATAGGCGACCAAATATACAATTCAGCAGGGAGAGCATTTAATGGACTTACAGAGTATTTCCCTAGTGATGGAACTAACAATGGCTCTTATACAATGTCTAATTTTGTACATTTTGGAGGTAATGGTCAAATAAGAGATAGGCATAGAGGACAATATTTAAATGATACAACAGCAGCTACAGGTGCAAGATTTTATTTAAGTTCTGGTAATATCACAAGTGGAAGCATACATATTTATGGAGTTAAGAAATAATGGCACAATCATTAGAAGATATTAAAGCAAGTTTTGAAGCACCAACTCATAGAATTGTTAATGGTGTTCAAGTAGATTTAACTGCTGAAGAAGTAGAAGCAACTCTTAATACTTGGGCAGAAAATGAAAGAGCTAGACAACTTGATGAAGAAGCTAATGGTTATAAAACTGATAGAGCTAATGAATACCCTAGTATTCCAGAACAGCTTGATGACATTTTTCATAATGGACTTGATGCTTGGAAAGCTACAATACAAACAACAAAAGATAAATACCCAAAGCCAGGAGAGTAAATGAGTACTATAAATGTAGATAACATAGCTGAATATACCTCTGGTGATGGTGTAACCATTGATGGTGTACTTATTAAAGACAATAAGTTAGCTAGTGGTACAGGTAATGTACTTCAAGTTGTTACAGGGACTTTAACAGGTAGTGCCACTACTACATCTTCTACTTATGCCGATACAGGACTTACAGCAAGTATAACTTGTTCTGCTACTTCATCTAAAGTTTTAGTTTTAGTAACTCACAACACAGCAGCTACAGCTAGTAGCATACCTGCTCTGTATATGAAATTATTAAGGGATAGCACTTCTTTAGGAGAAGCAATATTAGTTCAAAATGGTGGGTCTAGTCTTTATGGTACAACAAGTTTTACTAAATTAGATAGTCCTAGTTCAACATCTGCTTTAACATACAAAACACAGTTTAAAGAAACTTCAAATGGAACAGCTTATGTTTCAGCAGATAGCTTTCAAGATAATATAGTTCTTATGGAAATTGGTGGATAATGGCAATTAGTAAAGTAGAAGCAATTAGAAGTTTGGAACCTAATGCAGAGTTTGTAACTCTATCAGATGAAATTACAGAGTGGCACAGTGATGATATTGACCAACCTACTGATGCAGAGATAACTGCTGAACAAGAGAGATTACAAGCTGAGTATGATTCAAATGATTATGCAAGGGCAAGAGCATCAGCTTATCCTAGTTTGTTGGAATTTGCAGAAGCCTATACAGAAAAAGAGATAGGTGAAGATTCAACAAAGTGGGATGCTTATGTTACAAAATATAATCAAGTTAGAACGGATAATCCTAAAGGATAAATTATGAGTACAACATACGGAGATAGACCATTAAGAGTTACTTTTACAAGTAGCGATAGTAGCGGTGTCGCAGAGTTCTTTGACGGCTCAGAGACTGGTGCTATTGGTATTACAGTACCTAGATTTTCAACTACAGAAAGAAATGCAGTAACTGCTTCAACAGTTAAGCAGGGAATGATAATTTTTAATGAGACTGATGGCAAAATGCAAGTCTATACAGGAAGTGATGCGTCTAATACAAGTTCTAACTGGACTGATATTGGAGGCGGCACAATTCTTGCAGATGCAGACGGTAATACAAATATAGAGATTGGTGCTACTACTTCTGATGAGATAGATGTAGATATAGCAGGAACGAAGATAGCAACACTTGATTCAGTAGGAATAAACATAGAAGCTGGTGCAATTGGTGTTAGACACGCTGGAACAATAACTGGTACTGCAACTATTGCAGCTGGAGAGAATATAGGTTTATTTGGTGATGTAACCTTCACTGGAACAGTAACAGTAGCAGGAGAGATGGTTGTAGTATGAGTAAAATAAAAGTCAACGAGATTTCAAAACACGATGCTTCTGAAATAACTGTAAACGATACAGTAAAAATAGATAATATTACAGAAAAGACTTCTGGTGGTGGAATTAACCTAGGAAGCAATTTAGGACTTAAAAGCTATACCACATCTCAAATCAATTCATTATCTGGCATGACCGAAGGTGATTTAGTCTATGATTCCGATTTAGGAACACTTAAAGTTTATAACGGAAGCAAGTGGGCAGGTATGAGTGATAATACCTACACTGTAGATATATCACATTTAGTCATAGCTGGCGGTGGAGGAGGCGGAAGTGCTTACTCTGGCGGTGGCGGTGGTGCAGGTGGCTATCGTAACTCTTACGCTTCAGAAAGCTCTGGTGCAAATTCTGGTAGTGAAAGTAATTTAAGTATTCAAAAAAGTACAAACTATACAGTTACTGTTGGAGCTGGTGGTGCTGGCTCTACTAATGCTACAGATACAATATCTTCAAATGGAGCAAATTCTGTATTTAGTACAGTAACTTCTAGTGGTGGAGGTAGAGGTGGTAACGGTGGTACTTCTACAGGACAAACTCGTAGAGATGCTTCAGACGGAGGTTCTGGAGGTGGCGGTGGCGGTGACACTAACCCAGGTACTGCTGGTTCTGGAACAGGTGGACAAGGTTATGCTGGTGGAGTAGGTGATGGTTCTGGCTCAAGCTACAGAGGTGGTGGAGGCGGAGGTGCTGGTGCAGTCGGTGCTACAGGTAGTGCAAGTGGTGATGGTGGAGCTGGTTTAGCTTCTTCTATTACAGGTTCAAGCGTTACAAGAGCTGGCGGAGGTGGCGGTGGCGACCAATCTAGTGGTGATGGTAACGGTGGTGCAGGTGGCGGTGGTAACGCAGGTTCAGCTGGTACAGTAAATACTGGTGGCGGTGGTGGTGGTACTGCTACAAATAACAGTGCAGGATTAGCAGGTGGGTCTGGAATAGTAATTTTAAGATACCCAACAACAGATGGAACAATATCTGTCGGTGCAGGATTGACATCTTCAAGTGCTACAGATGGTTCAGATACAGTTATCACATTCACAGAAGGCACAGGAACAGTGAGTTGGAGCTAATGACAACAGTTTTAAAATCAAGTGGTAGTATAAGTTAGGAGATTAATCTTATGGGTAAAATCAAAACAGACGAATTAGAAGAACGAGTCGGTAGTGCTGGTATTACTGTAAATTCTACAGTAAAAATAGACACTATGACCGAAAAAACAACCGATGCTGGAGTCACTATAGAAGGTGTCCAAATCAAAGACGGAACAATCGTTACTGATTTAGGATACGCAGATATAGGGCTTGTGATAGCGTTAGGTTAGGAGACAAATGGCTAATACATTCAAGAATGCTTACTTAGATGTGACAAGTTCTGCACAGACAGTATATACAGCACCATCAAGTGCTGGCAATGTTGGTATCGTGTTAACACTTAGAATAACAAATGTTGACGGTTCAACAGATGATACAATTACAGCAAAAATAGTTGATGCTTCATCTGGAGATGCAGAGATTGCTCATACAATGTCTGTCCCAGCTGATACAACAGTTGAGTTAGCAGGAACATCTAAAATAGTATTGGAAGCTGGAGATTCAATTCAACTTACTGGAGGAAATGCCTCTGGTGACTTGGAAGCTTTTGTAAGTGCTTTAGAAATAACCTAGGAGGTTGCAATGCCTTTTGGTTATATAGGACAAAACCAAACAAAACAACAAGTTAAAAACTCTGGTGTTTTGTCATCTTTTGATATTTCATTATTAGAAAACAAAGGTCAAGCTAGTGGCTCATTAGAACTTATTGCAGAACAAACTGCTGATGGAACAACTGCAACTATTGATTTTTTAGATATAAAAGAAGATGTATATGATGTACACTTTTTAACTTATAACAATGTGGGTGCAACAGGTGCAGATTATGACAGTATATATATGAGGCTTTTTGAAGGTGGCGTATTAGAAAGTGCTAATGTTTATCAATACGGAAATCAAAGAATAAGAGCTAATGGTGGAACTAATGAATACAGAAGTACCACTAGTACATCTATATTTATGCACTATGGTGGAATAAGCACTCACGCTGCTCGAAAAATTAATGCTTCTGCTTATTTCTACAATCTAGGAAATGTTAACAAATATAGTTTTGTAACTAATCAAGGTTCTTGTATTCCTAGTGCTAGTGAGGGTTATATTTTTTCAATAGTGTTTGGGGGAACAGTTTTACCACAAGCTAGTGTAGTTGATGGTATAAGAATATTTAACAATCAACCAACAGGAGCTTCAAATATATCTGATGGTTCTAACTTTAAACTTTATGGGATTAAAGAGTTATGAGTAATCTAAGATTATTAAATGAAACCACAACAGACGGTACAGTTTCAAGTATTCAAGTTAATGATGTTTTTTCAACCGATTTTGATATTTATAAAATAACTACTGACTTATCTAATGAAACTAATAGTCCTAAAGGAATTAATATGAGATTAATAAATTCTAGTGGCTCTGTTATTACCTCTAGTAAATACGATAGAGCTATTTCAGAAATGTATGCTGCTCAAGATTTTGTACAATCTCGTACATCAAATGCTGATTATTTTAACCAAGCGTTTGGCTTATTAAAAGTTCCACCAGAAGCAGGTGTAGGGGTATCCTATATCTTTAATCCATTTTCATCGTCAGCTTTTACTACGATGATTAATCATAATTTCTCAACTTGGAGCGGAAACAAAGCAAGTCTTAAATCTATATTTATTTTAAAAGAATTAACCCCGTGTACAGGTTTTCAAGCATATTTATCAAGCACAAATTTTCATAGTACATCTGTTATCAAAACATACGGATTAAGGATAGACTGATGGGATTTTTACAGATAAATAAAACAGTAAGTGATGGAACTGCAACAACATTAAAAGTTACAGGAATAGATACTGATAGTACATATTTAGTTGTTTTAAAATTAATACAAACTCAAAATAATAATGAAGTAATAAATATGAGAGTTACAAAAAGTGGAACTGCTGATACCACTTCTAATTATGATAGAGCTTACAGAATTTTTAGTAGTATTTCAGATTATAGTTTTGGTACTTATCAAAATGGTTCTGGTGGAAGAATAATGGAAAATGTCGATGACGCTAATGGTGGTGGAAATGGTTTTCTTCATCTTTATGATTTCAATAATTCATCAACATATAGTTACTGGAATATTGAAAATGTTTGTACTGTGTCAAATCAATCTGCTGGTGTAGCAGGGTCTGGAGTACACACAGTTGCTAGTGCTAGTGATGGTGTTGAGATTTATGGCACTAGTAGTGGAACATTTATAAATGGTGCAAGTGCAATCTTGTACAAGGTGGTTTAAATGAGTAAAAGTAATAAATACGGATATAGCGGAGTAGATATTCCTACACAGGCAGCATTTGCTAATGTAGGAAAGTTTGACCCTGCTGAAATAAATGAATTAGTACAAGAGGACAAATGGACTACATTTGGACAGCTTGAATTGATTCAGACTGAAGTAAGTAGCGGTAATGCAACTGCTATAGAATTTACAGATTTAAAAGAAAATGAATACACTACTCATATGTTTGTATTTAACAATGTAAAAAGTAACAATGCGGGACAAATAAGTTTTAATGTATACACTGACCAATATGGTTATGACACTAATGGACACTACTCAACTCACACTCAAAGATGTATGAGTACTGGTAGTTTTTCTGAATGGCGACAACATAATAGTGCATATAATTATGTGTCCGGTCATCCTTTAAGCGACCAAACAGACCAAGCAATGAATGGTTATATGCTTATGTACCACGCAGGAGATACTACGAATTATACAGAATTTAATAATCATATTATTGGTGCACACAGCACTTCTATATATTCTTATAGTGAGTTTGGCGGTCTTACTTACAATAAGTATGGCTATGCAATCACTAAATTAAAATTTAAAATTAGCGGTGGAACAACTCAGTTTACTAATGGTTCAACTATTAGCTTATATGGAATAAAAAGGTACTAATGGCTACTAATTTACAGTTTATAAAATCAATAAAAATTACAACAGAACAAAGTACAACATCTGTTACTAATGTATTTAGTGATGCTTATTCAGTCTATGAAATATATGCAGATGGTATATCAACAGTTGGTACAAACCAATCAGATTTAAATATGAGATTTATTGATAGCAGTGACAATGTTATATCAGATAATGAATATGATTATGCACATAAAATAATGAGAGCTGATACAACATTTAGCGAACAAAAAAATACAGGACAAGCACAATTTTTAAGAGCATTTTCAGAAAGTACAGATAAAAAACCAGAAGGTCAAGGTGCAAAAATTTGTGTTTTTAATCCTTACGATTCTGATACCTATACTTATATTACATATCAAAGCAATACTACAACATCTGCCCTAAAAATTGCTATGAAAGGTATTGGTGTACATAAGTCTGTTGAAAGAATAACAGGTTTTCAAATGCACGAAATAAATGGAAGTCGCCCTTACAATAGTGGGCACATTACAGTATATGGAGTCAAATAATGGTAGGTAGTTTAGTTTTAATAAAAGAAGTAACTGTATCATCAGCAGTAGCAACAGTAACTTTAGGTGGTGCTGAATGGGATAGTTCATATGATGCTTATATGGTCAAAGTTTCAGATGTTAATGGTAGTTCAGACCAAAAATCACTTCTTTTTAGATTTATAGATACTTCTAACAACGCTCTTAATGATGCAAACTATGATGCTTCTTTTGAGACTTTAATAACTAATACAGGTTATGAAGATGCTTATGGTAGTAATGCTACTTTTGGTTTTTGTACAGATTTATATGTTGGTAACGATACAGGAGAAACTGCTAACAGTACTATGTATATATTTAATGCTAACAACGCAAGTGGCTATACATACGCTTCAATGGAATCAACTTACCTTAGTCAAGCTGCAGTACTTCGTGGTAATCAAGGCGGATGTGTCTATACACAATCAGCTGCTACAAAAGGAATACAATTTTATATGTATGAAGGAAATGTAGCACAAGGTAAATTTTCTTTGTACGGTTTAAAGAAGTAATGGTACGAATATATATGTTAGAATTATAAGGAGGTGATATAGAATGGCAACAATAGAAGAATTAACAGCGTCAGCACAGACTGCAATAGACGCACTTAAAACTGCTAATGGCGGAGATGGTATGTTTGCTCAAGTCAATAACGAAAGACGAGAGTTTACAGATGCTGAATACGACCAAGCAGTAGTAGATAAAGCCAATAACGATTTTGACTTGCAAGAAAATGGTTATAAACAAGCTAGACAAGAAGCTTACAAATCATTACCAGAACAACTAGATATGATGTACTGGGATGGTGTAAATGGTACTACCCTTTGGGCAGACCATATAGCTGAGGTTAAGGAAGACAATCCTAAACCAGAATAATATTTAACCATAAACCACCATTTATGGAGAAAGACGGGGAGCCACCAATTACCCCGTCTTTCGTTTTTCACGTCTAAAATAACATTATGGAAAACAAATTAAATAACTTTCCTGAAGGAACTAATAGATATCAAGTTATAGATGAATTAATTGACCATGATGACGTACGTGAAATAGTACTTAAACAATTTAATTACATGCGTATTAATGGAATCAATTTAGTACAAGACGCTGATGACTTAGTTAATTTATATCTTAAAATAGCTAAAAAGTTCCCTAAGTAAACCCAGTATAATACTTCCATTTTGGCAAATATAATGTAGTATGTTATTGGAGGTGATAATGGAAGATTCACAAAACGCAAAAAAAGTGCAATTAAGTACTGAAGATTTAGTACAGATAGCTAATAGCTTACAAGCACAGAACAACCAAATGAACGCTATGGTCAAAGACTTAGGTTCAAAGATTGCCAAGATTGAAGTTGAAAACTCTCAATTAAAAGCAATAGTACAATCACTGGCTCCAAAACCAGCTGATGATGGAAAGCAAGAGGAAGAATAACACAGGGAGGCTAAAGTGACGTTAGCAGACTACGCTAAAAAAGACTCAGTCAAAACAGGCTATACAGCTTGGAAAGACCTAAATGATGATAACAGAAAAGCTTGGCAAGAAGCTATAGATGGATATAAGAGTGGATTATCTGCATCAGTAGTTTATCGTTGGTTAGTGGACAAAAAGAATTGTCCTTTGACAGAATCTACAGTACGTAACCAACTAATCTCAGACGCTAAGCGATGAGTTTAGATGAATACGCTTCTAATTTTCGTAATATAGAAAATGCGAAAAGACAGAGGCAAGAACATCCAAAAGGTTGGGAACCAGGTTTAAATACTGCTAAAAAAGAAATAATTTCTAAGCCTATGGCTAAAGCAGAAAAACCTGAAGACCATAGATGGGATGCTTATCTAACTGAGTTAGGTTTTAATCCAAATGACTTTGAAATAATAGAGCCATTTGAAATTAGAACATGGACTGCAAATATGGGTGGTGGCGAAACTCAACAGTTCTATTACTACAAAGCAAAGATAATATCTAAAAACCTTGAAAACGAAAAAGACTTTGATTACAAAGCACTACTTAAAGAAATAAAAACCTCCAAACCTAAATCAGCAGCTAAAACATCAGGACCATCCAGTTTTGTTGTTTGCTTATCTGACTGGCAAATGGGAAAAAGAGATGGAGATGGTACAGCAGGTATAGTTGAAAGAGTTGAAACAATGATACCTAGTGTAGAGGAGAGATATAAGACACTTAGAAAACAAGGTGTTGAATTAGGTACTCTCTACATCTATTCACTTGGTGACATGATAGAAAACTGTGATGGTTTCTATGCAATGCAAACTGCTACTGTCGAATACGATTTAAGAAGACAGCTTATGATTACAAGAAGACTATTAGCTAAAGCTATAAAAAGATGGTCAAAAGATTTTGACAATGTAGTTGTTGCATGTGTTCCAGGTAATCATGGTGAAAATAGAAAAAATGGTAAAGCTTACACAACATTTGGAGACAACTTTGATGTTACGTTATTCGATAACTTACAAGAGATGTTTTCAGAGAATAAAGCTTATGACCATGTAAACTTCATAATCCCAGATAATGATTTATGGTTAACATTAAATGTTTCTGGTAAGATTATAGGTCTTGCACATGGTCATCAGTTTAGGACTGGTGGTAAGTATTCACATCAAAAAGCTATAAATTGGTTAAGCAATCAAGCATTTGGTATGACAGATATGGGTGATGTTGATATTTTAATATCTGGTCACTTTCATCATTTGTTTGTTATAAATGAAGGTAAGAGAGTTCTTATGCAATGTTTATCAATGGATGGTGGTTCTGACTGGTTTGAAAACCTTTCTGGTAAAAAAAGTTTCTCTGGAACCCTTACTTTCAGCGTTTCTGAGACCGAAGAAAGAATACCTTTTCAGAATCTTGAGGTATTATAGATACTATGAAGTTAGATGTAATTCGATTTCAATTCGGTGCAGATGCAACAAATTCCCTACTATTTATTGATGGAGAGTTTGAATGTTATGGACTCGAAGATGAATATAGAGATGTTAAGGTCATGCATGAGACCTGTATTCCCGAAGGTGAATACGAAATCAAGCTAAGAACAGAAGGTGGCTTTCATTCTAAGTATGTAGCAAAATATGGTGCCTTTCATAAAGGTATGCTTTGGTTACAAGATGTTCCTGGATTTACTTATATATTAATCCATACGGGGAACACCGACCAGCACACCTCGGGCTGTTATATCGTAGGGGAAACCCAAACAGATTTAGACAAAGGTAAAGATGGATTTGTCGGTAACAGTGGAGTTGCATATAAAAAATTGTACCCTAAAGTTGCTGATGCTATTTTAGCTGGTGAAGAAGTCACTATAAAATATTCCAACGTCAAAGATATGTTGAATATAGACGAATTATTATTACAAGTTTCTGACTTACGAGGACAAGTTAAAATTCTCGAAGCAGAAAAACAAGGCAGAAGAATACTGTAAGGAGTTAAATATGCCAGATTATGTAAGAACATCAATGATTAGAGCATTCAGAACAGGTGCACAAGCATTTGTTGCTGTTCTAGTTGCAAATCAAGCAGGAATGTTTGAAGCAGATGTGCTTTTAGCAGGTCTAGTAGCTGGAGCATCCGCTTTAGTCAGTGTAGTTCAAAACGCGTTAGAAGACGCACCCTTTCCATTTATGTCAAAGATTCCGAAAGGTTAAGGTTCCCAACAGGGAAGTCGTAGAGATACGACAGGTGCATAGGCTCTGGGGGGTATATACCCCCTAGGACCATTCTTAAAATCCGCTATCAAGGAAGTTTATTTGAGATATGACAATAATAGTTTCATCTTTTGCAATTACTGTGCAAAATCTATAAATACTAGAAAATCACCAATGGTGTGCGATAATGATATCTGTACACACTTCAACGAAGAAGTTGATAAGAATGGTGATTTAAAAAATGTATGAGTATAATGTTCGAGTTGACAGAGTTGTCGATGGGGATACTGTTGACTGCTGGATTGATTTGGGTTATAATCTTCAAATTCACAAGCGTATCAGATTCGCTGGAGTCAATGCTCCAGAAACTCGTACAAGAGATTTGGAAGAAAAAAAACGAGGATTTGTAGCCAAAGAATGGCTTATAAATAAGATTGACCCTAAAGCAGCTGGTTCATCAAAAGAAATAATGTTAAAGTCATATGAATATGGGAAGTATGGTCGTGTAATCGGTGAATTGTTTATCGTTAGTGGAAATCGCAAACAATCAATAAACAAAATGATGTTAGCAGAAGGTTTAGTTACCGAATATGATGGAGGTGCTCGCTAACAGGGAGCACAATTGTTAAACAAGTTAAATACAAGTCTTAGATTATTAGTAGTAGGTTTATTAATATATCCTTTACCTATTGCAATAGCACAAGAAGTAACAGTCAATGAAGATTTTACTGATAACACTTATCAAGCAGGTTTAACTATTAGTGGTGGTAATAGTAATGCTTATATTTACACTAGCGAAAACAATCAATATGGAACTACAGGTAACTCATTAGGGATATCGAGTGGAACTTATTCTTTTGAATTTTCTAGTGATATTGATGTATATGAAGTAGGGTTTATTGTAGGTGCAGTAAATAATGCTTGGTCTATTAAGTGGTATTACGCTGATGGAACAGATGAAACAGTAAATAAAAATGCACAAAGCAACTCAAACTTATCAACTATGTATGAAACTATTTACAAGTCATACACTGATTACAATGCTGTAGATGGCAACACAGATAAATTTATTACTAAGTTTGAAGTTACATTATCCGACATATCTTTATTAGATACTTTATATTGGCAGTATGATGATGCAACTTCTACTGGTAGCTTTGCTACTACAACTACCACGACTTTAGTAAGTGGTATTGGAGACCCAACTAATCTAACTGTTTCTGCAAATCTACATAGTGGAGATATAAGTATTGATTGGGACGCAGCTACAGGATATCAATACAATGCAGAGAGATATGCAATCGGTTTTGATAAAGCAGACCCACCTATGTATGGTATAGCTACAGGTAATGTTGGGGATAGTAATGCTTTAAATACAGAATACACATTTAGCAAATCTTACTTACAATCAGCTCTTAGTGCGACAGTTGGAGACACTATATACTTTAAAATAAGAGCAGACAATGATACAAACTCTCAATACTCTAGTTGGACAACTATTGCTAGTTATACCATACAAGATGTAGCTAGTGGTGTTACAAATTTATCTATTTCCAATACTGAGTATCAAGGTTTAGATTTTAGCTGGACACAACCTAATACAGGTTGGTCAGCAGTAGAGTCTTATAGAATTGAATATAAACTTTCTAGTGAAGAAACATATACAGGTATTGATATTGCAGACGCTAGTGCTACTTCTTATACACTAGGAGATATATCAGCAGGAACTTATGATTTTGTAGTTTACTCTTGTACAGATAGTGGTAGTTATTGTCACGGAGGACAAGCAGGTCCAGTAACTAATTTTATAGTTAATCAAAATACTGCTACTACAACTACAACTGTTCCTCCAACGCTAGGACCTCCAATGAATATAACAGTTGCACAAACTTATAATCAAGGTGTAAAGGTGGATTGGGATGTGGCTAATAGTGGTAACTTAACAGCTGAAACTTACGAACTCTACTTTAGAACAGACGCTAAAAATGAAACAGTTGTTTCTAACATTACAGAAACTGAATATACTATACCTTATGAAAGCATTCCTAATGGAGATTACACCTTTTCAGTTAGAGGTTATAGCTCTGATGATAATGCTTATAGTGGTTTTTCTACCGAACCGACACTAACTGTATTCAATCAAAAAGCACAAGACGATGCAAATGCAGCAGCTCAAGCAGCTTATGAAGCTGAGCAAGCTCGTATCGCTGAGGAAAATCGTATAGCGGCAGAGAAAGCTGAGGAAGAGCGTAGAGCTGAAGAGGCTCGTAAGGCTGAAGAGGCTAGAATAGCTCAAGAAAAAGCTGAAGAGGAAGCCCGTATTGAGGCAGAGCGTATTGCAGAAGAAGAGCGTTTAGCTGAGGAAGAGCGTCTGCGTTTAGAAGAAGAAGCTAGAATTAAAGCTGAGCTAGCAGAGTTAGCTCGTATCGAAGCTGAAAAGGAAGCTAAGATAGAAAAAGAATTAGAACAATCTATACTTAAAGATGTAGATACTGATAATTTATCTGACGATGAAAAAAAAGATTTAAAAGTATTAGTTGATACAATACAAGAGTTACAAGAAACATTAGAGGTTATAGAAGTTGAAGAAGAAGTTTTCGAGTTTAAAGAAGTTATTATTATTGCTCCTACTACTACGAGCACCACGACTACAACCTTACCTATCATTGAAGATTTTGCAGATGAAGAAGTCGATGAGATACTTGAGGTTGAGCCACTTCCTAGTGAGAAGAGAGACGAAGAGATACCACTTACAGAAGAAGAAGTAGAAGTTCTTGTTGAGGAAACTGAAGAAGCTATCGCAGAAGTTATTACTATTGATATAGCAGAAGAGAAGCCTATCGATACCGAGGGTTTGACAGAGGAGGAAGTCTTTGAAGCAGAAGAAAAAGCCGACCAAGAGCTTACAGAAAAAGTCGAAGCAGCCGTTGCAGAATTACCTACAGAGGAAAAAGTTAAAGTTGTACAAGCAGTTGCAGAAACTAAGATACAAAATCTAGGTACAGCTGATAAAACTACACAAAAAGTTGTACAAGCCGTTGTCAAAGAAGTAACTAAAGTTGAAACAGTTGCTACCTTATCTGAGGAACAAAAGACAGAAGTTGGTCAAGTACTAGGTTTTACCGAAGAAGAAGCGTCTGAAGACCTTGAAATTATTGCAGAACAAGCATCTAAGGATGAAAATACAGCACAAGCACTAGACGAATTTGTTGAAAGGTCAATTGCTAGTGCAGATGTAAAAAATTATACATTAGCTGATGTTGTTACTGAGGTACAAGTAGAGGTGTTTCTTGAAAACCCAGTTGCTGCATTAATTGATGTTAATATAACAGAGATGGACTTGGGGTCACTAGGAGACGACATGACAAGCGACCAGCGTCAAAAATCTAAGGAAGTAGTGGTTCCTGTAATCATTGCATCTCAGATTATTGCACAAGCTGGAGCATTAATGACCAGGAGATTTTAAGTGATTAAAAAATTAATTAAAACATTATATAAGGTATTAGGCATTCCTTTTGAATTATTAAAATATGTCACACAAGTAAAAAATTTTAAATTCGTAGGTAAATGGATTATTGACGCAATTAAAGAATCTATTGCACAAATATTTACCATATTAGGTTTTTTCATTGCATGGTTTACACTTACAGGTTCTGCACAGGACATTGTAGGTATTGCAATAATAGTTTCTATTGCTATTTGGTTAGTGACTATAAGATTGAGAGATTAAGTATGGACTGTTGCGGTAACGGTTGTTGCGTAGGTAACTAATGTTAAATAAAATAAAAGATAATCTAGGTTTGATAGCAACTGCTATTGCTCTTATGGGAACAATAGGAACAGGTTTATCAACTGCTGGTGAAATAGTAAACACTCTTCAAGGCATAGATGACAGAATGAACAATATAGAGTATGAATTTACTGCTCTCAAAGAAAGCACTTATGTTCAAGGAGATATTGCTGTTCTGTTTGAAAAAGTGCAGAAATTAGAAATAACTAATGACACTAATCAATATGTTCAAATCGAAAAATGGGAATGGGACGACATCAAAACACAAATTACTCGTCTTGAAACACAACTTATAGACCAAGACCAAGACTTAAATGTAGTTAGAGAAATACAAACTAGACTTGCGTGGATAGAAGCGAACTGTTGTAGATAATGCATAAGGGACTAAGAGTAAAATGAAAGATTTATTAATGAAAGACAAAGTGATACTTACTTGTACTGTTGGATTATTTGTTTTACTAGGTGTCATAGTTGTAGGAGATTTCTACATATCACTTAAAGAAAATAAAGGACCAGACGCAAGTGTTATTGAATTACTACAAATGTCTATTACAGGAATAGTAGGTATTGTCGCAGGTTATATATCTGGCGATAAAAACAAAAAAAATTGCAACTGTAATGACTAAGAAACTATCAAGTTGGCAAAAATTAAAAACTATTTTTTGGCGTATGGTTGCGACTTTTGCAGCTAATGGATTAGCAGTTGTAGGTGCTGGTAGCATCATTGGTATAGAAATACTCGATGCCATAATCTTGGCTGGTACACTAGGTGTAGTTAAGGTTGCAGAAGACCTAGCAAGAGCTTTTCTTGATGACGGTGTTTTGACACTTGATGAAATTAATCAAGCCTTTTCAAAGATAGATAGGACAAAAAAGTAAATGTGTTTTATAGATAAAAAAAATGATGATTCCTTCGTACAAATTTGTAACTCTAAGTACGGTAGTGAATACTGTGAGGTAAAAAACTAATGACTAATCACCCTAACAATAGTAATGGTAATGGTTTTACACAGAAGGAAATGTTAATAATGATTTTAGATGGTCAAGAAAAAATAAACGAACGAATAGATAGTCTGCACGAAAAAGTTAATTCAAAAATTTCAAGAGCAGAATTGAGTGGTTGGGTAGTAGCAGTAGCTTCTCTAGCCGTTGTCGTACAAGCTTTAATGTAATGTATAGCTTAGAATACGAAGGGATGATATTTGCAATTGGTGCAGCTTTCATGGTCTTAATAAATCTATTAGTACAGATGAGTGCAAAGATTAAGTTAAGTAAAAAAACCTTAAAGATTCAAGAACTAGGAGAAGCTTTAGATAGTTTACAACACGAATTAGATTTAGAGCATGATGAGAAAATACAGTTACTCGTCATCAATGCAGCTTTAAAGGCTAAAAGTCAAAATAAATGACTGAATGGATATATATAATATTTTGTATTGGGTTACTTTATGTAGCCTCTTTTATTGGTTCGCAAAGGAGTTAAGTGATTAACAACAAACAGACAGACAATATGGTCTACTGTGAATCTGATGGTTGTAGTGATTACTTTTATCAAATGGGGAAACATAACATCTGTCCAAGATGTAGATTGGGATGAACCCTCTTTGTCCAATATGTAACTCGACATTGTTCGAGAGACACGCAGGACTCTACTGTTATAACGACAAATG
>JACKZZ010016929.1_pt1 | contig 21859 bp, 7 predicted proteins | sample 8027871 | NCBI WGS metagenome assembly JACKZZ01 (sample SAMN15724774, study PRJNA655200) | protist metagenome | isolation source: fluorescence activated cell sorting (FACS) single amplified genomes of... | place: USA: West Boothbay Harbor, Gulf of Maine | collected 2000-07-19 | reverse complement strand
TAATGAATCATTTGATGATAGTAGTAGTAGTGGTAAGCATATTATTGATAATATAGATGAAATTAAAGCGAAAGAAGAAGAAAAACTCAAGAATTTAGAAAATATTCTTCTGAAGCAACTTGATGAAGTAAAACAAAAATATAATATTGTAGAGTCTAAAAATAGTAAATCTAAAAAGATGAATATCAATAATGATGATATTTTTGATAATGATGAAAATGAAGCTAAAGCGCTAGACATGCTTCATAAAGAAATAACTAAAAAAAATAATAATTTTTCGGACAAATTCTTAGGCCATATGAGTAATAGCGCTCAATCATCATTAATAGCATTGGATCAAAGATTTGTTCAAGGTGGTGTATTATCTGAAGAACGTGAAGAATTATTTGATGAATTAATGTGGAATATGAGCGAAAGAAAATGGGAGACGGATGCAGCTGAAAAATCACGTTTGAGTTTTTGTAGAAATTTAGTAGAAGAATTGGACGGAAAATTAAGGAATATCAATAGGCAAGTATTTCATTATGAACTAAGTAGAATTGAAGCAATTAATGCTTTTAATATTGAAAAGTAATGTAAAGAATAAGAATTATCTATCGGATAAGTATATAACGAAAGAAAGGAGAAATTGTAGGCTTTGTAGAAATTGTGAAAAAAAACTTAATTAATTCTCGTTTATATATGAAATTTCAAGCCATCTACGGCAAATGCAGTAGCAATATAAAATAAATTCCTTGACAAAGATGTTACAGTAAGTTGGTCGGAGTATATGTGTTTGCAATGGTAAGATTCATTCCCGTCCTCCTAAGGAAAGTGATCAATTTAACAGCTAGAAGCACGAGAACGTTTACCGTTACCAGTTTCATCATCATGAGTGACTGAAGTAGATAGTGATGTAGTAGTAATATCATAACTCATAGAACGTTCACGGCGTTCTCGTTCATGCTTATTAGTATCATCTTGAGTAAGACAGGTTTGGTCCAACACTAAAATGATATTAATCAATCGATGATTTGGATCGTGAGTTGGTTTCTTAATAGGTCCACGAAGGAATGATTTATAGCTTTGTAGATATAAAAATGCTGCTTGATGATCAATACTTTTTAATTCTTTCCAAGGAAATTCCAATTCTGAAACAATTTGCATGATTTTATAATTGAAATCAGGAATCTGTTCCTTTGCATCTTCTTCCATTAATTCCATGATTTCAGCTACTAAACCACCAATAATGGAATCATATGTTTGAACTGTATTAAAGCGATTTTTTATCTCAACGTGCATGTCTGCACTGACCTTACGATATAATGGTAACAATGATGGTAAGTGTAGTTTGTTTTCAATCACTTGCTCGACTTCAGTGTCGTTAGTGATATCGTCCCCTTTCATTTCACCTTCAGTTTCATTGTTATCATTCATATTCGAATCATCATCTGTCACAACATCAATATGTACACTCGTTGTTGGTGAAAATGGTGAAGGTGGTATTGGGAATGGATAATTAATTGGTGATGATGCTGATGCGCGGTATAGCTCTTGTTCCATAGAGATTCTTGGTGGTAATTGAAGTCTCATTTGAAGTGATAATAATCTTGGACTTGTAGAACTAGTTGTCACTTCATTTGGAACATTTCCTGTTAGAGATTTATTATTCTTCAGACTCATAACAAATGAAAATGCTTTCATATCCATTTCTAGTACTTGTTCTTCTGTCAAAGATTCCATAGATAAAGGATCAACAAAATTTTTGGATGCTGAGAAGTATTGACTGAGCGTCACAATATCATAGAAACTTCCATTCAACTCAAAGGCTCGTTCAGGAGATATTGTCTCCAATGTGATAGGATCAATCAATACTGGCTTCTTTAGAGATACTTTAGGTGCTTGCTGTGGTGTTGAAGTAGAATTATCTTCATCTTCAGCTTTAACTTCATCAGTATGAACTGCAGCACATATGGTACTACTACGGAGAGTCATTCCAGATGTACGAGCTCCACCCATGGCGCTAGATGTTGAAGCGCTTATCCTCTTCTTTTTCTTTGCTCTAAAACTACACATTAAACATTGGGTGAGTAAAATCATATATATCGAAGGCTTAGCTTCAACTTTTTGTGCTTTCAACTCGATCAAAATCAAGTTCAATCAATTTCAATCAAAACTAGATTTGGTTTTCAACATCTATGGGATCCCGGCCGCCTCCGAACTCCCCACACACAAAACATCCTTCAGTTCTACATTGCTTATAGTAATCTTTTGCTAACATGCCAGGAATGATGGGAGGTTTTAAGGAGGCTTCGGCCGCAAGTGATTCAGTAAGTTATGAAGTGTAATAAGGTTGGTGATTGAGAATCCGAGGAAGCTCCCTAACTTGTTCCTCTCTTACATCTCTTACCTCATAAAATATCTACATCTCTTACCTCATAAAATATGTACTATGCAAATTATAGGAACAGCAATTGTTGAATGGTCTCAAGGGTTCTGTGGAGGAAAAGGCAGGTAAGTCTCTTGGAGAACTCAAGGCAATAACTTTTACTACACAAGTTGTTGCAGGTACCAACTACTTAATTGAAGTTGCTGCTGGTGAAGAGATCTATCATGTTAAAATCTATCAGCCCCTACCTCACACTGGTGCTCCTGCAGAGGTATCATCAGTATCTGGCCCACATGCCGCAGGCACACCATTACAAGCATAAGTATTGGAGAAAAGAAGATATATATTTATTTCTTATTTTAAGAATGCATAAATAAAAGTACACATACATAGAACTATCTCTTTTTACAACACATTACAATATTTTATGCATTACTATATCTTTATTCCTTGAGGCTTTGCCTCATCCTATGGATGGTTACTATTTCTACGCTTCTTAGTAGGTATAGGTGTTGGTGTGGTAGTTTTGTACCTTTTGATATTTATGTTATAGTAATGGCATATTGGTTGCTACCAAAATTAAGAATCGTAACGATTAAAAAAACTGCAGTCACCACGACCTCCTGCATTGGCACTTGTACCATCACTTGAACCAAATCCCTGCCTACATTCACATATACCATTGTATTCATTACATATTCCTTGACCAGAACATTCAATATCTTCTTTAGTACCTGCTCTGTGTTCACTAATGACAAATGTGGGTGTAGTACCACTATCTAATAAATCAATATCAGTCCATGAAATTAATGGAAGGTCACCATGTTCCGATAAGAATTCAATATAAACATAATTGGAACCATCACTTGTGCAGAATGTGTCAATGCTTGCTTTTGTTTCTAAATCATCTTCATAGTAAGTGACATCAACAGCATGTATGGTATATAATTGTTCAAGTCTATATGCAAATACACTAAATGGATCATCATAGTTTATAGTCATTGTTGTATTTTCACGAAATTTTAATGTAAATGAACCTTCTGTAGCTTGGCAATTGATAATTTGTATTTCATTTTTACCATTTCTAGTGGAAGGATCATCGCCATTAGGACACCGCCTAAACCCACATTCAAAACCCCAAAAATCTGTTACGGAATGTGCGTATGGTCCACGATAAAATTTATTTGCATTTTTTGTACTATCACCAGTCATATTGACAGTATTTGACCAATCTGCTAAATACTGTGTGTAGTCGGAATGGAATACATTATCAACTGAAGGTGATCTTTGACATGCACAACCTTTGATTCTTTCTGCATCCCAATTTGATTCATATGTTGAAGTTGCTAAAGTTTTGTCTTCATTGTATGCAAAACCAGCCAAATCTTTCATTGATCTGCAGTAGCCATTTCCACCACACCACTGGCCACTTCCTTCAGATGGACAGCTTAATGTTTCGCAACTATTGCCTTGGAAAACATTATAATTACCACCACATTTCTCACATAAACCTGTAGCAACATTACATGTACCTATACCACCACATTCTTCAGTGTTAATATGATCAGCACCAACTTCACCAACCCATTTTCTAATAACACCACAAGTTTTTTGATCACATACTACACCAGTATAACCAGTGTCGCAGGTACATGTATTTGTATTAGAATCACATGTACCATGATTAGAACATATTCCAACTTCAGGTACAAATGGACAATTCGTAGTTGAAGTTACACCAACTCTACCTGCTTCAGTATCTTTATGATATACAACTGGTATAGCATCTGCTGATGAGTTATACAAAGCATCCCTTGTAGTAACATCAAGATCAGTAGCATAACGATACCCGCAATCACCACGATGACCTGTATTACCGTATCCGTCACTTGATTGGAAGCCTGGTAAACATCTACATATACCACTATTATAATTACAAAATCCACGATTAGAACATTCTGCGTGTTCTTTAGTTCCTTTAGCAGATTCAATGTGTGGATCAACCATACTATATGCCCCATCATTGTATGTTGTTATCGTACCACTTAAACCTCCATATGTTTCTAATATTAATGGGGGTGAATCACCTTGAGGTAATTTTATTGTTATAGCTGTTAAACTACTATCTGAAGCTTCACTGCACATTAATGTACCAATTTTTATATGCACATCAACTTCTTCAATTGTAGATAATTCCTCTAATCTATATTTAATAAGATTATCTGGTGCATTATATGGAATTTTCAATGTTTTTTCACCTTTATATGATAAATATATGCCACCTTCACACAAGTTAGTAGTACATGAACATTCAATAAGCTGTACCTCATCAACACCAGGAGTGTCAGGATCGTCACCTTTAGGACATGAACGTAATTCGCACGACCGTCCTGACCAACCTTCATCACATGCGCAACTTTGAAGCATATCAGCATCCCATTCGTCATATGTTGTGCTATCAATAAATTGTATATAGTCTTGCCTTTTTGCTGCTTCTCTTAATGATAGACATCTACCATGACCAGAACATTGTTCTTGTCTATCTCTTATGGATCTCCCTAATGGGCACATTAGTAATTCACATGATGGACCACCAAAGCCGGTTCTACATTTACATTTGCCTGTATTTCTGTCACAAATGCCCATATTTGAACATTCTGTATTAGATGCGTGAGCTACATCATCACTACTTGGAAAATCAACCCAAGCGTTGCCAGCAGGACATAATCTCAGTGAACAATCCAAACCATAAAATCCTGGGAAGCAATTGCATACTCCACTTGGACTGTGACCAGGTGTTTGTATGCAAATACCACCACTACCACAATTGTTAGGACATGTTCCTTGTAAATTCGTGCTAATACGCTCTGAAGTGCCAAGATAAGCCAGAAGACCAAGAATCAAGGCTACTGCAACAATCATATTAGCTCCGTTGCGCACCAAATGAAAATATCTTTTACCACTCGCAACTTCTTCAATAAGGTCTACTGTGACCTCCAAAACTCTAATACCAAGGAGCTTAGTGTACTTCCGTTCTCCAGATTAGTAGGTTCGTACGTACACTTCCTCTGTGCTCATTGTAAGTATTTACGAGGGTATTAGATATATTAACTCTAATCATTCTTTTCTAGTACGTACTTTTTGAATCGTAGACGGTCATTTTTTTGTGGGAAATCTCCTAGAACTCTTGATTATAAGTAGATTTGATTTCGATTTTTTAGGAGATGAGTCGACCCAAGAAAATCCCCAACCAAGAGGAGGTACTGAAAAAGAGGACTCGTGGAGTAACTCTACCAAATATGAGTGATGCTTCATATGCTGCGCAACCAGTTGTTGAACTGATATCTGACTCTGATTCATCAGATAAAGTGTCGCCTCCGAAAAAGAGAACGAAGCAGGGTCATGATCTTGAAAATGTAATAGTTTTAGATGGTGCAGATGATATCGATAGTGATAATGGTAGAAGTGATGAAAATGATGGCCAAATGAGTGAAACTAATTCGTCATTGAGTTCACATTGGTATGATTCAGTACATGAAGATGATGAGTTGGATAATGATTCAGCAATTGAACAAAGTGCCTCAGATGCGGAAACTTCTGATATTAGCGAAGACGATAATGATGGAATTACGGGGAAAACAGCAAAGTATCGTCGTACCAAGTATGGAGATTGGGATAGTAATACAGGACCGCGTAAACCTACCACAAGCAAAGAAGACTATATAAATGCTGTAGAAGCAGGATTGCGTAGTATTGTTCAATATAGAGGAATTATAAAGCCTTTTGTAAAGACCAATATTTATGAAATTATGAATATAATGCATAATAAAGATTGTTCATTTATGGAAGCTCGGAAATATTCACGTACAAAAAGTAGCAGTGATAGTAGCTCTAATTGTGATGATGATACTAAAGAAGTACAAGAGTCGTTAGATAAGGCATCTGCTGATAATGATGATTTAGATCTAGTCCAGCAACCAAGTACCATGTCTCCTGGTTGTATTTTGAGAACATATCAAGTTTATGGTGTATCCTGGCTCCTTAATCAACACAGAAAAGGGATGAATAGTATTTTAGCTGATGAAATGGGTTTGGGTAAAACATTACAAACTATCTCATTTATTGCTCATAATTTGCATGTTAAAAAGGTAAAAGGACAATTTCTTGTTATTGTTCCATTGTCTGTATTACCAAATTGGATTGCAGAGTTTCGTAAATGGTGTCCGTCGATAAAAACTTTAAAAGTTCATAGTAATAATGCAAAAGAACAGAAGCGATTACGTAATAAAATGTATTATGTTGACGTTGTAGTTACAACATATGATACAATTAAAGCAGGGGCAATGAAAAATTATTTTAAACGTACTATTTGGAATAGTGTTATACTCGATGAAGGACACAGACTTAAGAATGAGACGAGTGCACTAGCGAAGGCATGTGCTAGTTTGAGGGCTTGTTTTAAACTTATTCTTACAGGTACACCTGTACAAAATAATTTACACGAATCATGGGCCTTATTGAATTTTTTAGCGCCAGATATATTTACTGAATCGAAAGTATTTGATGAAGCTTTTAACTTAAATGGGAAAAAGTCACAACAAAAAGTAGATGGAAAAACAAATAAGGATGATTCCTGTGTCATAATTGATAGAGATATTATTGCCAAAAGTCATTATTTGCTCCGACCATTTACATTACGTCGATTAAAAAGTGAAGTTGAAAAATCATTACCACCAAAATTGGAGACATTAATCAATTGTCCAATGACAGAAATGCAGAAATTATGGACGAAAGGGTTATTATATAAAGATAAAGATGCCCTTGAAAACAATACATCTAGTGTTAATAAAAAGGGTATTGTAGCAAATGTAGTGAAGACTTCTAGGAAATTAGCTGTCTTATTAGCACAGTTACGTAAAGCAGCGAATCATCCCTATTTATTCCCTGGTTGTGAAACTATTTCTATGGATGGCTTGCCAACGGAAGAAATAGTAAAATATTCAGGAAAAATGGTTGTATTAGATAATTTACTGAAGAAATTATTTGCCAAAGGACATCGTATTGTACTTTTTTCACAATATACTCAAGTGCTAGATATACTTGATGATTATTTATCCTTTAGAGGTGGTAAATTTGCGCAAAAAAGTAGAATTGATGGTAGCACTAATGGTGTCATGAGAAATGTTCTTGTTAGTGAATTTAACGCACCAAATAGTAAACAGCATATATTTTTATTAACTACACGTGCTGGAGGTGAGGGCGTCAATTTATATTCAGCAGATACTGTAATTTTATTTGATAGTGATTGGAATCCACAAGTAGACAATCAAGCGATGGCTCGTGTACATCGCATTGGACAGAGAAAAGTTGTGCATGTTTATAGATTGATAAGCTCTGGTACTGTAGAAGAACGTATTGTTCAACGCGCACAAAAGAAACTATTTTTAGATGGTATGGTCAACCGAGGTTCATCTGCTATAGCTAAAGGGATTGATGATAATATTGCAGATGATGATGGAAATAATCAAGAAAAAGAGAAAGATATTAGTGATGTCCTGTCAGTATTAAAATTTGGCTGGAATAGTATATTCAGTAGTGAATCTGAAAAGGGGACTACAATATCAGACAAGGAAATTGATGCTATCATTGATCGAAGAAGAGGATTAGATGCGAATGGTAGACTTTTATCTGATAAACCCAAAGATACAACCACAGATAGTGCAACTAGTGATGTTGATGAAGGTATGGATGTAGAAGTAAGTGATGGAGCTATAGTGACTAATAGTACTGCATTTAAAGAAAATGTTGAAGTTACAGTTACAGATTTTGATGAAAGTGCTCCGTTCGTATCTATAAGGCAATTCGAAGGTGAACTTGTAGATAAAGTTTTACCAACTATTAATTCATTTGAAAAGAAATTAAAAACCAAATATGGTGTATCAAATGAAAATATTCTTATAAATAGACGTTCAAGGGAATCTCGTCTCGTTGAACAAGAAGTTGCTGGTGTTGGGAAGGTGCAGGTTCTTAAGAAAAATATGTATTCATTAGAAGACGGCGAACCTTCAGTATTTGATAAGGAATTTAAGTCATCCAAACAAGATAGTGGTCCTATGGAGCAAATTTATAAAGTATCAACTGGAAAACAAATTGCTGGTCGAGACTATGCAAATCAAGATCATTGCCAACAATGTTGGAGTGATGAAGGTGGGATATTTTGTTGTGATTTTTGTCCAATGTCGTTTCATGCTAAATGCCTGCATTTAAAAGGTGTACCTTCAGGTCGCTATACATGCCCTCATCATTATTGCTCGGTTTGTGAACGTACAACAAGTGAAGCTGGAATGTTATTTCGATGCGAACAGTGTACTCACGCATATTGTGAAGAGCATTTACCGAAGGAAGGTACAGAAATGTTGGGTAAGTGTATTCGTCTTGCAAAATTAGGTTATACTGGTACATCTACAGCCTATTATATTTTGTGTAGTGATGTTTGTAAAGAGAATCATGAATCTATTGATAATTCAGATCTTTCTGGTGATGATGAAGATGATCATGATGAAGGTTCCGCACCTAAATCACAGGAGCATGGTACTGAAAATAAATCTCAAAGAAATAAAATGAAAAAAAAGAGTGAAATAGATGCTGCTGTGACAGGTTTAAAAAGGGCAGAATATGATCATTTCAATCAAATTTTGGATGCCATTCATGCTTTTGAGTTGCATGATGCCTTACCACGTTTAAACCATTTAAAATCAGTCAATATTCATTTAAAAGCTAAATTTAATAACTTAGGTAGTATATTTAGATTTTCTAATACATATGAAAATTCATCCAAAGCAGTACGTATTATACTTCGAAACATTCTTAATGGTATCATGAAATCATTTGGTCGAGAATTTTATACAGATATTGCACCTACTGAGATCACAGAAGGTGAGTTAGTAGGTCAAGATAATGTAGTTCTTAGTGGCGTTGATCAAATATTAAAAGAAAAACAAGAAGAAGAAGAACGTGAAATTTTACGTGAAATAGCTGCAGATAAAGATGTAATGAACTATAGTGGTATTCCTTTAGATGAATCACTTGAAGAGTCTTTACCAGATATGGCATACAATAGGTTTGATGTGAAGGTGCTAACAGCTACAGTTGTTACTGTACGTATGCTGACGTCAGTATCCAGTAAAAATCTTATTTCAATAGCTCAATTGCTTGGTATTGTTAAAACAAGAAAAGTTGTATTGACTCAAAAATTTTCAAAAAATTTATCTGATTTTGAAGTAAGAAGACGGACCCATTTAAGTGAACCTATGTTTCAAAATATTCAAAATGCTAACAAGCGTCGTATGTTAGAAGAAGTTATTGCAATATTTTTAGTGACTCTCTTACCTCAGAATTGTTTATATAGCGAATCAGCTCCAATTCCTAGTGATCCTGATGCGGATAAATGGAGTTTAAAAGTACAAGAAAAATATACTGAAGTGCAGCATTTACTCAATGTATCTCGCTTGTTAGAAAGCAATGTTTATGGTATTATTGATAGTGGAAATCAGTGGTTTACTGGACAGAGTTTGGAAGCTGAACCATATTATGGTGATTTTTTTTCAGAGAAAGGTTGGACGAATAATTTTGCAGATATAACTGAAAGTGAATTTTTTGATGTTATGCAACCAGCTGTCGCCCTTCGTGCTGCACTTAACTATGATAAAGAATTGAAAGAATGTCTTCATTTATTTCCAAGGATACTAAATCAATTGCTGGAAAAGGGACGATTGTCTCAATTAAAAGATTTTTATAAAAATAAAATTTTAGCGAAAAAAGCTCAAAGAAAAATGGATGTAGAAGAAAATGATGATTCTGATAATGCACATTCAAAAGATGATGAATCCGATAGTGATGTATCATTTCATGGAAGTGATAGCGACGATAGTGATTGGGTACGTGAAACTACAAAAGAAGAAAGAGAAGAATTACGAAAAAAAGAACAACTTAATAAAGAAAAAAAGAAGGCTCTTGCTGAAATGAAGAAAAGACAAGATCAGCTGGCCTTGCAGCATGCCAACACGGATGAAAAACAAAAGGCTGCTGAAAAGGCTCGATTGCAAGATAATGCTCTTAGAAAGCAAAGGCAAATTAATCATGATGAATGGATGAAACGTCAGGGTATTGCTGCTAAACTTGAGAATGGTATAATTATAGCAAATCCTGTTTTACTTACACCAACTGTTGATGTTGTTAATTTCTGTGCTGAGCAACGTTATGCTAGTAGTGGATTAAATTGGACAACTACACACCTTGATGCAAAAACAGAATGGACAAAAAGATTTTTAGCTGCTTGGGAAGGCATGTCTGTTATGGATCGTCTTGGTCTTGAAAGGGATTGTCGTGCAAAAAGAGCAATAGATGAAACGGATATGGCTCATAAATATGATCTCGCTATAAATAGTGATGAAGTTGTTACTCTTGATTCATTACATTTAAAGCATAAAAAGGTGTTGGAATTAGAAGAAACTAATGGTATTCAAATAATGAATATTTTAAAACAAGAACAACAACAGCAATTGAAAATGTTGAAAAATCAACATCTTGAATTATTAAAATCTACATTAGTTCCTTTAAAAGACGACAATTTACGTGAATTGAATGCTCAAATAGCTAGATTCCAAGAAAATCTAAACGAATCTGACAAAGATGATGCAAAGAAATTAGAAGATTTAGGAACAGATTTGAAATCAAAACAACAATTATCTGATATACAAAAGGCAATACGTGAAGAAAGAGTAAAAACATATCAAGATACAGTTAATTCTGGAAGGTATCAATTTAAGGCACTTGAAAATAATGTTACTAAAAAAATCGAAAAAAAGTTGGCTATATCAGTCGCTACACTAGAAGCACATCATAAGCATGAAATACTAAAGAAGTCAAAAGAAATTACAATTAAAAAGACTATGACAGAAAAAACACTTAAATTAGAAATGAATGAGTATCAAAAAAACATGAATAAGCAGAAAGATATTAATTTTTTATTTAGTCAAAGACAAAATGGAGATTCATTTATAGCCGCAGCAGATGCCGCTGCAGTTGCAGGAGATGTTACAAGTGAAGGCTTTGACTTTAGTCAAGCTGATGTAAATTATGGCTATGCAGCATTTCATCAATCTATTCAATATAAAGAAAATGTTATAGAAAAACAAGATATTCCTGAAGTACTTCAAGATGCAAGAATTAGTGAATATTGGCGTACAAGACTTGGTAATAAAGATAGAATTCGTTTTATCACATACAGGGTTAGAAAAGATCACAGTCTTGCACCTGACTTTGTTAATGATATTATAGTACCTCCTCCAACTCATTGGAAATACTTACCATTCCAACCATTTTTAGCAACAAATGGAGGTATTCCGTGGACACAAACAGAAGTTAATAATGCATTTAATGCGACTGTGATTGCTAATGAACAATCATCGGGTGGGTTTTCAAAATGTGTCGGTGAATGGCATATGTTAAGTCCTAATGAAGCAGCACATCGCATTATGAATTCGATCCGGGCTGCATCTGGTCGCTTTCCTTTGACAAAAGATTTAACAAAGTACCCTATACCTCCTCAACCAACTGTACCAGGTTATCAAGATGAAGTGAAGAAACTTGTATCTATTGAAGGAGAACAAAATAAAGTGGCTAAAGAAGCTCCTGTTGTAACATCAGCTCCGTCTCTCACTGAAGTAAAAAATCCACACAAAGGACCAACTACTCCTCATACATGTGCTATTGCACGTCAGAATACTGATCCAGTTCAACGAAGTATAGCACGAAAGAAAATTCTCAATCAAGATTTACCTAATGCAATCAACTTTGGTTTTGCTCAGGATTATTCAAATGAAATTCTATGCTCTCAAGGTGGTCTTGTAGATAACAATAGATATCTTGTTATAGCTTCAAAGAAACGACAAGAATATCCTGATAAGAATAGTAAAAGAGCTTTATTGCAATATATTGAACGAGATTTGTTTCTTGAAGCTGATAGTTTGGAGCAATATTGCGATAGTAAATCCATACAGCAGCGTATACTCGCAACCAAATGGTATGCAGTTCTGAGCAGTGTGCCTAAGGGAGTACCTATGGAGGGAGATATAGTTAATAATACTGTTAATGCTGCTGCCTCAAGCACTGAAACAACTCCAAAATTCATCCAAAAACAAGCTACTGCTTCAAGCACTGAAACAACTTCAAAAGTCATCCAAAAACAAGCTGCTGCTTCAAACACTGAAACAACTTCAAAAGTCATACCAAAAAAATCTGCATCCAAGCGGATTCATATATCTAATGAAGTAGTCCAAGTTGACAGTGATGATGATGACTTATGTTGTATTTGCAATGATGGCACGTCTGAAGAAACGAATCTGATCGTGTTTTGTGATGCATGTGATAAAGCTTATCATCAAAAGTGTCATGCACCAATTTTAAGTGATGACGATATTGCTGGTGATTTTGAATGCAATCCATGTAAAGCAAACTTGATCAAAGGAAAAGAACCTACTCTCTTGTAGAGATTAATGTTCAAATGTATTAGTGGATAAAAATTAAGCTTTAAAGTATTGTACAATATGTTCTGATTAAAAATAACCGGTGTTACAACTTAACTACTTTATCCAATTGTCCATATCTCCATCTCATCAACTACAAACTCTGTGGCACCTCCTAACGCGCAGTTCGCTTCTGAACTACCCGATGTCAAGCCAACACCATAACAATTTTCTAATCTTGACTCACATAATCCACCGTCATGTATAATAAGATCACCATTACCAATAGTTAGTTTATCTCTTTCTGCTTTAAATGCTACAGGTTTATTATTTGATGTATTACCTGGATGTACTGGAGGGTTGCGAGCGTGGTATGGGAGCTTCAAATCTAATGTACAACTGAATAAGAAACATGATGGTGATCCAGTCCATCCTGAATTCATAACACGTATTGGATGTGATAAATAACAACCAAATGTGAATTCACCAGCTTTAATTATAATAACTGATGGTTTGTCACTCGTCATACATTTTGTATAAAGGTCTTCCAAGTGCACCTGAGTACCATCACCTGTGGCTTCAGCACTGGAATACATGATATGTACAGCTGGTGGTTTGGAAAAGAATGGTAAACTATAATATATCATTCTAGCATCATCTAAATCTAATATTTCTGATAATGAAAACTCCTCAATAGCATCAGCAGCGGCAGATTTATTTTCATCTGTTCGCAATTGAGCAATCCTTCTAGAACTATTATTATGAAATGAAAATCCTGCATGAAACTTTTTAGCTAAATTGAATAAAGCATCTTTACTGAAACTCATACCAGTTCCATTAAATTTCTTATGTTGATGTTCACCACTGAATATTTTACCATTTACACTTTGTGAGACAGCACTATTTATTGATCCTGCCCTGCTTGTCTTCGTAACGGTACTTTGCGTTGTGGCGGTCATCCTTTGCATGCCTGGGCCTGTAAGACTTGAACCAAGAGCTACTTGTGTTTTATTATTATATAAACTATGTGTTTTACTACTGGAATATGTGGATTGTGATTGATTAGAATCTGGTACGATATCATTATTTCTCTTGATAAAGGGATTTTTCTGTTGCAATGCACGCTCTTCTCGCATAGTCTTCTCTTTTTCAAATATTGCCTGCTGTTTCATCATTTGTTGTTTTAATATTTCATCATCTCTTTTCTTTTGTACTTTTATCATTTGATCATGTTGAAATTCTTGTTGAGATTGTAAGAAATTATTTCTATCTCTCTCCACTTTTTTGAAATCTTCTTCTTCTTTCTGCTGTTTTTGTTGCTTATTTGCATCGTTAGGATCAGCTGGAACATGTGGAATAACATTACTTGGTACAGGTTGTTGATGTTTTGCAGACATTTTATTAGATTGTTTTGTATTATCATTATGATGATGGTGATGATGATGATGATGACCAGATGTTTTTTTCAACTCTTTGGCTCCATTAGGAGCGTGTCCAAGGCTGTATTTCATACTATCATAATATAATTCTTTATGGTTAATTGCTTCACTATTATTAGGTTTTATATTCGATGGTGTTAATATATCCAATAATTGTGATGAAGCATAATTTTTACCAGCTGTAGGTGGACGATGAAACGACGCAGGTAACGGTACTTTGGAATCATCACGCAATACACTATTCAATGCATCATGTATTCTCCCAGCTTCAACATCAATAACACTTTGTAATAAATGTGATATTAAGTCTCTTGCTGGTCTTGCAGGTTGACTATAATTATTTTCTAATTGCATTGAATTTGAAATATTTGTTATATTAATTTTATCATGTTCTGAAGCTATGATACCTACACGTGATGACGTTCCACGTTCATTATCAGTTGGTGTATTGATACCTGTATTACTTCTGTCTTTACCATTATCAATATATACATGTAAATCTGTTTTTACAGCTATATCTGGTTTCACACTATTCAATGCTTCGACATGGGCTTGTGGTTTCAATCTCGTAGATGCATTTCTGAATGTCATATGATGTTTCCATATTTGCAAGAATTCCAATTGCCCATCCGTCACAGCTAGCTGAGCACGACGTAAATCATATGGTGAATAATCTTGTAAATTATTGCTTTTTGTTTCATTATTATCATTGTGTTTTTCATCTTCATGTGCAGCACCAGTTATGCGATGAGCAGCATCAATTTTTTTATTAACACTATTAAAATTCTTACTAACGAGACCTTCCATCCAAGTCATTTGTTCTTTTTGTCTTCTTAATTCAACTTCAGCAGATAATAATATATCTAATTTTTTTTTAGTTATTTCTTGTAATTCAACTGTTGCTGCTGCAGCTGTCGCATTAATTCTTTCTAATACATCAGCATAATTTAGGTTCACCTCACGGACTCTATCATCAATGACGTCTAACTGATCTTCTAACCATTCTTTTTTACCTTTAATTAATGGATCTTCCCGATGCCAATCATCCAATGCTTGTTCATACGCTAATTCAATTGGTAATAATAATTTTGCTCCCCCATGTTTCATTTTATTTCTCATAGTAACAGGTTTATGTGTCTCTGGATCAAAATGAGAATAATCATCTAATGTTGATGATTGTAATGACATCTTATCAGCATATGTTGCTGCTTCTTGGGTGCTTCCAGCAGTAGCTTTATCATCGTCTTGTTTAAATTTAAATTTAATAATATATTTTGGTAAACACTGCGACATATCTTTGATAAAATATTTGTGATGATATTCAGCTGGATCTCGATCATCAAATGAAGCCGCTGCTTGGTATTCAAATAAATCAAATTCACCATCATTGTTTTGATCTAACTGATGTGCTGGCATGTAAAACGAATCATAAGTTTGTGGCACAGGTATATGTTGCCAGTCTTTATCTAAAACATATGATCTGCCAACAGCAATATCAGAATACACAAATGTATGCTCAGGTTCATGTAATTCAACATTACCATGTGACGCATTGTGTACATGTATAGCACTTACAGTGGTGATGTTACCTACACTAAAATCTATACCAGTTGAACCTTTACTAACGACAAAACCACGACTACCGAGAAGTGATAAATCATTGTTATCAGCAGATAAGCTCTTTAAATTACTCCAACCAACTAATTTGATTAGATTTCGTGAACGCTTATCAAAACGTTGTGTCAAATCATCATTATCAATCTTAACCATTTTTACTTCTGTCACTTTGCCTTGACTCAGAAGGCAGCTGCTGAGGTACTGCTTGACGCTGATGTACTCCTCATCGTCATCATTTAACACAACAAATTTCGACTTATGTGCACTGGGTGTGCTTCGCATAGCCTTCTTTGAAGCCATGGTCACTATATGTTCCTATATGAGACGAAGTGACTCTTCCTGAAGTTACCTGCCGGCGCCGGTTAATTCGAGGAGCCCTTCCATTCCCTCTCAAGACCGTAAGATGGGTTTAAATTGCATGAGTGAGTTTTATGAGGTACGGTAATTACTCTTGGCTGCTTGTGGTAACGCGTAACATTAACAGAAACGACGACTATAATGGCGGATAAGGATGAGTTGAAGGCTCTTGAGGACACCCTCATCCGAGAGGTAAGAAGATTTAAAGACGTTTACATCCGGCCTACCTCTACAGGTGATATATCATCAAGGTTCAGTTCGTTGAAACATCACTCTGCTTTGCTAGCCCAGGGTGACGCAGACGACAGACCAACATTGAACTCATTGAACACACAACGCATTGCCCGCCCTCATGCTCCACTACATGTTACACGGCATGCGCAACGCCCAGATGACGAAATGGGGTATGGCAATGACTCCCCTCAGTCGTCTTCAACTAGAAGACGAAGTAGACGTAATGAAGCCGCTAATACTACTCCTAAAGGTGATTCACCATCACAATTTCGAATAGGCGCTAGTGTAGGAAATACTTCTTTTGAAAGACCATCAGCTATTCTTTCTTCTGAACATATAAGGTCCACTCGCTGCGGTGGTAGTACCTTATTACGTGGAAGACATTTAGCTGATGACATGGAAGGTTCGATAGAACAAAGTGATATACAATTCTTGAATATAGATTACAGTGAACAACACAATAGACCATCTTATTCATCTGAAAAAAGAAGTCATACATATACTTTTCAAAAAAAAAGTATTAGAACTCATAATAATGGTGATATTGATCTGCTAAACTTCGAACAAGAACCTATACTTTTACCTGGAAGTAGTAAAGATACATCACAAAGACCATATAGCCGTACTGATAGTCGTTCTGGTAGTAGAGCTTCTAGTGCAGCTGGCAGTAGATATAGACCAGGAAGTCGTGCAAGTGGGCCTGATCATGGTATCCCTATTTTACCGCAAGGGCGTCGGCTCCTAATTAATATTCTTTCCACTTGGGGTGATTCCCACTACGTTGGTTTGATGGGTTTGGAAATATTTGACAATCACGGCAAAAGTGTTCATATTGATGTAAAAAATGGGTGCAATATAAGAGCAGATCCAGCAGATATTAATGTTCTCGAAGAATATGGATCGGATCCACGTACCATCGATAAGTTGGTGGACGGAACGCATCTCACGTGTGATGATATGCATTCTTGGTTAGCGCCGTTTACACAAGGTGCTAGTCATTTTATTTATATTGATTTAATGGCTGATGTAACAGTGGCTATGATACGTATATGGAATTATAATAAAAGTCGCATCCACAGTAATCGAGGTGCTCGCTATATTGAAGTAAAATTAGACAATGTGATTGTGTTTAAAGGAGAGATCAAACAAGCTGCTGGTAAAGCTGATATATTTCAATATGATGAATGTTCAGAGTGTATATTATTTACAAGTGATGAAAATATATTAAATAATATAACACCTAATGATTCTATTCATCAACAATATATGATGGCACTAGACGAGAAAGAGGCATATGAGAAACAAAAACATGATGCAGCTCAAATGTGTCATAGTAAATCACATGCTTTACTATTAGAGAGAGTATCTAATGCAGAACCATCATATGTTATTGAACCAGATCAGCAATATGATATCCAAGCTAATGGCGAGAATGATATATCTAGGCGTCCCACTACAGGATATGGGTTACGAGATGAGAATGGTGATGCAAGGAATAGTAACGGTAATATCCAACAGGTCACACGAACTGAATACAATGGTATGAATACATCAACATCAGCACCTGTACTAAGACCATCAACAGCATCAACTGCTAGAAAACAACAAGCAGTTACTGGAACAATAGTTGAATTAGTCATTATCAGCAGTTGGGGGGATCGGGATATGATTGGACTAACGGGTATAGTTGCTATGGATTCTCGTCTTGATGAATTATACTTGCCAGAACCCAGTGTATATATTGGTATTATTCAAGATTCTACACAAGGTAAGAAGACTACTAAAAGAATTCATCCAACTAACCATCAACCAGTAACATGCGGATCAAGTAATGTTTCTGTTTTGTGCAAGCGCAGTGATCAAAATTCGACTATAAATCCAAAATTAATGTGGTTCATTAGAAATCCAGCTAGAGAACGTCCAGGTCATCATGTTGTATTACGTTTTGATTTAGGTAAACCAACCGAACTGAAAGGACTAAGATTATGGAATTGTAATGCTGGAAGAGATGGAGCCCTCTGTGGTATGAAGCATACTCATATATATCTCGATGGTAAACTTTATATGAGCAATAGTGTTGCAAGAAAAGCACCTGGAGTTGATGTACAGTTTGATTATGCACAATTCTTACCTATAACAAAAGAATCTCGCAATAGTAATGATGAGCGCACTGCACTCACAACTACCCCAATCAAAACAAGTACCAAACATAGTAACAATCACACTAGTAGTTCTGGCTTTGTTGATAATAAGAAAGATATTAGTCCGTTACGAATGAATGATACCGATCATGCACCCTATATATATGATGATGATGATATCAGTGAAGATGGCAGAGAGCACGGTGATCAATCCTTTGACGACGACGACGACGATGGTGAGCACAGGCTCAACGTTTCTGGTACAACTTTCGCATCATTTGCATCATCGTCAACAATACATCACGACGGAAATAGTACAGCATCAAGATATGGTAGTATTTGTACATTACCACAACAATACGAATGTGTCACAAATGTCAAAGGTTGTATTATAAAATTTGTTATAACATCGACTCACGGTGATATGAATTACGTTGGTTTGAATAACTTAGCATTATTTGATGCAAATGGCAACAAAATAGATATCAATCCTGATCAAATACAAGGCACTCCATGGAGAGATATTAATGATTTACCAGAAATTCAATCACGTGGACATGATGCAAGATGTATTGAAAATTTGGTGAATGATTCACCTGCTAATACTTACAATGATAGATATCTTTGGTTATGTCCCTTTGCAGACCCAACTATAAATCATGAAAGAAAAAATGAAATAATGATACTTATGGATGTACCAGTTACTGTTAGTTATATAAAGTTATGGAATTACAGTAAAACACCCTCGCGTGGTGTGAAAGATCTAGAAATTTTCGTAGATGATGTACTGTGCTACCGTGGAGCTCTGTATGCTTCTCCTAGTTGGGATAATTTAAAGAAAAAGGAATCAGGGTGTCATCCTTTGTTTGATAATGATGATGGAGTTATTGACTGGGGTACACAAGAAGAGCCAGATCTGGGTCAATCTATCTTGTTTACCAATGATCCAGTGATTCTAGACAGAGAACATACACGTGTGCCGCAATCAGTTAGTGATATTGCATTTTTTGATTCTGGTGAAGTTGTCAAAGAAACTTTACGTTCAAGAACAGGATCACATAGCGGTAGTAGTAGACCTATGACTGCTGTGCAAGGTGGCAGACGCCAATGATTTATATTTGTCCTATACATAAATGTAGGCAGAAAGAGGTATAATATTATTATAGAATCGAATAAATTTATAATGTTATTAATAGGCTTACATAGTACATTATCTACTACAAATAATCATACAATATCGATAATAATATTGATATAAAGAATCATAAGACAAACAAAATAATATGACGGAAGCAACGCACATACGACTTACGTGATTCTTACATCATATCACTGATTTTTTCACCTTTCACACGATGCCCATATTTATTAATCTTTTTTGTCATATTACCACCCTTTTTACCAGCACTAAAACGGCCACCATTTTTCTTTGTTAATTTATATTTTGCATCCCTTCTAGCCGTTTCAAGATCAGTACCCTCTAATAGGGACTTTGGACGTTGACCGACATTATAGGCAACATCATCAGGATCTTCATCACCAAGTTCGGATATACCGTCACTGAGGCTAGCATCATCATCTTGTTCACAAGTAGCTTCTGCTGATACCTTTTCAACCATACCAGAGAATACATTATTTTCAACATTATTATCTGCAATAATAGGTTCCTCCGTGTTTACTTCAAAATCACCAGCCGTGTTGCCATTTAAGCTACCTTCATCATCTGACTCATTCTCATCTTCATCATCTTCATTATCTTCATTATCTTCATTATCATCATTATCGATTTGATTACGCGTCACAAATGCTTCAAAATCATCATTTTCTTCAATGGTAAATCCCGCTGCTCTAACTTCCAGGTCTATATTTGCTTCTATAACTGGTATATCACTTAAAGATAATTCATTTATTTCTTCAGGAGGATAATAATGCATTTTCATGGCAAAAAATTTTATTAAACCATTTTTATCACGTTGAAATAATTCTTCTGCATTATGATGATTCGTGCTGACCATTTGGGGAAAATCGATTAATGTGACAACTCTTTCCTTGCTAACCATAAGATTAAATTCATTAAAATCACAATGAACTAAACCACATTGTGCCAAACGTTTCAATATATCTAAACTAGCATCAAATATTTCACCAGCACTTTCCATACTACCAGCTTTGACTTGAGACATAGGAAAACCTGGTACTTTACTCATAGCTACAATATGACGATTGTGTTCAATAGGGATTGGTGTATTAAAACCATGTGAATATAATGCTTGCATGAATGCAAACTCTTTCAATGCAGCTAATCGTGACATATATAACCAGTTTGAACGTCCTTTACCAGCCATATAATCTCTTTTACTACGTACTGCCCGAAATGATGTTCGACCTAATCTGTGAATCTTAAGTACAAGTTCATTACCATGTTCATCTTGTGCTTCAAAAACATCGCTTTCTTTACCAATACCAATCTGTGCTCCCACACCAGCAATAACACCACGGGATAGTAATGTACGTAATGCTAAGATATCATATCCTTGATAACTTAATCTATATCCATTAAAGGATTGATTCTCATGTGCTATCAACTTATATCGTAATAAAGTTGATAAAATCTTATGACTACCACCATGACGCAACTTAGCAATACGTGAAATAAGCTCTACGGGTACCAACTCATGATTACGCATGCCCATTTCAATGGCTTGAAGCATGCGATAATCATCTTTAGTCAAGTAGCGCATGCACGTGACATCAAGCTTCATATTGTTTTTTTTTCAATTAAAATTCTATTTCAATTAACTATTTATAAAACAACCAAAAGTCGAGGAAATAATATGCTTAAAGCCCTCTAAAAATGAACGGAGGGAGCGAAGAATCTCATACCCCCGGCAGCCCGGAATGTCGCTTTTGGCTTCTGTATCCTCTTCTTTTGACAGTCACTCAGCATCTTACTAGCACATAATCATCTACTATTTAAGTAAATATTCATTTGTGCAACGAGCTAAGCATTTATTCGGATTCCACAAGCAAAAATAGATCACCGGTCTCACAGACATGTCGATGCGGAAAGAGAACAGACGCAACACCCCAGCAAATGATGGGATGTTTGGTAGTGGAATTATACAAATCATGATTATATTGCTAGGTTTATTTACTCTTGGTGCATTCTTTAGCATA